>Ga0163203_1000236_pt1 | contig 14617 bp, 14 predicted proteins | sample PL_2010_330m_FD_113534 | JGI IMG/M metagenome (GOLD analysis project Ga0163203, IMG submission 113534) | Freshwater microbial communities from Powell Lake, British Columbia, Canada to study Microbial Dark Matter (Phase II) - PL_2010_330m | ecosystem: Environmental > Aquatic > Freshwater > Lake ... | reverse complement strand
TCCATACACTTCTCCGTGGCCACGTCGGTGACTACCTCAACCCCGCCCTCTCTCAGTGTCTGCCGGGTCTCCTCCTGGCGGTTGCCCATAACCCTGGCAAAAATGGGAATATCTGGCGGGTGCTCCTTGAGGAAGCGGACGATTCCCTGGGCCCCTTCGTGGATGGGGTTGATGCCGCCGAGGAGATTGATGAAAACGGCTTTCAAGCCCTTCTTCTGCAGGACCAGTTCCATGACCCGGTAGAGGAGTTCTTCGGAGATGCCGCCTCCCGTTTCCAGGAAGTTGGCCGGCCGGTAACGCTGGCCGACTATATCCATGGTTGCCATGCCCAGTCCCGCCCCGGTGGAGATGATGCCGACCTCGCCATCCAGTTCCACGTAGGTTACTCCTATCTGGCGGCCCTTTTTCTCCAGGGGGCTGGCAACGCGGTCCTCGGCCGATATTTTCAGTTCCGGGTGGCGGAACAGGGCGGAATCGTCAATATCCATCTTGGCATCAAGCGCCAGATAGTCGCCCTTGGCGGTATATACCAGAGGATTTATTTCGGCTATGGTGGCGTCATATTTACGAAAGGCATTGTAGAGCTTGTGGAGAATGGCGGCTATGCGGGATGATTCAGCGTCATCAAGCCCGGCCTTTCGTGTCATTTTTTCCGCCTCGGACATGCTCAGACCAGACAGAATGGGTACCTGATTGGAAACAATTGTTTCCGGGTGAGTCCTGGCCGTCTCTTCGATGGCAACGCCGCCGGCGGTGCTCATGATAACTATCGGGCTGCCGGCAACACCATCTATGGTCACCCCCAGGTAGAACTCCCGGGTCGCGTCCGCCTTTTTCACCACCATTATTTTATCTACCGGCAGCCCTTTAATGGCAGATTTCAATATCTGTCCGGCGATTTCCTCTGTCTGCTGTGGGGAGTCGGCGGTCTGAACTCCACCAGCCAGCCCGCGACCGCCGGTCAGGACCTGCGCCTTGACCACGACGGGGAACCCGATTTTCTCGGCGGCCTTACGCGCTTCCCCGGGGCTATCAACGACCACGAAATCGGGGACGGGTATACCCTCTTGTCGAAAAAGGTCGGCGGCTTCAAACTCGTAAAGTCTCATATATAATTATTTGGAGAAGGCAGATACTGGCATTAAACCAGGCTAAGTGGGTATTTCCCGTACTCTTTTATGGACCGTATCATCTCCGCATAGTTGGCTGGACTAACAGCGCCGTGAATCGAGTTGCCCGACATGCAGATGTAGCCTCCCCCCTTGCCTGCCCTGCGGATACAGTCCTTGACGACTCCGCGGACCTCTTCTTTGCTTCCCCAGCTGAGGAGGTTGCCGCAGTCAACATTCCCCATAATGCATAGTTTATCGCCGTACTTTTCCTTTGCCTCTCCGATGTCCATGCCGGCTACGGGGTCGATAGGATGAATGCCATCAAAGCCGGCTTCCACGATGAGGTCCATGAGGGCCCAGATATTGCCGTCGGTGTGCTTGAGACAGGGCATCCCCCGGCTGTGACAGTAGTCAACTATCTCTTTAAGCGCGGGAAAGATGAACCGGCTCTGGTGTTTCAGCGCCACCATTGGCCCGTTGGTGAAAGCAATGTCCGCGGTCTCCAGAATGATATCAACGCCGGCATCAATCAGGTTCTTTACCAGGCGACCGTAGTAGTCGCGCAGTAGCTGGTCCAGGCTGTCCACAAACTCGGGGTCTCTTATCATATCCTTGAAAAGGTCATCCTGACCACGCAGGCTATCCCGCATGGTGGCAAAAGGCCTTACGGTGGCGATGATTGCCCTCTTGCCCTTGAAGCGTTTTATCGCTTCCCTTATTCGTTTGAACCTCTCCGGCCGGCCAGGGTCAGGCAGTTTATATTTCTTGAGGTCATCTTTGGACTTTATGGCTGGCTCCAGGAGCATGGGGATACCGGAGGACACCCCTGAGTACCGCTTGATGGCGCCCCACTGGTCGCGGACGATGCGTTTGGCTTCATCCAGCACTTCGTAGCTGTCTGTTCGTGTCTCATGGTAGCAGGCGGCGTCTAAATCCATGTATTCAACGAAGTCCTCATAGGAAGCGCCGGGCTTCAGGGCTTCAATGACCCGCTCGTCAATGTCTATTTCGAACGTAGGAACCACATCCGGTTCCTGTCGGCGGATAGCCTTCATTAGGCGCTCTAAACTGGTAAGCGTCTGCATCTTCATTAACCCCCATTATTTATTTCAGAAGTTCCTTGGCTTTCACCACTGCTTCCACGGCGTCACGGGCGTAAGCATCAGCCCCGATCTTTTCGGCGAAGGACTGGTTCAACGGTACGCCGCCGACCATGACCTTGACTCTTTCTCTAAGGCCGGCTTCCTTGAGGGTATTTATCGTTTCTGGCATCTTGGGCATGGTAAAGGTCAGCAGGGAAGACAGGCCGAGAATATCATAGCTGCCCTTTTTGATTTCCTCGCAGAAACGCTGCGGGGGAACGTCTGTGCCGAGGTCGGTAACCTCCCAGCCGTTTCCCTCAAGCATAAGGATGACGATGTTTTTACCGATATCATGAAGGTCGCCCTCAACCGTGCCAATGACATACCTTCCGGCGTAAGCTGCCCCCGTGCTGGCAAGCTCGGGTCGCAGCAGCGCTATTGAAGCTTTCATGGCATCGCCGGCCATAAGCAGCTCGGGCAGGAAAATCTGGCCGTCTTCAAAGTCTTTGCCCACCCGGTTCATAGCCGGCAACAGCCCTTTGTCCAGCACCTCTTTGGCTGGTACCTGTGCCGCCAGCGCTTTTTGCGTGAGCTCGGTTGCCTGGGCAACCTGTCCATCGACAACACTGTTGGTAAGTTCATCGAGATTAAACATGGTCATGCATTTCACCCCCAATAGTTTTATAATACTGGCGCATTTGATATTGTAGCACAGTGCGCCCGGAAAGTCGGCCTGGCTTCAACTCAAGCCCAGCAACGCCAGCGTATCCCGATTGATTATCTGCTCCAGAAGTTCACGGGGAACCTCCGGGAGGTGATGTTTTTTAATGAAGTCATCCAGTCGGCGCAGTCCATCAATCGTTTCCTGCGGCATAGCTATCGGGTAGTCGGAGCCCAGAAGCAGCTTGTCCATCACCGCCCATTCGTAGGCCAGGCGCAGGCCGTTATAGAATGACAGGGGTCGATAGAACCGACCTGAGACATCGGCGAAGACATGCGGGTGCTTCCGTATCACCACCAGACAGTCTGCTTCCCAGGGGTGCCCGATGTGCGCCATGACGATGCGCAGTTCGGGAAAGCGTATGGCGACCTCGTCCATCACCAGCGGGTGGGCGTATCGGAGAGGTGCATCGCGTATCGGCGAAGTACCCTGATGAAACAGTATGGGCAGGTTGAATTCCTGGGCTTTGGTGTAAACGCGGAGCGCATTTTCCCCCAGAGGGTCGAAATTCTGATAGTTCGGGCCCAGCTTGAGGCCGCGCAGCTTGAGGTCGTGGTAAGCTCGCTCCATTTCATCGAGCGCGTCCGGCGCCTCCGGCCACACCGTCATGAAGCCGATGACTTTCTCCGGGGCTGCTGCCACCAGTGCGGCCGTGGCATCGTTGGCCTTCCTGGCGTCTTTCTCCCCGATGACGGCGGGACGGTCCGGGGGCATGGCGATGCCGAAAGAGATGACCCTGTCCACCGGCTCCATGGCCTTGAAGAAATCGCGGTGGGTGGTGGTGATTCGGATAGGCCTGTCCGCCCGCATCTTGGTGTCCACGATTTCCTCTCCCGGCGGTACTTCTGACACATGGGTGGGCACGTGGGTATGCACATCAACTATCATGGCTGCCTCTCCTGTCTATGTAATCTGGCGGCGGTTTGCCTTGTGCAACATTTTATCATTGATGACAATGATATGCATAATTACGAAGCTGTCTGAAGGTATCGGCGTTGATAGCATCATTGCAAATATCGTTTTACAGCGTTATTATTAGTTGCGGAAAATCCTGGCGATATGGGAGTGACAGACTGCATGGCAGAAATAAAAGACAGGAAAGAGGAATTCAAGACAACGGTTGATGGCACGCTGGTAGACCGGGTATATACTCAGGATGATATACCGGTAAATGAAATTGACACCAGGCCCCCGGGAGAGTATCCCTTCACCCGGAATATAATGCCCACCGGTTATCGTACCAGGCTGTGGACGATGCGCCAGTATGCCGGTTTTGCCACCGTGGAGGAAACAAACAAGCGTTATAAATATCTATATAAGCAGGGACAGACCGGTTTCAGCGTCGCTTTCCATCTGCCAACCCAGATGGGCTATGATTCGGACCACCCCCTGGCGCTCCCCGAGGTCGGCCGGGTGGGCGTGGCCATTGATTCGCTGCAGGATATGGAGGACCTCTGGGACGGAATCCCGCTGGGCGAGGTGAGCACCTCGATGACCATCAACGCTACCGCCGCCATTATACTGGCGATGTACATCGCGGCTGCCGAAAAACAGGGTGCCAGGCAAAAACAGCTCATGGGCACCGTGCAGAACGACCTGCTGAAAGAATATGTGGCCCGGAATACGTATATATTTGCTCCCGAGCCTTCAATGCGACTGACCACGGATATCTGCAGCTACTGTGCGCAGCACATGCCGAAATGGAACTCCATCAGCATTAGCGGCTACCATATGCGTGAGGCCGGGGCGACCGCCATTCAGGAGGCCGCCTTTTCTTTATCTAACGGGATTGCTTATGTGCAGGCGATGATTGACCGGGGAATGGATGTTGACTCTTTTGCCCCGCGCTTTTCTTTCTTTTTCGCCGCCTTTAGCAATCTCTTTGAAGAGGTGGCCAAGTTCCGGGCGTTGCGCCGAGTCTGGGCAAGGATAATGAAGGAGAGGTTCCATGCTCAGAACGAGCGGTCTATGATGCTCAAGTTCCACGTTCAGACCGGCGGCTGCACCCTTGCCGAGCAGCAGCCGCTCAACAATGTGGTCAGGGTAGCCATACAGGCACTGGCGGCGGTTCTGGGCAGCTGCCAGTCGTTGCATACCAACTCTTATGATGAGGCACTGGCCCTGCCCAGCGAGGAAGCGGTGCAGCTGGCCCTGCGTACGCAGCAGATAATTGCCTACGAGAGCGGTGTCGCCGACACCGTCGACCCGATGGGCGGCTCGTACTACATGGAATGGCTGACCAGTCGCATTGAGGCCGGCATACAGGAATACATCGACACCATCGACAAGATGGGCGGAGCGCTGGAAGCGATTAAGAGAGGCTATATTCAGAGAGAGATAAGGCGGTCGGCTTACAACCATCAAAAGGCAGTGGATGCCGGCGAGCAGGTCGTGGTTGGCGTCAACAAATATACCTCGGATGAGTCGCTGGACCTGGAGCTGCTTGAGATTGATGAGGGCGTGGCCAGGAAGCAGCTCGAGCGATTGAAGCGACTGAAAAGCAGGCGCGATAACGGCCAGGTACGCCGGATTCTGGATAAGGTGCGCCAGACAGCCAGCGGCGAGGAGAACATCATGCCGGTTCTCGTTGAGGCGGTTAAGCTCTATGCCACCGTTGGTGAGATATCCGACGCATTAAGAGAGGTCTTTGGTGAGTACAAGGAACCAAGCGTGCTGTAAGGCACATCTTTTATCTTCGGGGAGTATTAAATGGTGAATAAAAAGATACGGGTACTGATAGCCAAACCGGGACTTGACGGACACGACCGCGGCGCCATCGCCGTGGCGCAGGGACTGCGTGACGCTGGCATGGAGGTCATCTATCTGGGGCTGCGTTTAACTCCGGAACAGATTGCGGAGGCGGCGGTACAGGAAGACGTTGACGTTATCGGCCTGAGCTGTCTCTCCGGCGGTCATCTGCGCCTCTTCTCGCAAACGATAGACAGCCTTCGAAAGAGAAGCAGTAAAGAGGTCATATTTATCGGCGGCGGTATCATTCCCAAGAAAGATATTCCGGCGCTGAAGAAAGCTGGCATAACGGGGACTTTCGGTCCGGGGACACCAATCAAGGAAATTGTCGGCTTTATCGGAACCGAACTGGAGAAGATAGGCGATGATAAAAAAGATTAACCATATCGGTATTGCCGTTAACAGCATTGACCAGGCGCTGAAGCTCTATACCGGGGTGCTGGGCTTGAGCCTAAAAGACATTGAGGTGGTTGAGGAACAGCGGACCAGGACGGCCATCCTCCCGGTGGGTGAAAGCAATATTGAGCTGCTTGAGCCAACCGACGCCGAAGGCCCGATTGCCCGATACCTTGAAAAATTCGGAGAAGGGATGCACCATCTGGCGCTGGAGGTGTCTGACGTTGAGGACGCGCTGAACAGAGTATCGCAGAGCGGCATACCGTTGATTGATGAGACACCGCGGCAGGGTGTTGAGAAAACGCGCATCGCTTTCCTGCATCCCAAGGGCACCGGCCGGGTGCTGCTTGAGCTTGTCCAGAGCTGATGAGAAAAACAATTCTTTGGCTCATTACCCTGGTTCTTGTGTCGACTTTAATTATCCCTTCCTGCCAGCCAGGTACGCCCGTTGGCCAGGAGCAGAGGCTGCAGCTGATAGAGGAAATAAAAGAGTTTGAAAAGGAACTCGGTTTTGCTGAGACAGAGAATTTCAAGACGTACTCTCCGGAAACAGAAGCGTATCACTATCTGTTTTTTACGCCCAGCACGCAGCTGCCATACTCGCTCGATGACCCCGCTCTCGTCGCGGCCATCGGCACGCGGGACAGCGTATCTCTTGACTACCAGAAGTACGACGCCTTTTTTTACTCCATTCCCTCCGTGGCTGGAGAGGGCACACCTGTAACCGAATCTTTGATGCAGGCACCGCTTGACCGCTTCATGCAGATCATTTTTCATGAAGACTGGCATGAGCAGGTAGACCTGCCTCTCGGATTGGAAGAGCCCTCCGCGGAAATAATCGGCTATACTGCCGCCATGCTCTTCTGCAGGAAAAAATACGGTCAGGATTCGCAGGTATATAGAACCCTGGAAAAACAGCTCGATAACAAGCTCAGGGAAAGCCAGGTCTACGGGGAATATTACGATAAACTCAACGCCCTCTACGCGCAATATCATGAAGGCAAATTTTCCGAGCTGGATACGTTGATAAGAAAAGCCCGATTGCTGGAAAGCATGGGCAACGAGCTTCATAGAATCTGGGGCGGCAGGCCGGACCAGTTGAACAATGCTTTCATCGCTTTTCAGATGACCTATTTGCGGCACTTGCCGTTGATGCATGGGGTCCTGGAGGCAGCCGATTCTGACCTTATCAAAACGATACAGTTATTTCTGGCCATGCCGGAACAGGGAACGGCCTCCGGTTCACTGGAGCAGGTAAAAGGTATAGAAGCCAGCGTTGTCGATTATTTGTCCAGTAAACTCTAGAAAACCTATGATTTCTATCGTTATACATCCGTCTTACTGTTTATCCACCGTAATGCGGTGATAAATCGCTATCCTCCCGTTTTCCATTTAAAAGATAATAGTGTAATATGTCTAGGATTTTTTGTCTTAAAGGGGGAATTAATGGAGCCGGAAAACAAGGTGCAGTGGGTCTATTCATCACAAAGTAACGAGGAACTGGAAGAGCGTTATGACCAGTGGGCGGGAGATTACGAAGCGGACCTGGAGCGTGATCACACCTGGCTGGGACCGGAGGTCGCCGCCGAGTTTTTTGCCAAATACGTGCCTAAAGAGGCCAGTATACTGGATGCCGGGGCGGGGACCGGGCTGGTGGGCGTTGTCCTTGCGAAGAAGGGTTATCGAGATATGGTGGCGATGGACCTTTCCAAAGGTATGCTTGAGGAAGCCCGTAATAAAAACGTTTACCGTGAATTTCACCAGATGGTGATGGGAGAAACGCTGGGCTTCCCAACTGATTCCTTTAACGCTGTCATAAGCATCGGAGTGATGACGGTGGGGCATGCGCCGGCCAGTTCTCTTGATGAGTTAATCCGGGTGACAAAGCCTGGCGGCTACATTGTGTTTTCCCTGCGCCCTGACGTCTACGAGGGCAGTGGCTTCAAGGAAAAGATGACCGGGCTGGAAAATGATGGCAAATGGGAGCTCGTCGAGGTAAGCGAGAAAAAGCAGGTGCTGCCCAAGGGTGAACCCGATGTCTTTCATCAGATATGGGTATACAGGGTCATTTAACAGGTAATTAGCCGATAAAACGCATTACTTCTAATGAGCCGGTGAAATCTAAAATTTCCTGTAACGCCTTTTCCATTAGAGGTTCAGCACTTCGGACAGTTTTAAAAGGTCGAGGTCCAGCGGTTTCTTGGTGGCAACGACTTTTGCCAGTGGCGTGGCAGTAATCCGGTTCTTGTTCAGGCCAGCCAGCACGCCGGACTTGCCCTGAGCCAGGTATTCGGTGGCCGCAGCACCGAGGCGGGTCGCCAGCAGCCGGTCGAAAGCGCCGGGAGTGCCGCCGCGCTGCACATGACCCAGGGTGGTGATTCTCAGGTCAAACCCCGTGTCTTCATGGTGCTTGACGAAATACTGGTCCAGGCCGCGGGCGTTGTATTTGGCGCCTTCGGCCACGACGATGAGGGCGTGGGCTTTGCCTCGCTCATAGGCCTTGCGGATGGCGTTGACTACCTCTTCAGCGTCTGTTTCAAACTCGGGGATGACGATGTACTCCGCGCCGCCGGCGATGCCTGTCATCAGGGCCAGGTAGCCGCAGTCGCGACCCATAACTTCCACAATGAAGGCGCGGTGGTGCGAGGAAGCGGTCACCTTGAGCTGGTCTATTGCCACCAGCGCCACATCAAGGGCGGTGTCAACGCCTATCGTTATTTCGGAGCCATAAAGGTCGTTGTCTATCGTGGAAGCTACGCCAACCGCCGGGAAACCCATCTGGGAAAGCTCGTAAGCACCGGTCTGTGAGCCATTGCCACCGATGACCACGAGTGCCTCAATAGCATGTTCTTCAAGGACGTGCAGTGCTTTCTGACGCCCTTCCTGTGTTTTAAATTCGGGACAGCGGGAACTGCCGAGCACAGTGCCGCCCTGCTGGATAATACCGCTCACATCACGGGCTCCCATCGGGAATATAATGTCGTTGTAGAGACCGGCGTAGCCGTTACGGATGCCCATGACCTCCCAGCCTCTGCTGAGCCCGGTACGCACCACGGCACGGATAGCAGCGTTCATGCCGGGGGCATCACCGCCGCTGGTTAAGACGCCAATCCGCTTCATGTCTCCTCCTTAAGCTGCTGGCACAGCGTGAAGTCCGTCCTTTAAGTTTAGGTAAAAGCCCGCGGTTTTGCAATACACTTATCGAGTTCGCCCGTATTCTCTCCGTTTGCTAGATGTGGAGGTGCGTGTGTATAATTGTTTCTCAGGTAATGAGGAGAAGTTGATGCGTGTTAAACTCCTGTTCCTGGTCTTCGTGCTGATTTTGACCCCGGGTCTTGGCGCCTGCGGTTCCTCCGAGGTAGTTTTCCCCGATGCGAATCTTGATACCGCAATAAGGGAGGCCATTGGCAAACCGGATGGCGCAATATATACTTCTGACCTCAAAAAACTTGTTGCCTTCAGCGCTACCAATAGAGAAATCACCGATATCACCGGGCTGGAACAGTGCCCGAACCTCAAACACCTTGTTCTCTGGAACAACCGGATAAGCGATATTACGTCGCTGGCCTCGCTGACCGAACTAGAGAAGCTTTATATCGGGCAAAACCGCATCAGCGATATCTCATCGCTCGCCTCTCTCACCCGGCTCACCGAGCTCAATCTGGGGATTAACCAGATTCGTGATATATCACCGCTATCGTCGCTGACCAGACTTATCTGGCTGGATATCTGGAACAATCAGGTAACTGATGTAACCCCCCTCGCTTCTCTCACTGTCCTCAATGTGCTCTACCTCAGCACTAACCAGATTCGTGACATATCACCGCTGGCACCGCTTACCGGCCTCACCAAGCTCCATCTGAGCCACAATGAAATAAGCGACATCTCAGTCGTGAGCTCTTACGCGCAGATGAGTTTCTTGCATCTAGATGACAATAAAATAACCGATGTCTTATCGTTGGCCGGCCTCTCGAACCTGGAAGAACTCTGGTTGCAGGACAATGAGATAAGCGATATATCGCCTCTCGTGGAAAATTTGGGACTGGCGGCGGGAGATGAAGTCCGTCTGGAGAATAACCCGCTGGACGAAAAATCGGTCAACGACTTTATTCCTCAGCTTCAGGAAAGGGGAGTGGAGGTAATCTGGTAATAGCCTAAAGCAGGCCCAGCAGCGCCTCAAGTCTGGTATCGTATTTCCACACCGCGAAATTCTCCAGGCCAAGCTGCTCGCTGATGGTCATTTTTCCCGAGGCAACGGCCACCACTTCATCGCGTATCCGCTCGCCCACGCTCTCGATAGATTCCGTACCTGCCATGATGGTGCTGGCATTTATGTCCATATCTTCCTCCATTTTGGCCCAGGTCTCCGGGTTTCCGGTTACCCTTACCACCGGGCAGATGCTGTGTCCGAAGACACCACCCCGGCCGGTGGCGAAAACAATGATATTCGCTCCAGCTGCCGCCATGTAGGTAATCGCCGGAATTTCCTCGTGGGTGCCTTCCTGGAGGTAAAAGCCGCCACTCCGGGGCACCGTTTCCAGGAAGCCCTTCCGGTTTTTTAGCACCCCCTGTATCGGTCTGTGGCCGCCCTTGTGAATCGCGCCCAGCGCTTTTTCTTCCAGAGTGGTCAGCCCACCGTCGATATTTCCCCGGCACATGAAGTCTATGCCCGCGCCGGGGACCGTCCAGCGCTTTTCCTCGTCGCTTATCCAGGTCAAGACCTGTTTTTTCACCGATTCATTTGCGGCGCGGCTGGCTAGGAATTCCTCGGCGCCGATGGCCTCAATTGGCTCTATCATTACCACTGAGGCGCCGGCGTCAACCAGCATATCCGCCATGGCGCCTATGGCCGGGTTGGCGGCAATGCCGCTGGTCGTATCAGAGCCGCCGCACTTCAACCCGATGGCCAGTCGGCTCACGTCCAGAGTCTCTTTTTTCTGCTTCTGTGCCTCAGCTGCCATTTCCTGTACTATCTCGCGTCCACGGGCAACGGTCTTACGGGTGCTGCCAATCTCCTGGATGCGCACCATTGCCACCGGTTTACCGGTCTTTTCTATCTCCGCCATCATCGGCGCCGCTTCAATGCCTTCGCAGCCCATGGAGACGAGCAGCGTGGCGAAGATATTCGGATTCTTGGCCACCCCGACGAGAGTCGTGGCGGTCTCGATGGCAATGCATCCCTGATGCTGGGTAACGGAGACGACGCCGTCCAGGCCGTGAGCAATCATCCGCGCTGCCGGTTCGGCACAGTCAGATCGCGCCACGACGAGGACCCGGTTGCGCACACCGGCACGACCATCCGCTCTGACAAATCCCTGGAACTCCATTTTTCTACCCCCCTCCGGATTAATGTTATTTGTAGCCCAGCATGTGCTCGGTCAGGGGCATCCGATTGCTCTCGACGTTATGAATATGAACGTACTGGCCCGTCGCGATGTCCTTTGAAGCCTTACCGATAACAGCCCCGTATTTTTTGATTTCACCGCCCGACTTGATATCCATGAGCGCAATCTTATGTCCCAGCGGCAGCGAGTCTCTGGCTTTGATGCGCTGCGTAATTTCCTGCTTCGTGGAAAGTATGGCCACTTCCTCTCCAGCCGTGATAGCGCTGATGGCAGTGGCGACATTATCTCTGGCGTCCATCATTATTGCTTTCTTCATTGCTTTACCTCAATTCAAAGAGACATGCTTTCTGAGCAGTTCAATGTTGGCCGGGTCAGGCTCGGCTTTACCAATCTCTATCTTGAGGGTAAGGTCAAGAATCGCCTGGTTCATTGGCGTGGGCACGCCAACCTCCTTGCTTCTTCTGATGACCTCTCCATTGAGAAACTCTACTTCCGTCCGCCTCTTCTTGATTATATCCTGCAGGAGTGATGGACGTTGCGGCGTACCCACTTTCTTCTGCAGTTCTTCAGCCGGTAGGAATTGCTTGCTCAAGATTTCAGCAATCTTTTCCTTCAATTTCTGCACGGTTTCCATGGTGGTTGCTTCGGCGAATTCAGCCGGCGGAACTCCCCATATTGGCTCGATGTTCACACCTGAAGCCTGGCCAGTTCGTACGACTTCTCCGCCGATAATAACCTTGAGCAGGTTTAACGTATCCATTTGCGCTTCATTCAGGGAGACGATTGATGGGCCGATAACGCCCGCCGGAGCATTAGCCATGCAGTTAATCGCCAGCTTGGACCAGCGCATCCCCCAGATATTGGTGGTTGCCTCGCTTGGGCCCACTGCGTTGAGTAATGCCACCACTTCCTTAGCACGACTGGATATCAGGCCGGAAAGTTCACCAACGGTAAAGGTGTGTTGTCTGTCCAGGGGGTCGTGGCGGCATATGTGGCCTGGCTCATAAACGCCAACGCTGAGCAGGGTCACGCAGCCCACGGTGCGGTTAAACCCGACCACGCTGGCCACAACCTCGTCATTCAAAGCGTTTTGCGTCGGCAGGATGAAACCCGTGGGCTTGAGATATGGCTCGATGAGGTACGCAGACCATCGCGTGTCATATGACTTGACTGACAGAAAAACGATGTCAAAAGGTTCCTTCACGCCGCTGACATCGCTGAGGTGAAGCGCCTTGGCCGGCACGGTGAACCCGCCATTAAGGTCGCTCACTTTCAGGCCATCACTGCGGATTTTTTCTATGTGCGCCGCCCACTGGTCTATTAAGGTGACATCATGGCCGGCTTTTATCAGATAGGCACCTGTAGCGCCGCCTATCGCCCCCACCCCCAGAACCGCGATTCTTTTGGTCATTCATTTACCTCCAGCGTGTAAATATTAATAAATTGGACAAAAGTTGATATTTATGGTCGTAAAGTAGTATAACGCAAAGAAACAGGTGGCGACAAATCGAATAATCATTCTTCAGTCAAGTTTGCCGAGGAGGTCTCTTGAAATGATGGACTGGAAAGTGCTGTACCCGTCCCTGAATACGCCAGCCGTGCTCGTTGACCTGAATACGCTTGAGGCGAATATGGCGCGGATTTCCCGGCTGGCCAGGGAGGCAGGGCTGAAACTCAGGCCGCACGCCAAGATTCACGAGAATGTGTCGATAGCCAGAAAACAGATTGAAGCCGGTGCCTGTGGTGTGGAGGTGGGTGTCGTGGAGCAGGCGGAGGTTATGGCCGAGCAGGGAATCAATGACATTATCATCGCTCACCCGGCCTATTACGGCGGTACCAAGGGTGAAATACTGGCGAAGCTGCTGAAAAAACCGGGACTGAAGCTTGCCCTGGTTATCGATATGCTGGAGCAGGCTGAAGTTATATCGCAGCTGGCTCAGGCTGTGGGCCGGAAAGCGGGTGTACTGATAAAGATTGACCTGGGCCGGAGTTCCCGCTTCGGGGTGCCGCCCGGCAAAGCCGTTCTTGACCTGGCAAGACAGCTCCGCCGACTGCCCGGAATTGAACTCGTTGGCATATACGGGCACGAGATGGGAGCGAAACCGACGCCTGAAGACAGGGATGCCGTGGCTCTGGAAGCTGCCGGGATAATGGCCGAAAGTGCCGGAATGTTGAGAAAAGAGGGCATTGAAATAGAGCACGTATCTGTAGGCGCTTCTTCCACCTTTCCCGCCACGTGCCGCTTTCGCAAAGAGGGCAGGTTCCCGGAATTAACCGAGATTCACCCCGGGGCGTTCTTCATCGGTGATATCCGTTATATGAGGTCGGGCGGCAACACGCGGGAGGCGTGTGCCGTAACCGTGCTGACCAACGTGATGAGCACTTCGCATGAGGACTTTGCGATAATCGACGCCGGTTACAAGACATTCGGCAGCGATTCTCTTTTTGAACACCAGGACAGCCCGGATTTCTGGTGGCAGGGGAAGTTGAGCTACGGCTCGGTTCAGGGGCGTCCCGACCTGTGGTTCGGGCGTATCTCCGCCGAGACCGGCGGTATTTACTACATGGCGCCCGGAAAAAAATTAGGGCTGGGCGAGCGTCTGGAAATCGTGCCCAATAACGCCACCCTGGTCGTCAATATACATGACCGGATATACGGCGTAAGAAACGGTGCCGTTGAAGAGGAAATACCGGTAACCGGCCGCGGACGGGGCAACTAATATCGTTTGCTAGGGGGCGGAGGGATGAACGGTGTTCGTGCCCTGAGCAAAGCCACCATCCACCTTGATATACTCGGCGGTAACAAAGTCAGAAGCCCTGCTGGCCAGAAAAACGGCAGCGCCGGCAAAGTCACCCGGTACTCCCCAGCGACCGGCCGGCACCCGGTCCAGCACAAAATCATCCAGGCCGGGGAAGTCCTTGCGTGCGGATACGGTCAGGGGAGTGTCAATCCAGCCGGGCAGGATGGCATTAACCTGGATATTATCTTTGGCCCAGGCGAGCGCCAGAGTGTATGTCATCTGGACTATTCCCGCCTTGCTGCAGGCGTAGCATAAAACCCGGGCCAGGCCGTAAAGGGAGGTCATGGAGCCGATGCTGATAATTTTCCCGCCACCGGTTTTCTTCATAGATGGGTAAACCGCTTTGGCGCAGAGGAAGGCGCCGCGCAGGTTGATGCCCAGTATCCAGTCCCACTCCTCGACGGTATATTCC
>Ga0163203_1000235_pt1 | contig 14668 bp, 13 predicted proteins | sample PL_2010_330m_FD_113534 | JGI IMG/M metagenome (GOLD analysis project Ga0163203, IMG submission 113534) | Freshwater microbial communities from Powell Lake, British Columbia, Canada to study Microbial Dark Matter (Phase II) - PL_2010_330m | ecosystem: Environmental > Aquatic > Freshwater > Lake ... | reverse complement strand
GGTCCACACCCGCTCGGCCGGGTGCGCCCGCCACGGCAGCCGGAGTAGACGCGTCCAGTCGCGCGCGAGGGCATTGGTCTCACAGGGCAAGAAGAGAGCCAGCGCAGGACGACCGGAGTCTTGACCCGCACACAGCGGGCGGAGTCTCGCTGTCTCACTCCGCGCGGGTTTGACACGTGGAGCGTGCGCGGCATTATCTTCGCGTGACAATCAGGCCGATGACCGAAGCCGACCTCGACCAAGTGATGGAGCTGGAGAAGGCCATCTTTCCCAATCCGTGGCGCCGGGCGTTCTTTCTCTCGGACATAAACCGCCCGCAGGGGCTGTCGATAGTTGCTGAGGATGAAGGAGTCATCCTCGGCTATGCAGTGGCTTGGGGCACGGAAGAGACCCATCTTGCCAACCTGGCCGTGGTCGACTATGAACGCGGAAAGGGTTTCGGCGGCAAGCTGCTCGATGAGGTCGTTGCCTTTGCGCAGCGGAACCGGGCGAAATCGCTCTATCTGGAAGTCCGGGTGTCGAACACGATCGCCCGGAAGTTCTACTCCGAACGCGGGTTCGTGCCGACCTACCTGCGCAAGGGGTACTACGGGAACGGCGAGGACGCCGTGGTTATGGAGCGTGAAGGCGAGTCGGACAGCCAGCAAGCCCGACCTGCCTGACGGGCCGGACAGCAGACCTCAAGCGTATTTGTCGTCGCAGACAATCTCGGACAGCGGCTTGCGCGAACGCGGCTTGGCTTCCGTCGCTGGATAGCCGAGCGGCGTAAGGGCAATCGGCTTGACCCCTTCGGGAATCGCCAGCACCTTCTTGACCTCGGCTTCCAGAAACGCGCCAATCCAGCACGTGCCAAGGCCTTCGGCGGCGGCCGCCAAGATCATATGCTCGAGGGCGATGGTTATGTCGACCGCCTCGGCCGACCAGTAGCCACCCATTCCCTTCCAGACTTGGTCGACTACGCAGCAGGCGCAGATGACGACCGGCGCCTGGCCGACAGAAGCCTGGTTCTTGCAGGCTGGCACCAGCGCCTGGCGGATTGCCTGGTCCCTGACGACGATGAACTTCCACGGCTGGTAGTTCTTGGCTGACGGCGCGAGCCGGCCGGCTTCTAGGATACGGCCCAGCACATCGTCGGGAATGGGGTCGGGTTTGTAGCTACGGATACTGGTTCGCTGCTTCACTACGTCATAGAAATCCACACAACCTCCCAGTTCGGAGTTAAACCACCAAAACACCAAGACACAAAGAGAGTTCCGGGAATTGAGCGTCCGGCTTCCCGACTTGGTGTCTTTGTGCCTTTGTGGTAAGAGATTTTCATTCCAGCCGGAAGAGCGCCCGACGCGAATTGAACGCGTGGCCTGCAGATCCGGAGTCTGCCGCTCTATCCATCTGAGCTACGGGCGCGTGGCCAGAATGTAGCAGAGGCACTCGCGGTAGTCAAGCGGGGTGGCACGTGGACCGCTATCGCGCAGGCCTCTGTTTGTTGCACCGGTTGGCCGGCCGGGTAGAATACGACTTGACATGGTGAATCAGGTCTCCGCAGAAGCGACGACCCGGTTTCGGGAGAAACTGGACGAACTGCTGGTTGCCGTCAACGAGCGGCTGGAGCTGGACGCGAAGTTCGAGTGCGCTGACATCGGCTGTGACCGGTTGGGGCTTTCGCGCCACTACAATCGAGAATTCGGACGATTGCTCGCAGCAGTCTACGAGTTCAACCTGCTCGAGCGGCTGGCCGAAGAATTCCGCTGGTACATCTCGGTTCTGACCCGACGCGGTTTCGGCCCGGACTACTTCGGCCGGATGCTCGGGGCCTGGAGCGTGGCGACAATGAGCAACATCAGTCTGGCCGAAGCCCGGGAACTGGCGGCGCCGCTCGACAGCTTGCGGAGCAACCTGGGCCTGCTCTTCGAAGGTCAGCGGCCCGCACCCGCGCTGTCGCGTGACGCCGCAGGGCTGCTGGAGCTTCTGCGGCAGCGGCGGCGCCGCGAGGCTGCGGAGAGCCTGTTCGCCCTGCTCAAGGCCGGACAGGGAGTTGAGCACGTCGTGGAGGACGTGGTGCTGCCGGCGCTTTCGCATCTCGGCTACCTCTGGGAAACCGGCGAAATCAGTGTGGCTGGCGAGCATGCCGCGACCGACATATGCCGCTATGCACTGTACCGGTTGTTTGACAGCCTGGATCCGGACCGGCCGGCCGGGCTCAAAGCTCTGGTTGCCTGTGTGCCGGGCGAGGAACACGAGCTTGGGGCGGATATCGTCGCCGAGTACCTGCGTCTCAAGGAGTGGGACGTATTCAGTGTCGGGCGGTCGAGCCCGCAGGAGGACGTTATCGAGGCGCTTAGGGACTTCGGCCCTGACGTCGCGTTCTTCTCGGTCACGCTGCTGGAGAACCTGCCGGCGGCTCATGCGCTTGCAGGCGAGGCACGCAGGGCCTTGCCCGGGCTCGGAGTCGTGCTGGGCGGCAAGGCAGCTGTCGCGGCTACTGGCGTCCTGGCCGGGCCGGGAGTTGCGGTCGCTGAGCACTTCGCCGAGGCAGCCTCCCTCGGAATCAGACTGTCAGAGAAGCGCTGATGCGCAGGCATGCCGCGGTCCGGATGCTCCTGCATGACCGTTCGACCACAGCCGGCGCGGTGCTGGGAGTGGTGGCGATAGTCTTCCTGGTCGGCCAGCAGCTAGCGGTGATGTTCGGCCTACTCACTTTGATGGCTGCCTTGGTGGATAACAGCGGCGCCGACATCTGGATTCTCTTCCAGAACACCTACAACACGAGTTCTGCTGGCAGCGTGCCGACCCGATACGTTGACCGGCTGGCCGGAATGGCGGACATCGACTGGGTCGAGCCAGTAGTCTATGGCGGCGCGCAACTGAGGCTCGCAGACGGTACTTCACAGCCGGTTCAGATTGTCGGCGTGTCCCGTCCCAGCCTGTTGGGCGGGCCGTGGAAGCTTGCCGCGGGCAGCAACGACGTTCTGCTTGAATATGACGGGGCGACGGTCGACAGACTGGACCTGAAGGACCTGGGCGACCCGGCAGTCGGGCAGGTGGTGGAGGTCAACGGCAAACGTATCCGGGTTGCCGGCTACACCGAAGGGTCGCGAGCATTCGGTGCGCCGCTGGTATTCACCAATGCGACCAAGGCGCGCGAAATCACCGGCATCCCGGCCGATCGTTCCAGCTACATTCTGGTCAAGCTGAAGCCGACGGTAGATGCCCGAGGTGCGCTGGCTGGAATCCGCAACCTGCTTCCTAAGGCGACCGCGCTCACCGCGGCCGAATTGGCCGGGAACAACAAGCTATACAACCTGACCAACACCGGCATCGGGTCGAGCTTCGGGTTCTCGACACTCATCGGGATAGTCGTGGGCGTGGTCATCATAACGCTGACGATGTACACCAACGTCCTCAACCGTCAGCGGGACTTCGCGGTGCTGCGTGCGCTCGGTGCGCGGCGGCGCGATGTGTTCTTCATCATCCTCTTTCAGGCGCTGACTATCGGCTTCATCGGCCTGCTGGTCGGGTTCTTCCTGCTCGCCGGTTTCCTGTTCGGTGTGAAGGGCTCCCGGCTGCCGGCCAATCTGCCCCTGTGGTTGCCCCCGGCCCACGCGCTCTTCACTTTCGCACTATGTTTCCTCGGTTCGGCGCTGGCGCTGCGCCGCGCATTGAAGATCGAGCCGGCATCGGCTTTCAGGTAGCGATGGACGCGGTAGCACCGGTGCTTCGGCTGGAGGCCGTTGCGCGTGACTTCTCGGACGGCCGCGTGGTTCGGCGCGTGCTGAAGGAAACCACGCTCGACATCCTTCCCGGAGAGCTAACCGTGCTGGCCGGGCCATCGGGCAGCGGCAAGACGACGCTACTGACGATCATGGGGCTGGTGCTAAAGCCCTCGGCCGGCCGGATATGGGTTGCGGGCGAGGATGTTACCGGGGTGCCCGAGGACCAACTGGCGACCCTGCGCCAGCAGCGCTACGGTTTTGTCTTCCAGCAGGCGGCGCTGGTGCCGGCGCTTGACGTGCTGGACAATGTGCTCGTCGGTACCGCCATCCAGGGCGGCCGGGTTTCGGTCCAGACGCGGCAGAAGGCGGTTGACCTGCTTGCCAGTCTGGGCATGCAGGACTTCAGGTCGGCGCGGCCCCAACAGCTATCAACCGGCCAGCAGCAGCGGGTCGGCATCGCGCGGGCGCTGGTCGGCGACCCGATACTCCTGCTCTGCGACGAGCCAACCTCGGCTCTGGATGTCGAAAGCAGCCACATCGTGCTCGACACGCTGAAGAAGCTCTCACGCGACCCGCGCCGGGGCGTCGTGCTCGTGAGCCACGACCCGCGGGTGTTTCCATACGCCGACCGGCTGCTGAAGATGGAGGACGGCGCGATTGTTTATGATACGAGACAGGTTTCCCAAGGAGGTGGTTGACGTGGCCAAGCGAATTCGCAGCATCTTGACCTGGCTGGCGGTGATTGTCGTGGTCTTCTTCGTGGGGTTCGCGGTCAAACGCTCATCGCCGGTCAAGGCGGCGCCGGTGCCGCCGAAACTGGCCGATGCTCCCGCACGTGTCTACGGTACCATCGAGCCCTTTGGCGGCGCCGTGTATGTCAGCGCGCAGGTGCCGCGCGCAGTCGTGCGTCTCGTTGCGCGTGAAGGCGACACGGTCAAGGCGGGCCGGCCGTTGGCCATCCTCGAGAGCTCGGTCGAGCAGGCCCGCGTCCACGCCGCTCTCGACCGCGCGACCGCGGCGGAGAGGGCGTACGCTATCAGCCGCGAAGCCTATGACCGCGCGGCCGGGCTCTACGCGACCAAGGGGATATCCGAGCAGGAGTTCCGTCAGGCCCTGCTAACGGCCGGGCTCGACTCGGCCAACTTCGGGGCGGCCCGGGCCGATGCCGAACTGGCGCGCGCCCAACTGGAGCAACTGACACTCAAGTCGCCGGTCGCCGGCATCGTCTACAAACTAGACCTCCGGCTGGGCCAGACTCTTGCGGCGGGCGACGACTCCAAGATAACAGTGGGTCCGGCGCGCCAGCAGGTTCGTATGTTTGTGGAATCGTTCTGGCTGGGGCGCCTAAAGGTCGGTGACAGCTACAAGGTCTTCGACTCGGAGACCGGCCGCGAGCTTGGCACCGGACGTGTGTCGTCGCTTTCTCCATACGTCGGCGGCCGGACCGTTCGCACCGACGACATCAAGGAGCGGTTCGATGCCGAGTACCAAGTCGCTGTCCTCGAGTTGGACGTGTCGGGATTGCCTCTGGGCCTGAACGTCGTGGCCGAAATCGCAGCCCCGTCTAAGTGAGCGATTTCCCCCGCCCGGTCGTGGTTGTCAGCCGCTGTCTGCTGGGCGAACGCTGCCGGTACGACGGGAAGGCGATAGGCGTGCCGAAGTTGATCCGGGAACTCGGCAAAGTCGCGGAGATCCTGCCGGTCTGCCCCGAGATGGAAGTGGGCCTGCCCGTGCCCAGGGACCCCATTCGGCTGGTCCAGGCCGAGGGCAGGGTTCGGCTGATTCAGACCGTAACCGGCGTGGACCTGACGCGAAAGATGCGCTCATTCTGTCGGCAGTTTCTTGCCACGCACAAACCCAACGGGTTCATTCTCAAGGCACGGTCGCCCTCTTGCGCGGTTCGAGATGCTGCCGTGTACGACGACAGGGGCGAGGCTACGGAGGCGATGCGGGCCGGGCTGTTTGCCGCTGCGGTTCTTGACCGCTTTCCGGGCCTGCCGGTTGAGGACGAGGAGCGACTCGAGGAACCACCGGTCATGCTTCGGTTCGTGGGCAGGTTCTCCGACGTCAGGGCGTAGACCGGTTTCGTGACACGGTCGGCCTGGACATCGGGCGGGGCTTGCGCGCAGGAGAATGCAGTGTATTGTGTCTAGGACTCTTCCGAGGAGCGGACCTGCTTGGGACATTCGACCGCGGAGGCAAGACTGCGGCGGTCCCGGTTCAGGAGGAGCCGGCTGCAGGCTGGAGACAGCGGCAGTCGGTCCGCTCCGATGCAGCGAAGTAACGTAGGGCAGGGAGGACAGATGGCATGTCAGTATCGTGATGACGGCAGCGCGCGCGGTCAACGGCCGGCGGCGCTGCGCAAGTTCGTAACCACTGTATTTGCAGTGGTTTGCATCGTCGGGCCGGCGATGGCATGGGACTGGGACGCGGCTCCGGTCATAATCGTTGAGCCGTCCGGAAACAACATAGACTCAGGCTCGGTGCGTACGCCGTCCGCCGTGGTTATCAACCTTGGCGACAGCACGGCTTCGTTCCCGGTGGTGTTCTCGATTACCCCCGACTATGTGGATACTACGGACGTCGTAGACCTCAGTCCGGGCGACTCGGTCACCGTCACCTTCACCGACTGGACCGCGCTCCAGCGCGGCTTAACGACGGCTGCGTGTTCGACCGCGCTGTCCGTGGATGAGAGCACGGCCAACGACCGCATCAGCCGTGACTTCAACGTCCGCGTTCGTGACGTGGGCGCAGACCAGATTGTCGCGCCGGTCGGAATCATCAACCTGGGGCTGACTGTCACACCCCAGGCAAAGCTGACCAACTACGGCACCAATAGAGCTAGCTTCTGGGCCATATTCCGCATCGGCGCGATCTACGCCGATACCGAGTACGTCCGCCGTCTCCCGGCAGGCGAGTCGCGGGTGGTCGACTTCGCCGACTGGACCGCAGACACGCTGGGCAGCTTCGCCGTTTCATGCACCACCGCATACGACAACGACGTGTACCCGGAGAACAATCTGGCCCAGGACTCGTGCACGGTGCAGGTCGTCCCGGAAGACGCCGGGGTGATGCGTGTCGTCGCCCCGCGCGGTTTGGTTGATTCGGGTGCAGTGTTCGCACCGCAGGCGATGGTGCGGAACTTCGGCACCGACACGATTTCGTTCCCGGCCATCTTCACCGTCGGCACGTACGTCGATACCCAGCAGGTTACCGACCTTGGTTCGCTCGACTCGCTGCTCGTGACGTTTGCTGACTGGACGGCGGAGCCGGTCGGCATGCTCACGACCCGATGCTCGACGGCGCTGGCCGGCGACCCGCTGCCGGGCAACGACATGCGTTCCGACTCGGTGAATGTCATCATCCGCAACGCGGACGTTGGCGCTGTGCGCTTCACTGCGCCGCCTGACACGGTTGATTCCGGCAGCGTCGTTCCGGTCAAGGTTTGGGTCCGCAACTTCGGGCTCGTAGTGCAGTCATTCCCAGTAAGGGTGAGAATCGGCAGCACCTACTACGCTGACACGGTGCAGGTAGACTCTCTCGCTGCCGGCGACTCGCTCGAAGTCACGTTTGCCGACTACACCGTGCCGTTCCGCGGGAGTATTACTGCCCGGTGCAACACCATGCTGGCCGGCGACCAGGATCCGGCGAACGATCTGGTGCTGAAGACCATCTTCCGACTCGTCCACGATGTCGGTGCCCTGAGTATCACTGCGCCCACGGGGATCGTGTCGCAGGATACGGTTGTGGTTCCTTCCGCCACGTTGCGGAACTTCGGCAACACTACCGACAGCTTCCCAGTCGTCTTCCGTATCGGCGCGTTCTACGAGGATACGGTGATGACGAACGACTCCATGGTGACGTTCAAACCCTGTATCCTGAGCGTGGTGGGCACGTTCAGCGTCATGTGCTCAACGGCAATGGTTGGGGACGTGCACCCGACCAACGACGCCATGTACGACTCGGTCCAGGTCACGGACGTAGGCATCATTGCCGCCGAACCGGTCCTTGGGATACCGAAGACCGTGACGCTAGGCGGCAACGGTCCGTTCGCGGGACGCGTGGCAATCCAATACGGCCTGCCAAGGGCTACGTACGTGCGACTTGAGGTGCACGATGCCTGCGGCAGACTGGTCCGGGTTGTCGCCTCGGGCGCCAGCCAGGCAGGTTATCACACCGCGGTCTGGAAGTGCACCGACCAGCACGGCAGAGCTGTAGCCGAGGGAGCGTACTTCGTGCGGCTGATTGCCGACGGCGTGACTCTCACCAGCAAGGTCGTGAAGGCGGAGTAGGCTTAGCTTCAACCGAATGAAGGCCGGCAGGCGTTTCGCCTGCCGGCCTCTGCTTTGTCGGACGCTAGTCCAGAATCGTCAGGCGGGCGGGCGGAGTCGCCACCCGTGACGTCTATGGGACCCACCTTCTCATCCGTCGGGCCACTCGGCGTCCCGGTTCAAGTTGCCAGCTCGAGGCTGTCGTCCGGTCCGGTGGCCGGAAGGGCGAGGGGAGAGCCGCCTCACCATTTCAGCGGCTGCAGTCTCACCTAATGACGAGTTTCTCAGTTCTCCGATGGTCCATCGTTTCGAAGTTCAGGAAGTACACGCCGCGGCCAAGTGCTTTCTCGCCGCCTCCCGCTGCCAGCGTTCGCCGGTAGTGGCCTGCATCGTGATACCCGCCAGCAAGCGTTGTCACCAACGTGCCGGTGATGTCGCAGAGTTCCAGGCTGATGACGCCGGCCACGGGAACGGAGTAGCGGATCGTCGCGTGACCGGCTGAAGGATTGGGAGCGATACGGAGTGGGTGGGCGTCCCGGCCCGTCGCTGAGTTGGATTCGACTACGCCGCTTTCGGTGGAGCAATCCACGGCCGAGACCATTTCGAGTAGGCGTTCGCCGTAGCCGCGGCCCCACATCTTGTACCGCATCAGAATAGTCGAATCGCCCGCAACCGTCTGGACCTCGTATTTCGCGCTTTCGCCGGGCGCCACCGGAATTGACTCAGCGTCTATGGTAGTCCATGCCAACCCTTCGAGTTGGTTGTTCCCTGGAACCATGGAGTCAAGTGAGAACCGGTAGGTTGTCCGCGCCCAACTTCGCTTGATGTACAGTGAATCGCCGTCGCTGGTCAGGCTTGAACTCGGGATCTCCAGGCGGTGTCCCACTGCACAACTCGCTCCACCTCCCTGCCAGAAGTCGAGGAACTCGAGCCCTCCGACTATCTCGCCGCCCAGAGTCCAGGTGATCTCATAAACGTAGGCTCCCTTGGCGGCAGGGTCCACAGCGACTCCTTGATGAGTTCTTTCACCCGGGCCAACGCTACGGCCTGACCAGTGAACCTTGCACCCTCCCCCCGGGAGGTCCACTGCTGCCCAACCTGGCCAGCCGCCGCGGTCCTCGTCGATGATATCGTCTTTTAGTGCTCCCCCGATGTACATCTCGAAGTCGTCCGCGGAGTCGATGTCGGCGAACATCCGCGCATCTATGTTCCATTTGGTGCCGCTAATCCATGCCGCCTGAGTCGAGACCGCCCAGCAGGCGACCGCGACCAGGGCGACGACAACAGCTGAAGAGCGCTTCATCTCGTCCTCCTCGGGTGGCTCAGTCGCCACCGGTGACGTTCTTGGGACGTGCCTGTCGTTCAGTCAGACGACCTGACGTCCCACTCAAGGGTGCCTGACCGAGGCAACGGCCTGGTCTGTGGCCACAAGGGTGAGACGAAACCGTCCTCGCCCTGCCGTGGCCGCGCTCTCACCGGACGACTGGTTTCGCAGCCTTTCGGCAGTCCTCGGTCTCGACTTGTGACAGAACACGACGTGGCCGAAGCCCGCTTTCTTAGGTCCCGCAGCATCTGCAGCGAACTTGTCGCAGCGCTGCAATGTATAATGGCGCTTCCGCCGTCGTCTGTCAATCCAGAAGTTGATCCCGTCCGAGTTACGTGCGATGCCTGGTCTGACACTGCCAGGCAGCGTTACCATCATCCCGAGATGCACCGGTGCCGTACTGCCGCGAAAGAGAGCCGGCTCACCGAGACGGTGAGCCGGCAACAGAGGTCGCCCGGTCCTATTTGGCCACAGTCAGACGGGCGGTGTGGGTTTGCGCAGGGCCCGTCAGCCTGGCGAAGTAGGCGCCAGGCTTCAGTCCCGACGTCCGAATTTCGAGGGAAGCAGAAGCACCCACTTCGAAGGAACAAACTAGGCGCCCGGATGCGTCGTAGAGGGATAGGGAAGACCGATGAGAAAGGAGGGAGGAGCCAAAGCTGACGTTCGTGAATTCACGGCAGGGGTTGGGGGATATGACGAGGGACGAGGGGCGCGGGACGAGGGACGAGGGAGACGATACGCCGGTTGCCAGCGTAGTCTTGAATACCGAGCCGCCCTCAGTACCGGCGTAGATGGTGTTCTCGGCGCCGGGACGCAGGGCCAGCATCAGCACCTTGTTGCACGTCAGATCATCATTCATCTGGGTCCAGGTCGTGCCGCCGTCGGTCGAGGCGTAGACGCCGTAGCCGTATGTGCCGGCGAACATGTCCTGCGGGTGGGCCGGGTCGCAGACGAGCGTGCGGACCGACCGCGTCAGTGTTGTAGGCTCCCACGTCGCGCCCGCGTCGGTCGAGATGTATACCCCGCTGTTGGTGCCGGCGTACACGAGTTGGCCGTCGCCCGGTATGGTCATCAGCGCATACACCACTCCAGCCAGTCCGGCGCGGCTCTGCGTCCAGGTCGTGCCGAGGTCGGTCGAGATGAGCAGGCACGGGTAGCTGTAGGCCGAATCGCCGCCGACATAGATGCGGTTGGTATCCACACCGTCGAACGCAACCGCCCAGCCGCGCGAGCCGAGCGCTATGGTGTCATGCTCCCATGTGCTACCGCCGTCCGATGAGTGCGATACGCCGAAGTAGTAGCCTGAGTTGTAGACGTTGCCGGCGTAGCAGATGCGGGCCGGGTCGAGGGGAGAGATGGCCATGAAGCCACCGTCGTTCATCCAGCTTTCAATTGTTGTCCAATCGGCGCCGCCGTTGGTGCTCCTGAAGAGCTCGGCGGCACCTCAGCCGGATGCTTCGAGCATCCAGATGCGTTGCGGGTCGTCGGGTTCGAACAGGATGTTGCAGACGTTGCCGCAAGAGAGAGGTGAGTTCTGGGGCGCCCAGGTCGTGCCGTCGTCGGTGGTCTTGAAGATGTCGTTGTCAACGACCTCGGCGAACGCGGTGCCCGGTGAGCCCGGGTCGAACGCGACGACCGGTATCTTGCCGATTCGGATGCCGTGGTTGACCTCGTTCCAGGTCGCGCCGTAGTCGGTGGACTTGAACATACCGGCGGTTGAACCGCAGTAGACCGTGCTCGATTCGCCCGGAACGGTAAGCACTGTTCGGACCGTAGTGCCCTTGATGCCGGCACCACACGCGGTCCAGGTTAGGCCGGCGTCGGTCGAACGGTAGACCCGCGAGTACGCCGCCGAGTACATGACGTCCGGGTTGCCCGGCACAGAGGTAATGCGGTAGTTGTAGGTGTTGGTACTCTGGCGGGTCCAGGTTTCGCCGGCGTCGGTGGAGCGGCAGACCCCGTAGAGCGTGCCGGCAAAGAGGGTGTTGTGGTCGGCCGGGCTGACATAGAGCGAGTAGACGTGGTACAGGTTGCCCGGGAGGTTCGACGGCGTCCAGGAGGCTCCGCAGTCGGTGGACTTGAAGACGACGGTGAAGGTATCGATGCGCGCGCCGACGTAGACGACGTTGGTGTCTACCGGATCAATCGCCACCGCGTAGACCGAGGTGCTGGGGAATGTGTCGACCTGCGTCGCGACCCAGGACTGGCCGCCGCTGGTGCTCTTGAGCGATGTTATCCTCCACGCCGAGTCGTACCTGTAGCCGGCGACGTAGATGACTTCCGGGTTCAACGGGTTAATCGCGATGTCGTTGCCATAGGTATTGGAGCCGAGTGAGTGCTGGGTCCAGGTGACGCCGACATCGGTGGTGCGGTAGAAGCGCGAGCTGACCACGCCGTAGAGCGTGTTGTTGTCAGTCGGGTGCGGCAGGAGCACGTGGGGGTAGTTGCTCAAGGCCGCGCCAGCCGGCTGCCAGTTCGCGCCACCGTCTGTCGTCTTGAGCAACGGCGCACCGGAGCTCGTCGCGGCGACGCACACGGTTGGCGGGTTGGTCGGCACGACTGCGCCGCAGTAGACGGGTCCGCCATCGGGCCCGATGCTCGTCCAGTCCGCGAACGCCACCGCGGCCAGGATGGCCAGAGCAGTACTGACTACAGTCTTCATAGCCAAACTCCTTTCCTCCGTCGTCGGAGGGAAATCTAACGTCCGGCAGATTCTCAGCCGAAGCGTCCTGCACCTCAGCGCGACAGTCTAGGTGCGCAGCAAACCAGAGTCAATAGTCGATTGCCGTCCTACGTTGATCTACCAGGCCAGCGTCGCGCGTCAGGAATTGCCTGCCGTGTCACCTGCGCCTACGACCGGGCTGGTAGGAAGCTCACTTCACCAGCACCAGCCTTTGACAGGAGATTCCGCCGTCCGGCGCGGCCACCCTCACGAAGAAGTGGCCTGCCGGCCGTCCCGCAAGTGAGAAGCGATGCGCGCCTTGACTCAGGTGGCCGCAGAATATCTGCTCTCTGGATCGGCCCATGAGGTCGCAAAGCCTGATGTCGTAGCGGCCGGAGCAAGGTACTGACAGGACGAAGTCCGGCGCGGCGGTGATGGTGCTGCGCGTGCGGACCGGGCCCAGGTCGGAGCGGCGCGATTCGGCGATGCCGGTGAAGGGACTGTACTTGGCGGTCAAGAGGTCATAGCCGAAGGTTATCGAGTCGGTCGTCCAGCCGGTGACGATGGGATTACCGACATCGTCGCAGGCGACGTCACTGGCTCCGTCGTCGCCCGAGCCGCCGTAGGTCGCGGTCCATAGCATATCGCCCGTCGAGTCCAGCTTCATGGTGAGGCAGTCGTACACACCGTCGGCGCCCGTGTATCCCGCGACGTAGACGTTGCCGGCCGAGTCACAGGCCGCGCCGGTCACGCCATCATCCACGTCGAAGTCGAAGACCTCGTTCCAGACCAGCACTCCGCTCGAGTCGTACTTCAGGACCAGCGCGTCGCTCGTGGTATCCTTGCTGGTCATACCTGCAACAACGATGTTGCCGTTCGGGTCAATTGCCAGGCCGCAGGGGGCGTCGATGGCGTTGCGGTCGTATACCCGGGTCCAGATGGTATCGCCGCCGGGCGTGAGCTTCAGGGTCAGGCAGTCGAAGGTCTCGAAGTCGCCGATATAGGCGCACGCTGCGATGTTTCCTGATGCGTCAAGGGCCAGGCGATACCCGATTTCGGCCGGCGCGAAGTTGAAAGTCCTGGTCCAGATAGTCTCGCCCGACGGGTCGAGCTTGGTCAGCCACAGGTCCATGTCCATGTCGGTGACATGTGTGCCTGAGACGTACGAGTTGCCTGCCGAGTCGGCCGCTATCCCGATGGCCAGGCAATTGGTGTCGGTCCTGAGCCATTTGAGGTCACCGGCCGAGTCGTACTTGGCGGTCAACGCATATATGACCTGGTCACTTGCGAGGGCCTTCCAGGTCTGGCCATGATCGTGAGGGCGGAGCAGACCGGAACGACGCGTGCTTGCGTAGCTTTGGGCAAAACCGGTGACAAGGACGTTGGACTCGGAATCAATGAAGGCGTCGTAGGCCCAGTCGTCTGCCCCGGAGTCGTACGTTCTGGTCCAGATGGTATTGCCCGACTGGTTCAGCTTCACTACCAGCCAGTCGCGCGTCGAACTCGGCCACGCGTAGCCGGCAACTGCGACGGCGTTCCCTCTGGAAGCGATACCGATTCCGGATTCGTCAGAACCTAGGTCCAGTCTTCTGACCCAGAGAGTGTCCTGGGCAAGGCCCGCGGCCGTGCCCAGCAGGCAGGCCATGAGCGCCAATGCTGTATTTCTCATTGTTCTCCTCCAGTCAGATAGTCTCCCATGTAGTTCCTGCGAACAGGTCCTTCGGCCCGGCCCGTTGGCTCGGGCATGGCCCGATTCTAGGACTCGCGGGGACGATTGTCAACCGGGCAACCGCGCGTCAGGAATCGCCTACTGCATTCAGGCTAGATAGTCTGCTTCGATACGGTCTGGATCTCGACCTCGCCGATGCCTGATACGTCTACACCGATAGACGTTTTCGACTTGCCCCACGCGGCGTTTGTCCAGCCTTCGTCGTCACGGGTCAGGTCCGCGGCATGTACCTTGCCGATACCGTCGGCCTTGACTCTGACTCCTACGTCGGTCGGCACCAGCAGCACGAGCTTGCCGATTCCAGCCTCGACCTCTGCCGTGAGGTCGGTCGTGACGTCGGAGAGGTCTACGTTCCCCTCACCGACGCCGACTGCCACTTTCAGGTGGCGCAGGCTCACTCCCCGCGTATCGAGTTTGACCTTGCCCGTTCCCATCTCGATGGCGAGGTCGGTCGGCACCTTGCACGGTAGCCTGAGGTCCCAATCATACCGGACGTCGGTCTTCGCCCCGACCTTGGAGTCGGGTTGCCTGATTGCCAACCGGCCGAGGCCCTTCTCCACCTCGTAGGTCACCACGGGCTTCCACTCCGGTATCTCGTAGTCGAATCGGGCGTCCAGCGCGCCCTCGGCACCGCCCGAGATGCTCAGCTTGCCTATGCCGATGGCGACCAAAACCTGCGTGGACTCCGCCCGCCCAAGCTCGACCTTCCTGTCCATGGATATCACCTTCGGCCCCTTGGCTGCGGGGACTCGACACCCGATGCCGGCCAGCAGGAGGCCGACCGTCGCAAGTGAAATGCACAGTCTACTATTCATGTCAGCTCCTTTTGCGTAGCTACACTAGTAAGACGCCAACCGAAGGCCGGATGTTGCGGGCATGGGGGTATGTCCTTTACTCCAGTAACACCAACCAGTAGTATGGTAGGGCATGGAGGAGTATCCCCGGACGCTGATGGACTTGGAGGCTCGTTTC
>Ga0163203_1000233_pt1 | contig 14773 bp, 16 predicted proteins | sample PL_2010_330m_FD_113534 | JGI IMG/M metagenome (GOLD analysis project Ga0163203, IMG submission 113534) | Freshwater microbial communities from Powell Lake, British Columbia, Canada to study Microbial Dark Matter (Phase II) - PL_2010_330m | ecosystem: Environmental > Aquatic > Freshwater > Lake ... | reverse complement strand
TTCTGTGCGAGATCGATTCCCGCCTGCCACACGATGCCGGAAGCGTTGAAGGTAGCCAGCGGAACCCCAGATGCGCTTATCTGAGCCTGCAATACCGAGTTGCTGCTTTGCCAGTTTGTCGTGTCAACCTTGAGCGCAACGCTTGCTGTGTGTTGTCCCTGAGTCGTAAACAGGTACGAAATATCCACATCGTTGCTCAAAATCTGCGCCGAGTGAAGCGTTTGGGTTGAGAACACGTATCCAGCCCATGCCTGCATGTTAGTGAAGTTGATGTTGAACAGGGTCAAGTCTGCCGGAGCATCCAGACCGAGAAGCGTGAAGTTCAATCCGTTCGAATTAACCGTGACGTTGGTCGAATATCCCCAGTCCGCTTTTGCGCACACCGTCATTGCCATCATCATCACAACGCAAAGCATCATCCTCTTCATATCGGTCTCCCCGTTATCAACTCATTGACGGTCTTGGCTGTCAGTCTGCTTGGCGTGAATCCGGCTCTCACTTCCCTGACGGTGTAATACTTCCTGATTGCAGCCATCACGTCCGAGACAGGATAAACATTTAAAACGCCGTTGACAACCACTCCGAGAAGGTTTTCTCCCCCTACGCTTACATTGAACATGGATGTGATGGTTGCAGGGTATCCGGTGGCCTGGCTTTTTCTCTTCCCATCCCTGAGCTCCATCTTCTCGTTCATAAACGTGAAATCGCTCACATAGGCGTATGGGTCATACTGGTCACACTTGCCAGTTCCGTAGTGAGATCCTCGAAAGATGCTGAACTTCTTTGAGTTCAATTTTGCCAGCTTGTCGTTTTCTCTTCTAAATGACATTACGGGTACCACACTTCCGGGCTCTCAGATGCCCTTTCGCGGCTTGTAGCGTCAATCGCCTCATAGGGGGACATCACAAAGGGTCTATCCCTCACGTTCATCCTGGGCATCGTTATGACGGAAAGAGCCCCATTTACGACAACGCCATACGCCAAGACGTTTCCGACCGTGACTTGAAAAAGGTTGGTGACGGTGGCGCCTAGACCGGAGGAGGTAATCTTGCGCGAGCCGTCACGGAGAATCATTGATCCAGATTGGTGAAGATTCAGGTCTGTCGCTTCATTGCAGACCGTATTTGATATGTCCCAGCCGCGTTCATTGAACCGCTGTAGGACTTGAATGGCTGGCCCTCCGACTCCATCAAAGCTCCGGAACTTGTCTGGTCGGATTCGTACCGGATTTTGTGGCCTTCTGTAAGACATAAGTTAGATCCCCAAAATGCGCCTACCACTTCTGTTTGTTCTCTCAAATCCCCTGATACGGCCAAAGCGAAGGACGCTTCCGTACTGGTCCCGCGCCCTGCGTTCCCGGCCAACGGTGGGCTCCATGGCCTTCATGATGCCGATGGCTTCCATAAAGTTGTCGTTCTGGCGCTGGGAGTCCGTGTCGTACTTATCGTTCTCAAGCATTCTTTGAAGGGCCATGATACGGATTGCCTCGCATGTACCAGGCAGCGGAATTACATCATAGTCATTGTAGAGCGGGATTGGTCGTGAGAGATAGAACAGGGTGTCCCCTGTGTCCGTAATGGCGTCTCCCATGTCGTCTGAGCGCCCCAGGATAAGCGTTCCCTGTGGTCTGATCTCAAGGTACTGTGCGGTCGAGCTTGCTCCACCACGGTATGCCTGTGCCAACGTAAGCGTATCCGCTGCAGGTACAGCGTAAATCTTGTAAATCCCCCCAGATTCGCCGATGCGGACGTATTCTCCAATGTGAGATGCCGTGAACGATCCAGTCGTACTTGTAACGCTTGTACCATTTGCGGTTACGACGCCATCCGTCACGGCAAGAAGCGGAGTCGCCACGGTCATATTCGAGAACCACGCGTAAAGCCGTTCATTCGTGTATTGATCATTCACGGATATGGGGAAGTATAGGTAGTCCGTATCGGACGGTCTCACGAAGTAAGGCCGTTCCATGTCTCCTGGAAGGATGGTTGATGTCAACGCTACCGACTTGAGAAGCCCCTGCCAGTAGTGCATGACTCCGACCTCTCGGTACACCTGATTGATGATGCGATGGATCTGCGCGTCCGTCTCCGGGCTATAGTCGTCAACCGCATCCTGAATCAGACTGGTAAGGGTTCCGAGGGTCGTACTCATGCCATCCTCCGATTGCTGTGGTTATCGTGCGTTGATGGTGAAGGACGCTGTTCCGGTTGATGTCTTGTACCAGATGTTTCTAATCGGCTCCTTCTGTTGTCCATAATCAAGGCCAAGGTCTTGTGTAGGAGGAAGAATCATGGCTCGTGAAGCCGTATAGATGTCTGAGAACTGATCCGAGTCGCAATTAAACGCAAAGTACACCGATTGCGCAGCGTTTGTTGCGGAAGTCAACTGGAGAACGTCAACCCATGCTTGCGCCGGAGCCTGTCTTAGATACACGTTGTCGATGGTGTTCGTTACACCATTTGTGCTGATCAGCGTGAAGGCAAGCGTATTGGTTCCGTAAAAGATCACGTCTTCCGTGTACGTTCCGTTTGTGGTTACGGCTGTATATGGACTGGTTCCGATGGTCGGAGTGATGGTTGATCCCTGTCCTGCAAGTACGCCTGCCACGGTGTATGTAAGTCGATATTTCAGATTTTCCGTCACATCAAGACTGACTTGGGAAAGTGTTCCTGTTGCCGCTGCCGAGTTGGTGTATGTCGCAACTCCTCCCGCAATGGCCCACCCACCTGCCTTGGTCCAGTTTGTGTCTGAAGCAAAGTCACCAGTCGTGATAAGGTCTGAATTTGGACCCTGCTCAAAGACAAACTCTTGAGCCGTAGTCGTTGCTGAAGCCGCATATCCAACGCCCACTTTAACTCTCTGCATCTGGGCATTGGACTGGATCGCCATGATGGCGAGAACTGAGATGATCGTCAAAGTGTAGCGCATGATGTTCCTCGTTGCTATGAAGCCCCGGAGGGATTTCCTCCGGGGCATTGGTTTCTGTTTGGTTGTTTACTTGTAGTCTGTGCGAATACCGATTCCGCCAGTTGTCCCGGTTGTAGCACGGCCGGAGCTGATCATGAAGCGCTGGGATTTCCCAACGTACAGATTCAGCGGGATCTCAACGCAACCAGCCGTCACGTTGTCGGTCAGATTTGTGGGGCCATTGAGAACGCCAATCGGGCTTTCTATGATCTTCTCGAAGATTTTCGATCCGTCCAGATACCCTCTGATCGTCACGTCACCAGTTCCGCCAACATTACCGTACAGGCTCGTCACAAGGGCTCCACTGCGGGACGCGCCATTGGCCGACGAGGGCAGGTAAGTACGGAACCACTTCACATCGGAAGTATCCCATGTAACCTCACCCCATGAACCGGAACGAATCGTTACGGTCGCGTCAAGCAATTCACCGTCCGTGCTTTCGGTCGATGCTGCATTGCACCCAATATCAACGGTAAGTGGCGTCTTTCCAGCCGAGTTCGTGCAAGCGGCAATCGCCGCCGCAAGTTCTGCCACTGAGTCGGTTGTGCCTGAACCGTCGATTGTATTGGCGATTGAGCCAATCGTAACGACGTTGGTTCCTGCACCGCCAAGCAACGTTTGAATCGTCACAAGTTCGGACCCGCTGTTGTAGACGCGAATCGCCGGACTCGCATCTTCCGCATAGAAAATCTGACCGTCAGCGGCCAGACCGATACCAGAGGCGCATACCAGCGCCGACACCAACATACTCTTTACTGCGTTCATCTTCCTGTCTCCTTCACCTTGCGTTTGTTTACTGAGTAACTCCAAGTTTGGCCTTCAATTCCTCGAACCTTCGTTCGACAAGAGCCAACTCTTTTTCTTCTTCTGAAATGAAAGGTGTCCCAATGTTCTTCGGGTCAACTTCCACGATTTCACCTTTTCCCTCAAAACCACGAAGCGCCTTCAACTGGTCTTGGTAGTCGATTGCTCCTGCATTCAGAACGTACTGAGATGCTGGGTTGGGTTTGATTCCGATGCACCGACCTTTGACCGTTGTACCCTTTTCCATGTGGTCTTGGGTAAACAACGTGATCAACTTCTTGTCGCGCATGACTCTGGGTTTCACAGCCCTGAATACACGTTGGATCTGCGCCTTCGGAGTCTTGTCCCAACTGATCTTTCCCTTGGCTTCCGTCACTTCGTTGTCCTGTTTATCTTCGCTCATCTCTTCTTCCCCTCTCGCTATGCTGTTGTTCGAGATACGCGCCTTGGAGAGAAGCTAAGACTCTCCAAGGCGCCCTGTTTGTTTCGGTTAGCTCACGCCCTTGATCATCGCCATCGACTCGGCGCACGAGGTCTGAAGGCCCCATGTGCCGCTGATTGCGCTCTCGTAGTTGTGGATGTCACGCTGAGTCGTGATGTTGTTGTATGCCTTCATGGGAAGGCCGTTCAGGTGCATCATACGCATGTAGCGTTTCTCAAGAATCGCACCATGGTCGGCCAACTGGTATTTGGCTGTCAGGGTGTTGTCATACACACAAGCGATGTCACCGTACTGGGTGATGATCTTGTTGACCTTGATGCCCCATTCGGTCGTGCGCGGATCAACGCGGACGGAATTCTCCGGCCATGCGCTGATTGCGTTGTTGATGTTCACACCAGCGACGAGAAACTTCTCGCTGCCGATAGGTGCTGCATCAACCGTTTCCCGGATGGCTTCCTGAAGTGCCTGAACCGTGAATCCGTCGCCAACTTCGGAGAAGTCCTGCGAGTTCTCGGTCAGACGGTCGATCAGGCCCTTGACCTGGTAACGACGGGGACCACCAGCAGAAGTGATTTCACGGGTCTCGGCTCCAAGCCACATCGCCATGTTCATCTTCTGCTTCTCTTCCACCCACGCCATTGCGATGTCGGCCATCAAAGACTTTTCGGCTTCATCGTAGTGCTTGATCTTCGATCCGATGTCCGTCTTTTTGACAGCGCGGTCGGACTGCATGAGGTAATCGGTCACATCAACCGTGATGTTGGTGTAAGCTGTGGGAACGTCTTCGCCTTCAGCATGGGCTTCCTGGCCGATTACAACCGCATCGCCAACTTCAACGGCGTATGGGGTCGTTCCGCTTCCGGTCGTTCCGGTGAAGTTCACAACCGTTACGGTCGCGTCAATGGATGCGTCCTGAACGAGAAGCTGCATGACGCGAACTCCATTGCGAACAATCCACAGAACCACGTCGGCTTTGATGCGGGCGGGATGGGCGACAGTAATGGTCGTCTGCCCTGCGGCTGCGGCTGCGGTGATGGTCGTCCAGTTCGGAATCGGGCGGCGTTCGCGGAACTTGTGAACCATGTCATCGGCGCCAACACTGGCACCAAACTTGGCTACGAGAACCTGAGTCGTGTAACTCGCCGGAACGAGATTCTTAGTCTTGGCTTCCATGTCAATCGGAATGCCAGACTGGTTGATGGTGTCGGAGCGTGTGCCTCCACTTCGTACTGTACCGTAGTCGATCATTTCTTCCTCTTCTTTCTGAGAGGAAGCAAGGCGATTATCAGGCCGTCAATGCCGCATCCATTGCTCCGCTCAGTCTCGCACTTTCATCCACAACGGATTGAGGCGTCTGCGCGTTTGTTCTGGTTGATGCACCTGAAGAACTCACCCTTACTTCCTTGGTGATTTTCTGTTTCTTTTCTTCAGTTGCCCGTTTGCTTGCGGCCTGTTGGGACAGTTTGGCGTGCCGTGCTCGGAAGGCTTTCAGCCAGAGATAATCCAACATGACATGGTGTAGGTCTTTGTCTTTGTTGGCTACGTCTCTCAGCTTTTCCATTGCGGGAGTGTTCGCCTGATAGGCGCGAGCCATCATCTCCTTGACTTCCGGATTATCGGCGTCAGGAAAACGAAGGGTCTTTCCGTCAGAGAACTTGCTGGACTTGAATTCCTCGAACACTGTATCGGCCTCACTCTGCGTGAGAACGATGTCGCTTTTGCTGGCCTGTGCAGGAACAAGAGTCTGGGCAACCTGTTTTGCTACTCTCTCAGCGATGAGACTTGCGGCCTTTTCTGGATCGTCGTTGAACAGGTCTTGTTCACCAGCAGTAAGCGACTTGTAAACGTTCTTCAGGTCCACCCCAAGACTCTCTACGGAAGCCTGTTCGGCTCCTTCGATGGGTGCAAGTTTGGGACCGTCTTTTGTGTTCACAATCATTCGCCCTGCGGAGGCAAGAACCGCTTCAACCGTCGAGGCTTGAGCCTTGAGTTTTTCGCTGAGTTCCCCAATATAGCGCGTTGCTTCAGCATGGCGCGTCTTCAATACAACGATGTCGTCCGTAGGCTTTTCAGCAGGATCAACGCCGAGTATCTCGTCAACAAGCGTATCATCGCCTGTATCCGATTCGTTCGGCTGATCATTTGCCTCATCCTTCGTCGCATCCTCATCAACAGGTTTGGAGTCGGTGTCCGCAGGTACCTCGGTCGCAGGGGCCTCTTTTGAAGGGTTCCCTGTTTCGGGGGCATTGGCCGCATCCTCGGTGATACCGTCATTCGGCTGTGATTCCTCAATGCCAATGGCTTGATCCATTCGCGCTGAAAGATCAGCAACCGGGTCCGCTGAAGCAGGTTCCGGCGCCGTGGTAGTATCGACCGTCTGTTGAATCGTTTCTTCTGTCATTTTTCTTTTTCTCCCCTTCTCTGAACTAGCTGTGCAAGCCGTTTTTTCGCTTTCAAATACATACTCTCAAAAATCTTGGTCTGACTCTTAACAGCCTCAAGCTCTAATGTCAAACGTAAACGTTCGCTCATGCGTCCTCGCATCTCGGCATGAAAGTGAAGGTTTTCTGCCGTCATTGGTTGCAAACAGTCTTTCTCAAAAAGGTCTATAAAGCGTGCATGGGAAAGCGCAACCGCGTCCGTATATCCCTTGTCTCCGAGAACCGATAGGGCAAACTCTTGGCACTCACGCATGTTCTCGCCAATGGTCATGACTGTATCCTGAAGAGTCTTCACGTCCTGATCGTTTACCACTGTCGGGGTTCTCTTGGATCTGGTTAGGTCAAGGTCTGGCATATTAGATTCCCGCTGCTCCAGCGGCTACCATCGCACCGCTCCGGTCCATGGTGTTTCTGTTCATCTGCGATCTGGAATCGTTCTGTAGGCTTGGAATCCCGCCAGGCATGGGTTGCTCTTTGGGTTGTCCCATCATGGCTTCCGCAGGGGATGCTGGGCCACTGTCACCAGTCATGATCGTGTCGATGTTGCTGAACTGTGCTCCGGAAAGCAACTGGCGCTTCATCTCGACCTGACCAGCAATCTGTGGATCATTCAGGAGAAGCGGGGCTATGCTGAGTTGTTTTTTAAACATCTCGTCAACCTGGATCAGCTTTCTTGCTCCGCTGATTTCAACCCCGTATCCGTCCGTGATGGCAGAGAAGTCGATGGTTTCCCACGGGATTCCTGCAGCACCAGTGCGGACCATCTCGTCCTCATTGATGTATTTGGCTCCAAATCGTAAGGTGATCTCAGCACACTCACTAACTCCAGTCATGTCAATGTTGATGGCTCTCATCATGGATCTTGCCATGTCCTGCGATACAAGCTGGGTTCCAACAGTAGCTGTAGCACCGTTGTACGAGGATGAGCCCTTCTGGCTGATAATGTCCTCAAGGTATTCCTTCATCTGTCCCTGTTCAAGAAACGCCTGTTGACTCAACTCTTCCCCTGATTCGTTGTAAATGAAACCTGCGATTCCCTGTCGAAATCTGGTGTGTTGATACGGGATGATATTGTACGGTTTCTGGTCAAAACGGCTCAAATCCCCGCCAACGTCGTCAACAAGCTGTTGCGGTAAATACTTGGTGGGATGGAACTTACCTATTAAATGGTCCAGTCTCATGTCAAAATTCATAATCATGGAAAGAATCAGGTCTTCCACTGGCTCAATAACTCCGATACCGTGGAAGTTCTCGCCGGATACTGAACATTTGAAGTTCGCCACTGGGGTCATGTTCAGCAATGGTTCCCCGTCGTACAGCAGATATGCGTCATCCGCAACGATGCGCCATTTGTTTGCCTGGAACATGATCCCGCAACGGTATCTAGGCTCAAGATCGTTATTGTCGCTTTCCTTGCCCATGGTCTTTACCCACTCTGGGGCCGAGAATGACTTCCACTTTCCAGTCTCTTCCAAAATCGCATCTTTGAATTCTGCAGCAGGATCATTCTCGGCATTGCTCCCGCTTTTGTGTCGATCAAACAGTTTGCGCACCTCGTTTTTGTCGAAATTGCCACGGTCGGATTCCCTCTGGATCCAGCTTTTTGTTGGGTAGATCATGACGATTAGATATTCAAGACGGTCTTCGGCAAGTTCATCCGGACTGTTGATCTCGTATCCTGACGGGGACGGGAAGACGTTAAAATAGTTTAGGTTGTTTCCGACGATACACCCGACCTGCTTTTTGACTTCTCGCGCAGTGAATGGTGCGGAAGGATCAACCATGCCCATCAGGCCGACATTGGGCTCGTTGACGTAACTGGTTTTGTCAATGGTGGAATACTTGTAGAACCGATACCCGTTCCCAAAAATGTATGCGCTCTGGATTGGGGAAATACCTTTGACTTGGAACTTCTGCCTGGTCTCCATCTGGTATCGAAGCCATTTCTGAGCCATGGATGAGGTACGTTCAAATTGTGGCTCGTTGGCTGTAAGTGTGAGCCAGTCTGGATTGGTCATCATTGACCGCATAGCATGGGTAAGTTCTTGATCTACAAGTGCATACGCAAACCATAGCATGACTTGTGAGAATGTTGATTCAACTTCAGGTGGCATGACGCCAGAGAACAGGCGATACATGCGAACCCCCTTCTGGAATTGGGGTCTTACGAAGTCGATTGAGGCTTTAAGCGCATCTCGGTAGGTGCGGATTGATCTGTTCTGCGCTTCCGTCTTACCGTCATGATCAACGCTTTTATCCATGGTTCGGCCCCATTCTGTTGCGCATGTTTTTCAAACCTTCCTGCTTCCGCATGTTTGAAAACGCTTTCGGTCTGGTAAGTTTCTGAAGTTCGGTTCTATGCCTATTTTTGAAGGCTTGTACCGTATTTTGCTTCAACTTGCAAGCACTGATTTTCTCATATTCATGATTGATGATTCGGAATGCTATGCAGGCTTCCATGACTGTATCGTCGTGAGATCCGCTTGCGGCCCCCCATACGATTGACGGAATGTTGTTTTTGTCGCGTTCAATCTTTTCCTCATATCCGATGAATTCGCGGATGACGGCTCGGCTGTTGAACGGGCAAAAGTTTCTCACAACCAGTTCACCGTTTTTGTCGATTGATGGAATCTTCATATTTGCCATGTGAGACAGCATTCGGTAAGCGTTATCCAGCATGGCGCCCTTGTTGTAGCGATTGGTGAACCATCCGAGTTTGTCCGTTTCTCGTTCAGCCTCCGAGTCTCCTGATTTTAGACGCGAGTACAGATTGACATAGTTCCTGGATCGGTCCATGAACATGCCGCCGCCTGTGTTATTGGCCTCGGGAACAAGCAAGCACTCGCCGTATACCGTCGCCATGCAGCATGCTTGTACGGCCAGTGCTCCGGGCTTGATGAGGCGCATGTGGAGTTTTGCGGCCTCGTATGAGCGTTCCTGATTCGTACAGTTCCAGACCGTGACGCTGTGCGGGTCGCTGCCTGGATTGCCTTCGGATAAGTCGGCAGAAATGACATACTTTTCGCCATGAGTCGGGATCTCCCATATTCTCCATATCGGAAAACGTTTCTCATCGTAGTCACATCCTGGAGACACATCCCGTTCCGTTGTTGGAAGCAATTCGCCGTCGAAGATTCCAAGTTCCACATCCACCTTGGCTTCCCGCAAAATGAACGGTCTTCCGATTGAGTAACGCTCCTGTTCTTCCCATGCGAGAAGTTCTTCCACGGAGAAAAACGGATTGGATGTTCTGTCGCTGTATTCACCGTCAACACGAAAGCAAACTTCCCACGGTTTGTATCTTCGCTTCTGAGATTCATATGCTTCCGGCGTGATGCTCGGATTATCCTTCATGGACACTTTCACGCAGAATACATCAGGGTAGCAGTCTTCCGGATTCTTTCGAAGAAACAGATGCCCCTTGCGTTCGTATGACGATAGAAACAGCGCTTCATACGTCCAGCACTCAAAGCCTTCCTGTGGGCAGTAAGCAATCGTCACGGTCTTTGGACCGTCTTTCTTGGCTGCGGCACGGGCGATTGATTCAGTGTACGCAGCATACGCTGTGATTTCGTCAATCATTGTGTGGTCAATGTCTCCACCTCGAAGCGTGTTTGCCGTTTTGATGGCAACTTTTTCACGCGGGTCAATCGGCATAATCTCAAGATATGATCCGTCCGGACCCCGGTACATATGAACCGTGGAATCCCATGTTGACCAGGCTTCCGGTAGAAGGCCTCCTTGCCCGGTTAGGATAGGCTCAATCGTGTCGGCAAAGTGGCCCAGACTTTGCACGATGATGCGAACATGCCTTGGTCTTTTGCTTGGCCCGGATGTGATTTCACGAAGTGTTTCCTCATGGGCATAGAGACCCTGCATTGATGGAGGAATGATGCCTGTGTAAATCATGATGCACTCGAAAACGGAAGACCAAGTTTTCGTGCTTCTGTTTGCCCCGCATGCCGCTTTGATCGGTTTTTTGGAAGCAAAGAATCCTTCATTCGGATCGGGATTCATCATCTTAGGGATTGGTTTGTACTTCCAGAAATTGTCATACCGCTCGTCACGGACTTCAATGCCTCTGGCAAGATCGGCAACGATCTCACCCATGGTCATTGCGCGTGACTTCTGAAGATCGCCTTGGCTGCGGGCCATTAGATGTCTTCCCCCTGTCCTGTCGGGAATAGCGCAAGTCCGGCCTGAGTCAATTCACGGGCTATGGATTCCAAGAGAACCTTGTCGTGAATGTGCCTATGGATGGATGCTTTAACGGCCATCTGGAATTGCAGGACTTGCGAAATGTGAATGTTGAACTTCTTCTGCATGGCGCACTGGCGATACTCTTTCGCCATGGAAGTCACGTCACGCATGAGAGCCTGAATGTGTTTTCGGTGCTCTCTTAGTTCTCCCTCTAGTCGCTCCTTCTCTCGTAGATATTCGTGGAAGTATTCCTCACCCTTGTCGATGATCTTCGCAAGAACCGCGTCCATGTATCTCTGGCGCTCATAGAGTTCCTGCTGTGCTTTCTGGACGTGAACCTGAACCTGCTGAAGATTGAAAAGAATCAACTGGTTTGTGTCGATGAATCCTCCGAGTTCATCCCACACTCTGCAAATTGACGGATCAACCTCGTTAAGCGTTTTGCGTATCTGATCACGAGTGACTTTCAGCGTGTCGTCGGAATCAGAATATCTCGGGTTGCTCAAAGTCTCCGGACCCAGGCATTCCACAGAGTCTTCTGTCGATTTCGTCAATTTCCTGCTTGCTTGCGCCTCTTTCACTGAACCTCCCGGTGCTTCCGGTGAATGTTAATGGCAATCGCTTGAATGGCACACCATAACGCGCCTTCTGCGTTACCAGCGAGATATTTCTTTTGTAATCTGGGGGTGAAGATTGGAAGTCTTTCCCGTCATCATCCTCAAGTCGCCAATGTCCGGCGCCATCGTAGTCGGCCATTCGGGACCCTCTTACCTTGCCCTCGGAGTTGATGGCGGCTACGCACAGCACAGGAACGTTTAGAACTCCTGCAATCTTCTTCACAATCTGACTCTTCTTGGTTGTTTCCTCCTCGATCTTCATGTGTGCGTTGCCTTCCACCTCGATCAACTGGAAGTAATCTACCGTGATGAGATCAACCCTGTGTTTGCAAACCATTCTGCGAGCCCAGGAAAAAAGTTCTGTTCCCGTGCATACATTCTCTTGATCCGCGATATGAAGTCGTCCGCTGTTCACAAACAGATCCTTGGCCTCGGTCAGCCTGTCGAGATCAACGCTCTGTTTTCCGCGAATGACTCTTCCACAGTTAATACCGCAATGAATTCCGGCCATGCGCTCAAGTTCATCACGCACACTCATTTCAAGTGTTAAGTCTCCAACGCTTCTCCCAGAGAGAAGCATATTCCGGATGATGTTGCACTTCATGGAAGTCTTTCCCGTGTTCTCATGGCCTGACAGCCAATACACGCCCTTCCTCCTCATTCCGCCCTCGTTGTACTCGTCCAGTGTTGGGAAGCCTGTGGGCAATCCGATTTCTACTGGTTCACCGCTCATGCCCTTGTGCATCTCATTGACGATTTCTCGGAAGATGGATTTCGTGTCCTTCACCTCGATGTTGCGCTTCATGTCGAGAAACATGGACTCGCACTCGGCTCGCAGCAACTCTGGGTCGTCAGAGTCGTATGCGGATTTAATACCATGATTGCAGGCCCGGATAATCTCTCTGCGCGTGTCTGCGTTCTTGAGCATTCCGATGTACTCATCTAGATAGGCCATGGTGATGTGATGGTCCATCAGTTTGTAGACGTACTCGGACCCTCCATACTCGTCCAGTGTGCCAGCCTTCTTCATGTGCTCGATGATTGTGAGAACGTCGATTCTCTTTCCCTCCGCAAGCATCTCACTCACGGATGCGACGATCATGCGGTGTGCCGGAATAAAGAAGTGATCAATATTCACCCCCATTGCGATACAGGTATCCAGCGAGTTTTGCGGGTCATGCAGGATGCAGGCCAGCACTCCGTTTTCTCCCTCTTCCGAAAACGGAAGGTTTCTGTCGGTCATTGTTTCTCCAATTTTGTGACTCTACTCTGACTCAAACTTTCCGCATCCCATGTGCTCGAATGTCAGAAATCCTCCCCGCGCGGATTCATCATTCAAGCATACGCCCCAGTCTGCACCTTCCTTTCCCTCCAGCGGGTGAAACCACTTGCAGCCGCATGAGCAATCGGGAAGGTCTGTCAACTCTGTCCACCCTCCGCGCTTGATGTAGACCCGTTGCCATTCTGGGCAGACGGCAATGCACCGATCATGCGTTGTTGGCTTACTCACTCCTTCCACCCGTGAATAATCAGATTGTTGTGACACGCCCCAAGGTCTCTCATCACGCCAAGCCTCAGAGTTCCCCCCATGCACCCAAACTCAATCACGTACTCTCGATCCTCCTCGTCGTAAACGGCAGAAAATCTGGATGTCGCATCGTTGTCATTCAACTCAAGCGATACCTTCAGGCCGAGCTCTCTGGCCTTCATCAGTTGCGCGACGGTAGGGTTATGAAGATCGTTCATGAAGTCCTCGCCTTCTCCACCCCTGCAGCGCACTCCTCGTCCGTCATCTCCCCATTCCGCCACTTCTCCTCGATCTCGGCAATCTTCCCCTTCACCCTAGTGTCACGAGACTTCATCCCGCCATTCGGGTCGTTCTGGGCATTCGGATCTCGAAAGGCAGGTTTCTTCATCAGCGCACTCAGCATCGTGTATGCAGACCTCACCCCTCCCTCCTGATTCGCGTTCGTGTTCACGACATGATCCACGGCCTGATCCCAGTCCACATCCGGCGCCGCCCGGACCATCTGCAAAAACGTCACGTACTTGCACGTTTTGTGAAGATCGCTCTCAATCAGCTTCCGGTAGTTCTCATTCTCCCAGCCCTCTATCCCTTCCCCCTCTCCCACACCCTCTTCCTCTTCTCTCTTACCTTTACCTTTACCTTTACCTTTACCTAACACCCAAGGCTGGTCCTTGGTAGCCTCAAGAAAGTCCCTTGGAAGCCCCATTGATGGCTCAATATAGAGGCTTTGTATTTCAGGGAATTTCACAACATTCCCGTGCAACCTTCTGTAAATCCCTTTGTGAAAACGGTTTGTGCAATCCAATGCCCTGTCACCAAGCTGTATCTTCACGTAGTTCTTGACCCATACAAGGGCCTCGTATGTCTCAAGTGAGCCCCTAACAAGAACCTTGTTAGCCTCATTTAACTCCTGAAGGGCCTTCCGAATTTCGTCTTGACCCATGTTTGACCCATTCGCCCACCCTATATCGTCATACTCCAAAAACCCTCCGCAGTCGCAATTATCCATCAAAAACCAGTACAGAATCTTGCCCTCTTTCGATAGCTTTCTCACGAACCAGCGGTCCTTCCATTTACCCTCATCGCTCTGTCTCATATCCCCATCCCTCCCTCTTGTTTTGTGACCATCAAATAAAGAAAGTCAACCAGACTTAGAGCGTCACAGGGATGAGAGAAACCACGGGAAGAAATCCCGCTTGGTAGGCTATACCCTCCATGCCGTTTCCAACATGGTACCCTTATCTGGCTGACTTCATTGTGTTCTCGTAACATGACTCTTCCGGTTCTATCAGCTACCACAATCCATGTCAACAATATCTCAGCTTTTTGAATATCACACCATTCACCAAACAGTCCCCTATCCAGCAAGGCCCAGTACACCGGATAGGAAAGGCTAAATGAAATTTTGGGAAGCATCGGATAAGGTACCATACGGGTGCGCGGGGTCGCGTTCCTCCCCCTCTCCCCTTCCAGCCCGGCAATGAATCGCAAACAATCCGGACCGCTCTACGCTCTACGCTCTACGCTCTATCCTACATCCGGTGCTGATATGATAATAGGGCACGCTTCGTCCTTTGAGAAACAGGCGACATTATCGGTATTATGCGACGAAGTCAGAGAATGCTAAGGAATAAGGCACTTGTGCGCCTGGCAATGGTCCAGTCAGAGGGATAGGCACAAGATGTAGGGGGTGCATGCGGCTGTACGCACCTTATTTGCCGCATTCCAGCGTTCATTCTGGATTGAACGTTCATTCTGGATTGAACACTCAGAG
>Ga0163203_1000232_pt1 | contig 14800 bp, 19 predicted proteins | sample PL_2010_330m_FD_113534 | JGI IMG/M metagenome (GOLD analysis project Ga0163203, IMG submission 113534) | Freshwater microbial communities from Powell Lake, British Columbia, Canada to study Microbial Dark Matter (Phase II) - PL_2010_330m | ecosystem: Environmental > Aquatic > Freshwater > Lake ... | reverse complement strand
GTATTCCCAGGTTAATGTTACTTCTCCGACAGCAAGGCGGGAAGTAACGTTCAAGATTAATATAAGCAAGATTAAAGGCCTTGATATTCTTACCATTTGTCTCCCTATTCTACAACATCCGGCAAATGAGCAAACGGTTAATTGTTCAGCCAGAGCAACTAAGGGGACGAGCAACTAAGGGGACGTTTCTCTTTGTCACATCCTCTTTAGCATCAAGCACTTCGGAGGGGCTGTTTTCCACTTTTTCAGCGCGCACAGATTGGAAATCGTCATCACCTAAACCTTTGTCTTGTAATGGGTTATGCAAAAGTGAAACGTCCCCTTTCGCCCCCTTTGCTACTTGCATCACTTTGTTATCTTACCCAACAATTTGGATTCGGAATGTATAAAAAAATAGTTATCATTTCTATTGACGTTATTTACTTCTTCAAATCTACCATTCTCTAAAATAAAAACTCTATAGTCGTATTGGAGAAAAAAATCATAAATTTATTTCGGCGCCGAATTAAATTTCTTCTCTAAGGCCGCTACGCTAACTTCACACAATACGGCCGGCTTGTATCGCATTATAACGTCTCTGGCACCCCTCAGAGCCAATAGTTCCGCGCCTTCTATATCGCATTTGATAAAATCGATTCGCGGTATTTTCTCCTTAAAAAAATAGTTATCAAGTGTTGTTGTTGTGATTTTTTCGGTAACGCATTCTTTTTTATAATCACATTTCAAATATGCCAAGGCATGGCCTAATTTCTTCGTTTTTTTAATCGGGACGCATAATTCCGTTTCACCTTCTCTATCGGAGAAAGCTTTCTCGACAATTATTGTATTTTTCAACCGATGAAATTTCCGGGTGCTGGAAAGAACTTTATAGCTATAATGTCCTGGTTCAAAACTATAAATTTTCCCATCAGCTCCTGCTAATCTGGACATTATCAATGTAAATCGTCCATAACCTGCTCCCATGTCAACACATATTGACCCCGGAAAAATAAATTTGCGTAAAACATAAGTATCGTCTTCAAGTTTTGTTCCCCGTATGTTTCTACTAATAGTTTTTACTATAGTCAGGCGGCAGCTGATATGCTGTAGTATGTCATTAATAAATCTGTTGATGCGCAGCATTTTTTCTCCTTATGCTTACCAATCCCTACACCACCTGCAGTTTCGATCTAATCAGGTTGGAATATTATTAAACTTTTCCAAAAAACATCAAAATGCCGATTGTAACAAAAATCGATGCGCCTGCATAACGCACAAATTCAGGTTTTATATATTTTCCAAGTATTGCGCCGATTAAAACTGACAGAGCCATAATAATTACATACGCGGAAACGGAGCCCAGCCACACCGTAAAAGGCTTGCCTGATTTGGCGGACATCCCGATGCCCACCAGTTGCGTCTTATCCGCCAACTCTGCTAAAAATATTGCTGAAAACGTCGCTAAGAATATTTTCCAGTCCATAATTCTTACCCTCTCCGTCTAAGCGTCATCATAACATCGTTCCAGATTTGTGTATAGCTCGTTTATAGTCGTGTATCGCGTATGGTACATGTATAGACGCTCTATGTAAATACTTATAAGTCCTTATGTCCATTCTTTTCATTTTGCTTACGTATGCCGGTAAATTTTAAATTAAGCGGGTTTTTGCCAATTTAAGTAGGGCGTGGTGCAGACCGCCTACTACGAGGGAGAGTTTATCGTAATTCAGTTTTTCATAGGTGTCATCGCGGGTATGGTAATAGGCGTATCTGTAAAATGCCGTATCGGTTACCATACAGGCGCGATATCCGTGTCTCCAGAATGAATCGTGATCGGAAAAATTGGCCCCCGCGACAAACTCCGGCACCACAGCCGTTATGATATTGAATTTGGAATTCCTCTTAAATGCCTTTTCCAGGATCTTGACCAGGCGGCGTGACTTAAAATTGCCGATCGCTCCTATAAAATTCGCCGTGTCGGGATAAAAAAGCCCGTATGGAATAGGGTAGCTCTGTGAATTCCTTTGTTCGGAATAATACCCGATGGTTTCAAGGCATACCATCGCCCTTATGTCCTCGCGCCTTTCGCTTGCTTCCTTGGCATACACTCTGCTGCCCATGCCTTTTGTAAAAAAGAAAGGCGGCTCCTCGTTCGCAAAAGCTACAAACTTTACTGTTCGATCGGTTTGCAGTCCCGTCAAAAGCCGCGCGAGTTCGATAACACCGCTTACACCGCTTGCGTTGTCGTTTGCGCCGGGAGAAGTTATCATCGAATCGTAATGCGCCCCAACCACGATAACTTCGCGATGTCGGTTGCTTCCTTCTTTTACCGCTATGACGTTCTTAAACATCTTGCCTTCTGCGTAATAATTCTGCACCCGGGGACTGTAGCCTGAACGTTCGAATTCCGCAATAATATACTCGGCCGCTTTATTTAGCTCATCATAGTAAATATAATTTCTCGCGCCGATCTTATCGCTGAGTTCTCTTATGTGTTTTTCGAGATTTTTCTTCAGGTTTTTCATGGTGTTTCCGGTTTTTGGTTCAGACTTTTTTATCCCTTAACTGTATGTTTTAGCATACGGAAATGATAAAATCAAGGAAATTAAGCGATTATATCACTTTGTCATTATCCAACAAAATGGCCTTACGGGTCTCATAAGGACCAATTTTTAAACTCGTATCCGGTGAATTTTCTCAAGCTTTCAACATCTTCCCGCAGGATTTCGCATAATACGCGTTTTAAGCCGCGATCCACTATTGGCCTATCTATTTTTTCACCCGTGTTTAGCGCTTGCCGCATCCTATTTTTTAACGGCTCGGGCATTATCTGTTTTACTATTTTTTTTACCTGAAAAACGCCTGGGCCCTCGGACATAAAATACCGGGTGATCCGTCTTGGTTTTTTTTGTTTAAGCTTTTCGGCGGAAACATTTTTGAGATCGCGGAAGGCTTCGGAATAAAAAGAATCGTCGACATTCAGGAATCGAAATATTCTTTTCAGCGCCGGGCGCCGTTCGTTCCTGAGTTCCTCAGCGGTAAGAACCAAAATCCGGCCCTTTGGGTAATAACCCAGGTACTGTTTCAACTGCATAAAATATTTGCTGGGACAAACGTAATCGGCGTTTTCTAAGTCTTCCAGGGCCCGGTCAATCGTTTTCGTTTCCTGGCCCCCTTTTACCTTATCTAAATAATGAGAGATCAAGCGCTCGATAGGATCTCTAACAATATAGATTAATTTAGCCCCCGGCACGACCGAATGCATCCTTTGTGCCACGCCCTTATACAACGGATAGCCTGTGTAGCTCGGGGATGACTCCCCGTAAATTTTAGCAATACCGGTAAAATTCGATTTGTACCATTTTATGCCCTTTTTCCATCCCAGCTCTTTGTTGAAGAAATTCAGCTCTTTTTGCTTCGACATCGATATTTCGGGATGTAAATTTAGATAGTAATGCAGGCTTGACGTTCCGCTTTTCGCGGCGCCTATAATGATCAGATTGGGCAGCATGTATTGCATGTTTTTAATTCACGCGGCGGCGATGATAGCGGCGCCCTTTGCGGAAGCGCTCTTGGTCAAAACGAGTTTAATGTGCCGGGCCTTCCCGCCGAAGATTTCCTTAAGGGTATTCTTCACCCTGCATGAGAAGCGGGGATGTTTTTCGTATACCGAGCCGTCGATGGCGACGGTGTGCCGGCGCCCAAGGCGCGGGTCCATTTTTGTTATTACCGAAGCGATCGCCGCCGCGGCAAGGCGCGAGGCGCGGGTGGATACTATAACGCAGGCCTTCTTTAAAAGTTTTCTGTCCGCATAATCAGAACTTTTGATGCCTATTTTTTTCAGCAAGCTGCCTGTCTTACGCAGGCCTTTTGAGGTATCGCTTTCTATGGCTGAGGCATATTCCGATTTAAAATACTTTGGAAAATTTATTCCGGGCAGTAAATCCTTCGCAAGGCGGCGGACCACCTCTCCCAGGTACATACCTGATACCATTTTTTCAAAAAGCTGCTCGCCGGGGTTCCCGGAACATTTGTCCAGCTTTCGGTCGTAATGTGTCAGGCGTTGCTTATTGAAATTTCCCCATTCTATGTTAACGATTTCCCTGTCTTTCTCGGGATAACAGGCGTTGGTTCCCGTGCCTAAAATCACCCCGACGTCGCAATCCGGGTCCTCATAGCTTCTCGCCGTAAGTGTGCTTACGGTATCGTTGGCAAGGGCCGTGATTTTCGTGCCGGAAAGCCCCTTTCTTTCAAGGGACGCGTTAAGCAATTCAACCACGTCCTTTCCTTCGACGCCGCTTGCGCTGAAATCTTTCGTCCAGCGAAGAAGCACCCCCGAGGCAATGCCTTTTTTTTTCACGGGAAACGAGAAGGTAAAACCAACGCTGTATTCCGCGCCCGTATCCAGCTTATATTCTTTCATAAAAATTTTGATACAGCCGGCAATGAAATCAAAAAGCTCCTTTCCCTTGCCGGTAATGTGCTTTTTTCCCAAAACAAACGTCTTTACGGAAGATGCGCCCGTCTTTCTTTTTCCTTTCAACTCCAGCGACATTACGCGAAAGTGCGTACCTCCGAGGTCAAGGGCCAAAAAACGTCCCTTTTCCGAACCGGTCGGCTTCCTCAGGTAGGTATGAATCATCTTCAGTGAGCTTTTTTTTCCGCAAAGGCCTTTCCACATCTCCTGATGGAAATCGCGGACAAACTTCCTTATTTCCGGAAGGGAAACGTAAAAAAGTTTTTCGCTTTTTTTCAGCGTGCTTTTATCGTACATTTTGCCTTTTGTTTTTTTCGCAGGCCTGAGCCGGACATTCACCCGTCCAGCAATAAAGACAAAGCTTCTCCCTCGGAAGGCCGATGGCCTTTACCATGTCGTCTGTGGTCTGATACCTGAGAGTCGTGACTTGCAGGTCTTTGGCGATCCATTCGAGCATTTTTCTGTATTTTTCAGAGTTATGGTCCAGATATTCCGAAAGATCCTTAACGTCCTTCCCTTCCAGGGCGCAGATGGCGCGCCTTGCGGCAAGCTCATTCGTACTTCTGGTGGAAAGGTTGAACTTGCAGGGAAACATAAGCGGCGGACAGGCGGGCCTTGCATGCACTTCTTTCGCTCCGGCCTCCCAGAGCTTTATTACCGTAAAGTTCTTAAGCTGTGTACCCCTTACTATGGAGTCCTCGCATACCACAATTCTGTTTCCCTCGATTATCTCTTTTATCGGAATAAGTTTCATCTTGGCTATCAGGTCGCGCGTCTGCTGGGAAGGCGGCGTATAGCTCCTGCCGTAACCGGGCGTATACTTGACAAGCGGGCGCCTGTAAGGCTTGCCCGATTCTATGGCGTAACCCAACGCATGCGCGATGCCGGAATCCGGAACCCCGGAAACCACGTCGACATCTATATCGCTGTCATGTTTCGCCAGAAATCTGCCGCACCTCTCCCTTACCATCTCAACGTTAATGCCCCCGTAATTGGATGCGGGAAATCCCGTATATATCCACAAAAACGCGCAGATCTGGCTTATTTCCCCGCCGGGTTTTTTCTGCGTCATCCCCGCTTCGTTTAGTAAAACAATTTCACCCGGCTCGATATGTTTAACGATTTCAAAACCATTGTTGAAAAAAGCGCTTGTTTCGGTAGTTACTGCCCAGCCATTTTCGCGCTTGCCTACGATAAGAGGCGAATAACCCAATTTGTCTCTCGCGGCGTAAATACCGTCCGCGTGCAGCAAAAGAAGAGAGCACGAACCTTCTATCGCATCAAGCGCCCTCTCGATGCCGTTTATCAGATTCCTCCCCTGGCTGATCAGTTTGGCTATTAGTTCCGTCATGTTAACGTAGGAGCGGCTTACTTCGCTGAAAGAAATTCCTTTTCGCAGAAGTTTCTTCGTTAATTTTTCGCCGTTACTGACAAAACCGTTAGTCACCAGGCAAAACGGACCGAACCTGGAATTCAGATAAATCGGCTGCTCGTCAAGGTCGCTGATAACGCCGATGCCTTTATTTCCCTCGATCTTTCTGTAATCTTCGAAAAACTTGGATTTGAACTGGCTCTGGCTTATATTGTGTATCTGGCGCGTGAAATGCTTGCCCAGAACCGCAATTCCCCCGAACTCCGTGCCAAGGTGCGAATGGTAATCTGTCCCGTGGAGAAGGGTCTCCACGCAATCACCTTTGGAAATAACACCAAAAATTCCACTCATTTTTCCCTCCTGAAAACAGGTATTTTCTTCCGTTTATGTTCCGAATCTTTTATCATGTTTCTCACTTTATCCAGTGTCTTTTTATCCATTCCCTGCGTTTTGTTTTTTTCGATTGCTTCAATGGTACTGTCAAGCTCGTCATATGTAAGGCCTATTTCCGCTTCATCCGTCTGGCCTTTCCAAAGGCCCGCGGAGGGGGGCCTCTTTATTATTTCCTCCGGAACTCCGAGCTTCTTCGCCAGGCGCCTTACCTCTTCTTTGAGAAGCCCGCCTAAGGGCAAAATGTCAACGGCCCCGTCGCCGTATTTCGTGAAATATCCGATGGTAAGTTCACTTTTGTTGCCTGCGCCGGCTACAAGGTAATCTAAGGTATTCGCAAAATAGTATAGAACAACCATCCGAAGCCGCGGCTTAAGGTTCGCTTTCGCCATGGTATTCGCACTCCGGCACGCACCACAAAGCTCATCGAACACACCGTCCAGTAAGACTTTCCCTGTCTTAATGCCGGCCGCCTCGGCCGCTTTTACGGCAAGTTCCCCGTCTTCCCGGCTGCTTTTGCAGGGAAGGATCAATCCTAATGCATTATCCCCCGCGGCCATTTTGGCAAGATTCGCGAGGACCGCTGAATCAAGACCACCGCTCAAGCCGAAGATTATCCCATTTTTACCCGATTTCTCGAGATGTTTTTTTATCCACTTCGCGATCTCTTCCGAAAGTTCCATTTATTTACCCTTTACCTTGTTTCCCGCGATATTCCTTCACAAAGGCTTTTTGGCAGCATAACCTCCACGCTCCTCTTTTAAAAAACAATCCTCGTTTTGAATCCGTACGTAAAAACAGGCGTTTCGCCGCCTACTCCGTCGGGATTCCATATCAGCTGAAAATCCGGGCCTATCTGAAGACATTCATTTATCTGGCACCTGTAATAAGTCTCGACATGCCCTTCGGGCTTTCCGGCATTACCGGCGCCTATGTATTCTTTGCTCGGGACAACCTGGCCGACACCGAAACTCACGACGTCCTTTCCCCTCTGCCAGAATTTGCCCGTCATCTGGATGCCGCCCAGCCATGCCAGCACAATCGCGGCATTGCCGTTAGCCGGGATTACATCCGGCCTCTGATTGCCCAGGCGGCAGAATAAACCGAACACGTCGGTTGCCATCTGGTCAAAGCTTATGCCAAAGCCGTAATTCGGCAATTTAGTGTCAATTGTAGGCGTGTCTCCCCTGTTCACGAGCCTTGCGTGTTTTCTCGCGTTGAGCCACGCGTAAAATCTGTAATTACCTTTCCACTGTTCGTCGTCCAGATCAAAAAATGAAGCCGGTTTCAAATTCAACTGCCAGGTAAATACGCCGTGTTTAAAAATCTTTTCCCAGTCAGCGTCGCCTTCGAAATAGTTGAATTCAAATTCAAGAAAGCTAATCTCCTGAAGGCACATCTTGGCATGTATGGTAAAGGTAAAATCAACCGGCCACTCTATGCCCGGGAACAGGTTAAAAAGTGTGTTGATAAACTGGGTATCGTCGTCATAGGCGTATCTATTCTGACAAAACAGATTTCTCGGTTTAAGTTTCCCGCATGATACAGAAAGTTGTTTATCGCAGAAGTAATGTTCGTAGCTGAATTTTTTGAGTTTGATGTTTCCTCCATAATCGGATGCGTTATAATTCACGTTGCTGAATAGGCTTAAATCCTTCTCAACGGTATCCCCCCAGCCCTGCCTGAGCTGCGCAAATGCAAGGGCCCAATCTCCGAATTTTTTATACACGTCGTAATACGCGACCCATGATACGCCGAAATCCCCGCCGGGGCGCTTATTGGGTTTGGGGCAGCCCTGAAAATCAAAAACCGTCGACGGCTCGAATTTTACATCGAGCGCCTTTATCTCCATGCCCTCCCCCGGGGTATACGTAATGTACCCGTCCCGCGCCATAGCGGCGCTGTTTACAAAAAGCGTTAAGGTGAAAACAAATAGCGTTTTTTTGAATATTTTTTTATGCGTTTTTTGCATTCTTTACAAAAAGAAGCGGAAAAATAATATCACTTATACAGCAGGGTATCCAGACCGCGATAAAAAGAAAGAAAAACACGCCGATATAGAAAACCCCGTCAAGCCTTTTCCCCATCGCCATCATAATATGAAAAAGCGATGCCCACGTGCTTAAGAGAACGTGGCCGGCGTGGGGAAATTTCGTGCGCGGCCTGAAATACGCTATGGCGATTCCCGCCAGCGCAAGAGGACTGACCAGCCACCACTCTTCGATAAAACCGAAGTGAATTCCCCTATTCGGCATATCCAGCATAACCTCTCCCAAATAAGGAATTATCGAATCACTTAAGGTCGCTATGCCTACCGAACCCACGTAACCGATCGCGATTAAGGCCCAAATATTACATTTGACGCCTGAGCCGCCGGATTTATGGAGCCTGTACATGGAGCCGGTAACAAGGGCGCTGAAAAAAACGTGCAGGGGATGCAGGGTATAAAAAATATTATATGAGGTTTTTTCCGGCAGGTTGTGGAAAAAGAGTATGATAAGGATACCGGTAAACGCGCCGAAAGCCGTAAAAGAGGCGTGGTGCTTCAGTTCTTTAAGGATCAGTTTTATCATTTATTCCCGAAGGATTGTTTATTTTGAAGTTTTCGAAATACCCGCTTTTTTCAATGAGACGTTTCGCTTTAGCGTTTCTTTTTTTTCGGTTTCACCTTGCTCCTCTTTTGTTTTAAACAGTCCCCTGCCCCACATGCCGAACCAGTCCCTTAAATTCTGGAATACGGTTTTTTCGCTGGAACACTCGTAAAGTTCGTCTTTGCCGGGGCTTTCTTCGGCGGCCCGGGCCATAAATACGCTCATGTATAACAAGGCGAAACACAAAAGACAAGCAAATACAGCGGTCCTTTTCATATGAACCACCTCCGAGTTAAGATTATACCTCTTAAAGCGGAAAAATTAAAGTGAAATTTAAAGTAAACCATGTAAACCTCCGGGGGTATTTGCCAAGTGCCCTGAGGTGCCAGGCACCTTAGATATGCTCAACTAAGGTGCCTGGCACCTCAGGGCACCCTCCCCTCAACTGCAGAACGGAGATAAGCTAGCAGATGCGGGGCAATTGGTCGTATTCGAGCATGGGCAGGATGCGGGACGGACCGAGTGCGGTTTTTAGGTATACTTCTTTCTTATGGCCGGGAACAATTTCGCCTATTATGCGCGCGCTTTTGCCGATAGCTTTTTTCACGCGTTTGGCGTCTTTCCCGCTTACAAAAGAGATAAACTTTCCCTCGTTCGCGACATAAAGCGGGTCGAATCCCAGGATATCGCACATTTTTTTCACTTTCGGCTTTATCGGGATCCTGTCCTCTTCAATTTCTATGCCGAGGTTTGACGCGCGCGCTATCTCAGAGAGCGCCGTAGCGAGCCCGCCCCTCGTCGGATCGCGCATTACGCTTATATTCCGCGAGGCCGCAAGGCACCTCTCTGTCTGAAAATTAACGTTCGCGCAATCGCTTTTTATTTCCGAGAGAAATTTAAGATTTTCTCTCGCGTTCAGTATCGCCATTCCGTGCTCGGCAACTGTGCCGTTTATTATTATGACGTCCCTTTTTTTCGCCTTTGAGCCGATACGGACGCCGCGGCGGGATATGACGCCGATACCCGAAGTATTTATAAATAATTTATCCGCCGCGCCCTTTTCGACAACCTTTATGTCACCCGTAACTACTTTGACTCCGGCCCTGCGGGAAGCCCCCATTATTGATTTGGTGACTTTTTCCAGTATTGAGAAATCCAGCCCTTCCTCGATAACGAGTGCCAGGGATATAAAAAGGGGTTTTGCCCCCTTCATGGCAACGTCGTTTACGGTGCCGAAAACAGCGAGCTTGCCTATGTCCCCGCCCGGGAAAAAGAGCGGTTTTACAACGTAGGAATCCGTGCTGAAGGCAAGGCGCGCGCCTTTGATGTTAAGCTCGGCGGCGTCCGTCATCTCGTCGAGGATCCGGTTGGAAAACTTAATGCGGAGCTTCTCGACAAGCTCGTGCATTAACCCGCCGCCGCTGCCATGGGCCAAGGTTATTGTGTTCATAGTTCGTCATTGCGAACCCTTGACATCTTTGATGTTAAGGGCGAAGCAATCTCATGTGAGATCCCTCGGGCATTTCGTGCCCTCGGGATATAATTCGGCCTTATGACTTACGCTCCCTATCGGTCGCGTAAGTCATGTCCTCATTATATTTGCAGTACGCCGCGCATGCGCCTTCGGAGGAAACCATGCACGGACCTACCGGATTTTGGGGTGTGCAAATTTTTCTGAACAACTTGCAATCCGGCGGCGACTTTACCCCCCGCAGTATTTCGCCGCAAACGCACCCGCGCGGCGCTGGTACGGTTTTGCTTTTAAGCTTAAATTTCTTTTCAGCGTCAAATTCTCTGTATTTCTTTCTTATCTTGAGGCCGCTTTTTTTGATTACGCCAAGGCCGCGCCATTCGGCATTTCCGGCTTCAAAAACGGAACTTAATATTTTTCGCGCAGCCCTGTTTCCCTCTTTCCTGACCGCCCTTTTATATTCTATCTCAACATTGTGCCTTTTTCTTTTTACCTGCCTGATCAGGCGCTCTATGCCTTTTAAAATATCGATTGTCTCAAAGCCAGTTATAACGCAGGGCTTTTTATAGCGCTTCGCCACTTTTTCATAAGGGACGCTTCCGGTTATGACGCTTACGTGCCCCGGGCATATAAAACCGTCTATATTCGTTTCTTTTGAGGCGGATATCGCCTCGAGAGCCGGGAAGATAAGCTTGAAATTTGACAGCACGAAAAAATTGCGCACTTTTTCCGACTTGGCCCTGAGTATCGCCGCGGCAACCGTAGGGGAAGTTGTTTCAAAACCTACGCCCATAAAAACCACATTTTTGCGGGGGTTTTTCTTTGCGATATCCAGGGCGTCAAGGCAGGAATAGACTACTCGCACCCCGGAGCCGTGCCTTCTCATCTCTTCGAGGCTTGCCTTCGTTCCCGGCACCCGCATCATGTCACCGAAAGTGGCTATTATAACGTCTTTCTTTCGCGAGAGCTCTATAGCCCTGTCAATATCGCCCTGTGATGTTACGCATACGGGACAACCCGGGCCCGAGATAAGTTTTACTTCCTCCGGCAGGATCTTCTTTATGCCGGCTCTTGCGATTGCCATGGTATGCGTGCCGCATACTTCCATTAATTTAATCGTTTTCATGACTGGCCTTTTTAAGCTCCTCCAATGCCCCGAGCGTATCTTCCGCCTCAGGCCTACTCACCTTCCCTATCGCAAAGCCCGCGTGGATAAGGACATAATCGCCTTTTTTTACCCCCTTCAGGATTCCAAGAGAAATTTTCTTCCGTACGCCGCCGAAATCCACGACCGCGCTCGTGTTTTCTATAGTTTTAACTTTTGCCGGATGCGCTAAGCACATAGTACTGCCCCAGTGATATGTTTAAATCATTAACGGGAGTCTTTTCATTCGTAAACACCCGGAATCCGGACGAAGTAAGTTTTTTAATTGTCTTTTTCTTCAGAAATTCATTCTGAAACACGCCGCCGGATAAAGCAACGCGCTTCCGGCGGGTATCCCTTGATAGTTTCTTAACGGTATTTACGATAATACAAGCCATGGAATTGTGGAATTTCGCCGCTATAACTTTTTTGTTTTTGCTCAGTTTTAAATCTTTGAGCATGCCTGTAAAAATGCCCTGCGGATCAATTATGTATTGCCCGTTTTTTTTTGAAATATCAAATTTATAACTTCCATCTGTTAGGTCCCGGCACATGGATTCAAGTTTTATAGGACCCTCTGCCTCGTATGAGGCATGTGTGCATACGCCCAGAAGCGCGGCCGCGGCGTCAAAGAGCCTTCCCGCACTTGAGGTAAGCGGTGAATTTATGTTTTTTTCGCACATTGAAAGCACGGCTTCGATTTGCCGTCTTTCGACTCCCCTTATGAACGGAATTGCCTTTTTGCCGAGTATGCCGAGTGCCATCCTCCAGGGTTCTTTTATGGCCCTTTCGCCTCCCGGCATCTTATTGTATTTCAAATGGGCCAGCCGCTTAAATCCTTTTCTGTCAACCAGAAGAAATTCACCGCCCCAAATGTTGCTGTCGGAGCCGAACCCGGTTCCGTCGAAACAAACACCTATAACGGGTTTTTCCAGATTGTGCTCCAGCATCACGCTTGCCATGTGGGCGTGGTGGTGCTGGATGGCGCGATGGACGACGGACGATGGGCTATGGACGAAAGTTTTAGCGAACTGTGTGGAGAAATAATCGGGATGAAGGTCGCGGGCGATAATATCCGGTTTTATATTTTTAAGCGCTTTTGAAATACTTCTTTTAAATACTTCATAGTTTTGCGCGTCGTTTAGGTCATTTATATCCGGACCAAAGCGCAAGGTGTTGCCGCTGGCTACAAGGAACCTGTTTTTCATGTCAGCTCCCAAAGCAAGCACCGTTTTTTCAGTCAACATCGAATGATATAACCTCGATTCGCGATCCCGGGAAAAATGTTAATTCAAGCTCTGCGCTCTCTAATATTGTTCCCTTTGCCAGGATTGAAAATGTTTCCTTTAGGGACGCCTCTTTTACACCGGTAAATTCCCCAACTTTAAGCCTGATCTTTGATACCGTTTTTGCCCCTTCTTTTTTGGCATGTTCCGATACGCCTTTTATTATTGGTTCTATTAGATGTGTCTCATGCATTATTTACTTCCTTTATCAATTTTACCAAATCCTCCAGAGATTTTTTAACGCTATCGGACATCTCACTCCCCAAAGAAAGATTCTGCGGCTGAACGCCTAAAAGGAAAATTTCAGCTTTTGTTTGGCTTCCAAGGTACTCTATAAGCATACGGGGAGAAATGTCATGTGTCGTAAATCCACTTTTTAACAAATCTTCTGAATTCAAGAGCCTGTATTGTCCCATCAGTAAATCAAGATGCGCCGCATCGACAAGCAATATCGTCTCCGGATTTTCTCTTGCAATCTTACCGATATAATTCTCAGGCGCACTGCCGGCGTCGATACACACAGCTTTTATATTGTCTTTTATTTTCTCTACAAATGCCGGCCCGAACCCGTCATCGCCTTTGGTGATATTGCCTATACCGACAATAACGGTTTTACCTTTAATTATGTTTTTGAAGATATTTCGCATATTCGTTTCTGTATGCAAGGGGACGTTTCACTTTGTCATAACTCCTTATCTGGCAACATGATACAATCTGTCATTTTCTGCTTTCGAGCGTTTTATTATATAATCAGCGCGATCAGTGCCTTTAGCCTTATTTGATTTTGGATAATGGCGTGTCATAACTTCTTTGTTTGCAAATAGATATAGAGAAGTGAAACGTCCCCTATTTAGTTGCGAGCCTAATTCGTCGTTAGCGTCGTTTCTCTCCTGCAACGGGCGCAAAGAATCTTCACTCTATCGGAACGCCCTTCGTCCTTTAACGCAGATATAATATTTTCATTTATAATGCCGAGGCTTTTGAGGCGTGATAGGTACAGGGTGGGGCTTGAATATGTTAATTCACCTATTTTTTCGGATATCCAATTCAAGTGGTCTTTGCAGGCAACCGGCGCGGCGCATATTTCGCAAAGGACGAGTTCTTTCTCGATTGTCTCAAAAGCTTTTTTTCTGTCAAAAAACGAAAGTTCCCATTCAGTAGATAGTTTGATTCCTTCGTGTTCGTTGATGCAAGCCGCCTCGCATTGTCCGCAGAATATACAAGTATCGGTATAATGAATCATGATGCGCTTGGCGCTACCGTCTTTATCAATCACATCTTTGTGCGCAATGGCGCCGACAGGGCACACCTCTTCACAAGCAGTACAGCCCACGCACTTTTTTTCGTCAAATTTAGGCTGTCCCCTGAAATTGGGATGCGGCACATGCGGAACTTTCGGGAATTTCGACGTATACGGCCCCTTTATAAGCGCTTTTATCGCCTCGATTAGTTCTCTTAATTTCGGCAGTTTCACGCTTCCCCTTCCCTGTCTTCCCTGTACCGGTCCACGACACTGCCTTCCCACAGCTTCACTCCCGCGCGGTGCGCGCCCCTTGCTATCGCGTGTGCCGCGACCGGCGACGTTAAGACGAGAAATACCATGCACAAAAGCGCCTTAATCCCCGCTGATGTAAATCCCACTATGACAAAAGTTCCGAAAAGTATACTGCAGGTCCCCAAGGTCACGCATTTGGTGGCCGCCTGCAAGCGGTTATACACGTCTGGAAGCCGCACAAGGCCGAGGCATCCCAGCACGTCAAAAGCCAGGCCCAACGTTATAAATATCAAACCTACAACATTATTCATCAAACCCTTTTCCTTCCAGGTATTTTGAAAGCGCGAGCGTGCTTATAAAGCTTTGAAGGGCCCACGCTATTGCGATATCGATATACCAAGACCTTCCGGTCGAAATGGTCAATACCGCGCAAAGCCCCACGATCATAATTCCCAGAATATCCACAGCCACAACCCTGTCCGCCCCCGTCGGGCCTTTCCATATGCGATAAAGGCATAAAATACAGGCAAGAATAAATATATAAAGCGCTCTCCCGAAGAAGGCAACAAAGGGAAGTTTGTGATAAAAAAGGAAG
>Ga0163203_1000231_pt1 | contig 14877 bp, 24 predicted proteins | sample PL_2010_330m_FD_113534 | JGI IMG/M metagenome (GOLD analysis project Ga0163203, IMG submission 113534) | Freshwater microbial communities from Powell Lake, British Columbia, Canada to study Microbial Dark Matter (Phase II) - PL_2010_330m | ecosystem: Environmental > Aquatic > Freshwater > Lake ... | reverse complement strand
CTCAAGCAGTTTGATTTCAAGTTCACAATCTGGACACATCACTATCACCCCCTACGGGTTTAGCAGTCATGCACGAGAGACCAGACCCGCAGCTCCCACTTAACGGATCTGAGCCAAAGCCAAGCGCCCCGGGTGTTTAAAATGAACGTGTCAATCTCCCCCTAAACCGCATGCGTGAATTAGGCGCGCGTTCCCTGGGGCCTTCTCGTCGGCGTCGGCCTTGATCAGCCGGCCGTCGGGCAGCCTGCGCTCTAGGTTGAGGCTTCCACACTTGCCGCATCTGATCCTACGCGCGGCCGTCTCCAGTTCCCAGCCACAAAAAAGACAATGATAAAAAGTTCTCTCGTGTGTCCCTGGGCCGTATGTGTCGGTTGCGGCCGTCTCGATGTACGGGCGCAGCTTAAAAAGCCTAGTGAGGTATTCGAGTGCTACGCCGTCCTTTGTTGGTAGACTCTGAGCTAACATGGCCATGACGTCAAACTCAGACGTCCAGCACTTGATGAATTCTTCCCTGGTCTTCGCTTTCACCATTTCAATCACCCCTTATTGGCCGTCGCGCTTTCGTTTGTAGAGCCACACCGCGACATCTAAGGCTAACGCGAAAAAAGGCAGAAATTGTATGAATTCCATCTTTTCTTAACCTCCTTGTTTGTAGACAACAAAGGACGGGTAGAGCGGGGCTTTTAAGCGTTTTTGTTGAAGTGTAGAACAGAAAAACAGAAAGAAAAGGGGGCTAATAATCTTCGGGCAACATCAAAGTATAACGGCCGGTCTCGTTCTGCGCTATGAAGACCTTCTGTTTCTGGCCGCTTGGTAGCTCAAGCATTCCGCTTACGAACCAATCAGCAACGGGTTTCTTACTGAATATCCGCAGGGCAGCCGTGAGGAGATCTAACACGTTAGGCCCGTTTAAGCTGCGTTCTGTGCAGCCAAGTTTCCCCTCCCCATGATGATAGATAAAGACTTCGCAGGAGGCGCAGCGGTCGTTCTTCCCGGCTTCCTCACGTTTCACAGCGTTTGCGCATCTGTCGTTCCAGTAGCCCTTTTCAAGCAGGCCGGTCGTTATGTACTTTATCGGGATCTCGCCGGACTTGGCGAGTAAGTCAACGTCAAAAAGTAGGCCGTCCTCTACGGCCTGGCCGCTCGTGTACTTGCTGACTAGCTGAAAGCCTTTGTATGGGCCTTCGCGTATGGTGTCGCCGACGTCTGGGTTATGTGGGTTTTTCATGATCTAACCTTCTGTAGTAGAACCGTGGGAGACGTCTCCTTTAAGCGTTTCTGCTAAACTGTAAAACACAACTACAACACGAAAACAGAAGGGAATAGGTGGGCGCTACCGGACTTACCGCAGATAATAAACCTACGGGAACCGGCACCTCTCTCCACGGTTGCCTGAAGGCGTGCTATTATCGTGCAGCTCGACGTCAGCCGCATCAACCACCTTACACCAAGCGCCCAAAAGGTTAATCGTGCCTTCAAATTTAAGCGTTTTGGCTAACCTGTGCAACACAAAAACAGTTAGGCCTTCTGCTGGCCTTTGGGCTTGTAGGGTTCGCCGTAGTATTCTTCGTACTTCTTGCTTTTGTGTTTCTTCTGTTTTGTCATGGACACGCGCGCTTCTTGTGCTTCCAGAGTTCTTCCTTTTTCTCCATACTCATTTGCACCCCCTCCTAAAGTGCGCAAAGATAGCGTACCTATCCGCTGCGCGATTCATAACCCGAATGCAGTCCGGACACAGGCCATTCGAGTACACCAGGGTCTTGCGGCCGCACTGCAAGCACCGGCGAAAACTGAAAAGCGGCAACGGTGAAGGGTCAAAGTTGACTATGTGAATGTCGCCCATACGCTCACCTTCCAGATCTCCAACTTTCATATAGTTTGAAGCGCATGAATATGTTTCGGCACATTTGAAACATTGGCCATCGCATCCTTGAATGGCACGTTTCCGTTTACCCACTGTGTACCACCTGGGCGTAGGTGACGAGGCTTATCGTGGCATCCATTTGAACAAGTTCCATGTGGCCCCTAGCCGTTATCGAGTACATTCTGCGGGGTCTCCCAAAGATGATGCTCCACTCGCTCTTTACGAGGCCTTCACGTTCAAGCTGGGCTAGGCCTGGGTAAATGACGCTTGGGCTGAGGAACACCCCATATTTCGCGCGTAACAACTTTATTATGGCGTAGCCGTTCACCGGCTGAGCTGCTGCCTGCGTCAAGATTATGTGTGGAAGCATGGCGTGTAAAACGGCATGTTTGAAGTCCTTCATCTGTCTATTCCCGATATGTTACGGGTTGCTACAGGGATTTAAGCGTTTCCGCTAAAGTGTAGAACACGAAAACAGTATAGCGCGCGCGCTAACCCTACGCGCTGGCCTACAAACCATGAGGCAGTATGGGCTGTAAATAAGGTTGCAGATTGGGCAGTCTAATTCAGGCTTCATTGTTCTCTTCCTTTTTGGTTTTGTCTTGCAGCAGTTCGCCGGTGAATACTTGTTCAATGAAGGCTTTGACCCGCTCTACTTGCTGGGGAGATCCGCAGTGAACCGTTGTTTTCTCTCCTGATTTGTAGTCGTGTTCCTCGGCCCTGAAGCCCTCATGTTGGTTGCCGAGCTGTACGGAGACGCTCATAGCGCGCGAGTACCTGTTAAGGTCAAAGCTGAACTTTGCGCCGTTTAGCTTGCCGTGGATTCGCACTTCCTCTACCTCTATCTTAGGGTACAGTTGCTTGATTCGTTCTGCAAAGACCGCGTGGATCTCTTTTACCGTGTGGTTTGAGCGCAGCGTTTGAGGAAGCGGTTGCGCTCTTGTGCCTGTTTGAGTCGGCGTTGGAGTGTGAAAGGGTTTTCCAGTCTCAAGGTTCCACGTGTGGTCGTAATTGTAGGAACTGCATTCGACCCAGGGTAAGCCTTTATGGTAGATCCCCTTCGGTGATTTACCGCATTTTGGGCATCTCGTGTGCTTTGACTTTTCCAGTGCTGCCTGGAGTGCCCTCTCGTCCTCTCGTTGTTTCTTGAGCCTTTCAACAGTCTCAGATATCTCTTTGACCGGGGGCGCCGCTCCGTCTCTATTCGTGTCTTCTATAATTGCGTCCATCACTTGCTTCTGATCCCTAGCGTCCAGGGACGTTACTGGTTCCAGGTGGCTTACGGTTAGGGTGCCACGTGGCAACTTCTCTACTTCCTCAGTGACGGCAGGAGACAGTTTGAGCAGGCTGAGTCTGTGCGAGACAGTTGTTGGATCTACCAGATACTTCTCGGCGATATCCTTTTGCGTAAGCTTGTTGTCCAGCTCGCTCTTGAACAGTTTAGCCTCTTTGAAAGGGTCAAGGTTCCCGTGCTCCCGGTTGCTCCTGTAGCAGATCGCCTTAGCGTCGTCTTCGCTGATCTTCCGCACTTCCGCTCGAATCTCTTTCCAGCCTAGTTCCTTGGCAATGCGCCATCGGTGCTCGCCGTCAACGATTACCCAGCCGCCCTTCTTAGCCAGATCCGGCTTTGCCGCGTAGAAGTCAACCGCAGGAGACACTAGGATCATGCCTACTCCGGCAGATCCGACTTGCTGCATGTCCTTCTTCAACGCCTCGTACTCTTCGCCAGGCATCATGTTGGGGTTCCAAGGGTTAGGGCTTGTCTCATCAACAGGTATCAGACTTGTTGCCATATCCATCGCCTACTTTTGCCACTTTGTCCGGTGCTTAGGGTTCACGGGCTTGAATTCGGCAGGGCAAGTGCTGCAGATCCAAGTCTCCCCGACCCGGTTAACGCTTGGGTGACTGCAATGTTCAGGGTCTTTCCTCGCGCTCATTGCTTTCATCTCTTTACCAAATTTTCAGTTTTCCATTAGTTTTGTCATAATGAAGTTTCGCTTCTGAATTGCCAAAGTACATTTCTTCTAGTTCTCGCTTGTCTTTATCTGTTTCTGGCACTAGAGTTATTACGAATCCTGAAATTATTACTTGCATCTTCGTGTTCACCAAAGGTTTAGTAGGTCGTGCATTATTTAAGCGTATTTGCTAACATGTAAGTTTTGCTGTAGAGAGATAGAAAAGGTCTATTTTCGGAAGTATATATACTCGGTGCGTTACGCACCACTTTTCTTAGATCGCATGTTGAAAAGGTGGAATTCCACCCACACCCATGACACGGAAACGTCAATCATAAGCGATATCCAGATTCCGCGTAATACACGAAAATGTAGAAAACCTTTGAAAGAGAGATGAAGGTATATATATTCACCTGTTACTAGAGAGGTAATTTCATGAGAGAACGTATGACTGTCAACAACTTCGCCAAAAAATTAGGCTTCAAGAACAGCAATGCCTACGGCTTCAAGGGACACCTGCACAACCTAGAAAGGGCAGGCGCAGTGGAAGTGAAGCAGGCAGGATACTTGGCAGACAGCCTTCATCACCCGAAGGTGGTTATGATCAGAAACTTCGATTTTATCCAGCAATATTTCAAATTGCCGAATCTATTTCAGAAAAGGATGCCAATGTGGAAACGCCAAAAGAAATGTCGCCATAGGAATTTCTCGATTGTTGCGACTGTTGGTGAAGTTCTTATTGGGAATAAGGTCATCAAGAAGAAAATTCTAAAGTGTGGAAATTGCGACTTCTACCTTTGCGGCATCGAAGTAGATGGGGTCATGAAAAAAGCTAGCCCTCTAGTCTAATAACCAAGTTGTTGAGAAGTGCCCTGTCGTGATGTTGAGTTTTGCCTTTTAACGTGCAATCGCATAGCTACGTAGCTGACTGAGCCTATAGCCCAAGTGGCAATCCCTATTATTACCAGTGAGGGAAAAGCAGCGAGAAGATGGAGCAATAGAACTGTAATACATGACGGACTAAGCACTGCTATTATGAAAAGTATCTGAATCAGAGTTTGGTTCTGGATAATTCTCCTATGCTTTTCGTAAGGCCTATTCGCGTCTCCGAAAAGAAAACTCTTAAGCTTCCCGACAATAGAAAAAAAGAGGTTTCTGCCTTCTGCCATTGTTCCTCACCGCTTACAGGTCTATCCTGCAACCTGCCGGCGTCAGGATGGCAAACGCTATCGTTATGAAGATCGGCAGATACCTTATAGCCAACAGTTTCTTATTCATTTTCTTCCGTTTCCTCCGTTTGTGTTAGGGGGTCGTCCCCCCCATTGAAGTTACGATCAGTCCTAGGAGAAAGGGAAGGGACGACCCCTTAACTAGAATTACTTAAGTTCCATTAACTATTTAAAGACTAATAGAAGTATGTTCTATCTCTTGTCGGCATGGTTTTTCTCGATTTTTTCAAGTAAGTCCGTTGCTTTTTCCAGCAGCTCTAAGAGGCGTTGAACCTTGGGGTTTTTCATCACTTTTGGAACCACGACCTTCCATGTGAACCAGCCTGTTATGATGCTTCCAAACAGAAAGCCGATGGCTACGTTGGCTAGGCCAGCGAACCACTGAGCCACTTGGTCTTCAACACTCATTTCAGCTCGGCCTTCCTAAGTGTCTAAGAATGATTAGCTGATGATGGAATGCCGAAACAGGAGGAACTAACAAGCCGTGTTTCTGTCGCCATTGATTCCCGTACTCGACGGTCGCATGAATCCACAAACCTCCGTATTCAAAAGATTCTTTTAAACTCTTATGGTTGTCCATGTGCAGCCCGGATTCTCCTGTAGGCTTCAAGTATCTTGTTCATCTCTGCTTCTAAGCTTTTTGATTCGTGCCTTGCCCTGTGGAACGGAGGCTTAGAGTACGGAACGTCCTCATGCAACTGGATGACTACGCCCCTCTTGCCCCTGTCCTTGATTGTCAAGTGGAACTCGTGCCGGCGCCACGCTACATAAAACTTCCTCACGCCCAGTTGACAGTAGCCGACCCGCGTTAAAGCCTCTGTCAGACTCTCCATGCAGAAGTGATGAGACAGCCTCACCCGCATGCACCTAACTCTTAGCGCATGAGCATAAAAAGATTTTTGCCTTTAATCACTAGATGAGTCTCCCCAGAACCAAAGCGCGGCAAACAGTAGAGCTACGCCAACTCCGATCCAGGCAAGGAACATGACGTAGGCGTCGGCCTCATGCATCCACCAGAAGGGAAGGATCTCTCGTTTCGGAATTTGCCGAGTCCAATCGAAACGTGGAGCGCATAGAAGGTCAAGCTGCCACAGGGCTACGATGATGACAGTGATAGCTGCGCACATGGTCAAGATGTTTAAAGTGTGCTTTTTCACTGTAGCCTTAATGTTCCTGCTAGAATCCTGAAGCTAACGTACCCTGGATGTATCACTTCGTCTCCAAATACCGCGTCCATGACGAACTGTCGTCCGCTAGCGTTGATCTCCAGTTTTCCCCATGTTAGGCGGCCGACTTCTATCGTCCAGAACCAGCCTTCAGGATACTCCGCGTACACGACATCCATTATTGCTTCCACGTCGTCTCCCACCCTCATGACGTAGGTGCATCTTTTGCCCCATGCGCCTGTGGCGGTGTGTATGCAGTGTCGGCTTGTTATGTGTACGATTCCGTTGGCGGTATGTCTTATTAGGATGTTTTGGGCGATTTGTTCAGCTTCGGGAAGAGGCTCCACGTACTTGAATTTGACTGGCGCTTGTTGGCCTCCCATGTAGTAGCCAGCGGCGCCCGCAACTCCAGCGGTTATTGCCACTACAGCCAGTGTTGTCCCAGCTCCCATTTCAACCCGACCTCTAACCTGAAAACTGGGTTGCTGCGCTTATAAGTTTATGTCTCATTCCCCATCTATGTTGAGGTTCTTTCCTTCACGAACAAGCGTGTTTCAGCGTCCTTAAGGATTAGTTTGCCGTCTTGTCTCGCCCGGTTCTTAAGCCAAGTGATTCGTTTCCAGGCAACAGCCTTATCATCCGTGAACACCGCGAGTATCCAGTCGAATTCGGGGAACCAGCAGGGGTAAACTTTCCATGTGAAGGTTCTGTCTTTTTCGGCGATATCGGTGCAGACTTTTTCTAGTGGTTCCCGAATCTCATCAGACTTAAAGGCTATGCAACCGACGAACTGATTTCTCTTGTACCTGGCTATCTGCGGTTCTATCTTCTTGGCAACTTCCTTAACTTTCTGATCTGCTTCCTCGTTCTTTCCTTGATCTAACAGATTGTTTATGGTTTCAACCTCCTCTTTATGTGGTTTCAATATTTCTTCAAGCGGTAAGGCCCTTTCAACCCCGTCGTTCTTCTCGTCGAAAACAAGGTCAACGTACTTTTCCTGCGGGTTCAAGGCCCACTTTCTAAGCGCATACGCAAGCCGGTCGGCATGATCCCACAGCAACGCCCGGATCTTCAAGTCTTCCTCGACCGTTACCTCCTTATGAAGTTTCAAGTGAAAACCCACGCCTGAACCTGACACGGTAAATTCCATTGGCACACCAGGAAGAAGGCGCACTGCTGAAAAGTAAACCCGCAGCAGATGAACGAGGTTTGCCCTGTCCATATCAACTGAAACCTGTTTGACCATCATGTAAATTCCGCCTTCACAAATAACTCACAAAATGCAAGTTTCTTCTCGCTATTATTATCATCAAACAGATTGTCAAACTCACCACATGCGTTTTGCCCTTCTACCTTCAGCATCACTTTATGAAGAATTTCGTGAGTCAAGAAACTGAGAATGTGAGTCTCAATTTCCCCGTAATACTGTTTTGGGATTTTATAGAGGTATATGCTCTCGTCAGCGAGGTCAGTTAGGACGGAAGCGAACACGGGATAACCGTCGCCATGTGCCGCGCTATAATCTACTAGATGTATCTCAGATCCTTGAACGCCACTAGGTTTAAACCGGGCGCATTTATTTATTTCATTTGTTAACCAAACATCTTCTTTCATGCGAGGACTAGATACCATGGAGTATCTCTTATGAGGGCTGGAAAACAACTGAAAAAGTTTACGGATCAAGTTAACCCTTTTCACTTTAGCCATGTTTCTCGCCTCTCGCTTGATCTATTTTTCTTGTTTGCTCGAACATCTTTTGAGCTAACTCGTCAAGAGCCTTGTCTTCTTCAGCGGTTAGACCGTGCTGTTTGGATGTGTGATCGTCTACCTTAAGGGCAAACTTGAGCGCAACCCGGCTGGCTCTAGGGTCTATCTTCTGGGTCATAACCTTGAAGCGGAACTCTTGAACCAGCATCAGAGCAGCCTTCAACTGCATCTCCCAAACGTCCTGATCACTCATTCTTCTTTCAACTCCTTCACTTTAACCTACCTCTCTCCTTCTGTGTGCTGGATTGCCGCAGCGAGATCCTGAACCACTGTTCCTTTCAATAGTTGGGGGGGTACGCAGAACTGGCAAAAGATGGGAAAGCTATTTTGCCGGCCGATTTCAAGCACCCAGGGCCTCACGAACAAGGGAATCCCGCACATAGCACATGCGACTAGCTTGTTATCGGAAAAGTAGATATCCAAATAGGAGCCTACGACGAAGCCTTTCTCTTCTTCACGCTTGTTCTGTAGCCTTTTCATAAATCTCTCTTTCATGAAGGCGTCGAATTCGGCAGGAGACAAATGTTCACGTTCACTCATGTTTCTTTCAGCCCTAGCCTGTGCAGCAAGTCTTGTTCCGGCAGCAGCCACCAGAGGGCCGGCACTTCATATTCATTGTACTTACGGAGTTGAGCATAGTCAAAATCAAAAAGCTCAAAACGGAGGGTGACTTTTTCCTTGGTCTGGACTTTGGGTTCGGCCTTGACTACGCGGTTCTCTTTGACCGTGTAGTTTATCGCTGACTCCCATTGGACACCCCAAGACCATAGGCTTGCGCCGCTTACTTTCTTGCCTTCGTAGGGGGGCTTTGCCATTTCTGATTGCAGCAGCATGGCGTAGCCGGGTTTCTCTTTGCCGTCGGGCGTAACTGTTGGTGAGGCGACCCACGAGCGCAAGATTTTGTTAGCAAGCCTCTTAACGACTTCCTGCACTTTCTCGTTGCGTTCGCATTCCCCTTCGAGATGCGCTTCTAGGTGTCGTTCGGCTCCTGGGCTTGTGTAACTGTAGTAGATGACGTAGACGAAGCTTTTCCATGGGCGCGGGAGTTCTTCGGTTATGAGGTTTATCCAGTAGCGTAGTTTCCGGTAGCGTTTTCTTACGAGTCTGATCCAGCGGGTCATTGTCTGGTGTGGCTTGGGAAACCTGATTCGCCAGTTTCTTGTCCGTGCTTCTCTTCTTGAGTCTTCGAGTTCCGTTCTTATGATTGCCATGCCGTCTTGTATGGATTCGACGTTGCGTCTGATCCTCTCGGTTCTGTCCAAGTTCTGGTTTAGTGTTCCTGCTCTTTCTAGGGCGCGGATCTCTTTTTTCCATGCTCTGAGTTCTTCTAGCCAAAGCCGAGTTTGCCAGTCGGCCCGTCTCACCCTGTACCACGAGAACCAGTACCGCCAGATCCCTGTGAGCTGTGGCCTGTCCTTCATCTGTTGGAGGAAGTAGTCCATCCTTTGCTCTGCACGAGCGATGACTTGTCTTTTTGCTTCCTCCTGCCAGGCCACAGACTTTTACCTCCACTGCTGCACGATTTCGGCCGTAACCTCTCTCCACTGTCTTAGGTTGACGTCGTAGAGCCAAACTTGCTGTGCCGTTTCCTTGAACATCCATTTTAAGTATGAAGCCATAGCCCCGTTAGCGCGTAGAATGTCTTCTGAAAAGCATTTTCCGAGCACTTGAAGTGTTCCTCCTCCGAAGGGCATCTCTTTGCATTTGGGGCATTTAGAGTCTACTGAAGCCGACCGTATGTTCATTGTGGCCGGATTCACATGGATTGTTAACGGGTGTCCCCTGCAAATCACGGGTCTTCTCTCGTATATCCCGCACAGGTTCTTCGGGGTTATGTAGGGGCAGTCTTTCACGTTGAGTTGATACGATTTTACGTTGAGTCTCGGCCGGCTTCTTCCCCTGGTGCCTACGGCCCAGCCCGGCGAAACCAAGTTGATCGGGAACAGGCCAATCTCGTGGGCCATGAGGAAGAGGCCGATGCGCCACCCGTTAAAATCCACTATCAGATCCTTGCAGCAGGCCCCACATCTCAGGCACGAAAACATCATTTCTCTGTTTCCTTCAGTGTTCTGATGATTACTCTCAGGAAGTCTTGAATTGGAGAAGCTCCATCATCAAGGTCGAAGTTGATTCCTTCCATGATGGTATCGTATTTCGCTATTATCTGTTGACGTTCTCGCCTAACTTTTGTGTACTCACTTCCAGACCTGAATGTCGCGTCTATCTCTTCTATACGCAGGAGGTCTTTCTCAACTTCTTTTGAATTCATCAATGCGTTTTACTCCTCTAAACCGAAAAGTATGGTTCTCCCAAAATTTTCAATAGAACATCAACATGACATGGCTTATTCAGAGGACACCAACAAGCCAAATCCTTACCTTTCAGTGGATCAAGGAAATGCGAATCACAACAATGTACTTCCTGTCTTACCCACTGTTCATAAGCGTTCAGAACTGCCTCTCTTGTCAGAAGCCCAAGTTCGCCAATCTTGTAGGGATTTCCCCATTTCGTTGGTCTTCCAACATAGACCGTATTCGGAGGCATCTTCCAGCCTCTAGTTCTTTTACGTTGTACTCTCTTCATTTGCGTTTTACCATCCTGAATGCCCTCTCTTTCGTTAATGGACTTGGGAGCCTACCACAAATCCATTCATAACTGAATTTCTTTTCCTTTCTTAGTTTCACCCACAACACAAAAGGCCAGATGTTAGTGTATCTAATTTGAAACTTTTCAATCCAAATAGCTGCTGTCGGCAGATGTATGTATAGGCTAAGTCTACCAGTTGACCAGTGAAATAACTCTGATTTTCCGAAGCTCACTACCCACGCGCCAGATTGTTTGTCAATCCATTCAAAGCCTATCATGCGTTTTTCTCCTGAATTAGTGAGTCTATTCGTTGGCTTATTAGCCGGCTGTCCATTGCCAAGGGAAGAGTTGAGAGGATAGTTAGAGCCATGGTAACGGGGTTTCTAGGTTTCACTTTAGTGACTTTCAGAGTGTCCTTTTCTCGAAAACTGACTTCCACGGTTCCGTCCCTGAACATGGCGATGCTGAACATCACTTCACTTTTGTTCGAGTTTTTTAACGTGGTCGCGGCCTTCTTGAGTGAGGGTGAAGGGTGTTCCTCTCTTTTCAAGCGGAATTCGGTCAACGAGTCCCATGTGCCTTAGCTGAGACAGTGTAGCGCGTACCGTGCCCATCGGCAAATCTAGGTTCTTGCTGAGTTCCTGAGTGCTAAAGCTGCCTTCAGATAGTTGTTTAAGGATTTTTTCTATGGCCGTGTCGGACATGTTAAATCACCTTTAAGGTTTATCTATGGTTAGGCTTTTTCGGTATCGTTTGAAGCATCTACAGGATACCCACGCAAAGACTCCTGAAGACCACAGTCCAGCAATGAACATCATTATCCCAATGCCGATTAGACCTATGCCAGCCGACGCACTCTCTATAATCAAAGCGTAGCTCGCCCACGAAAATGCAACGAATAAAGACATTGCGGAAATAGCGAATAATATTGCTCCTTCAAGCTCTCTATTCATCACTTTCACCCTTTCGGATAAACAAATAAAGAGGCTGATGGCTTTTAAGCGTTTTGGCTAACTGTTTGAGGCGAGCCAAGCTTCAAAATCCTCACATTCCCAAGGCTTGCATGCTCTGGCCTTCAGTTCTTCCGTGAAGATGCAGCGGTAACACGGGCACTCTCTCACTTTGTCACTTCTCAGCTTGGTTGTTCTTCGGAGAAGTCTTAAATAACTTTAGCCCGTACCTGTCTTTGGTGAGCTGATGCCGCTACTCTACGAGAACGTTTTCCGTTCAAGCAGAAGTATGCAAAATGCTTACCCGCCTGGCGCTCCGCTGCCAAGGTTCAAAATAACAAAAGTAAGAGGATTACCGTTCTCAGACTATCCTGGCATTGAGGTGGAAGTTGAATTTGAAGTAACTAATTTTCAGGAATTGAAAGATTGGTTTGACCCAAGATTATCAGAAGGGTCCGATATTCGCACTACGGAGTGGCGTGAACTGGCAGGAAACGGCGGAGTAACCATTCACCTTGCAGATAGTGGTGTACCACTGTCAGGTAACATGGATGGCGCTTATTATACTACCTACTTGGGAGCGTGGCATAAGATAGCTTTAGAAGTAGTTTATGGTTTGGGTTTTCAGTGCCAGATTGACCCTTCGTTATATTTCTGTGATGTTTACATTCCGTTTCCAAGCGAGTTGCCTTCTGGCGTGTGGACTGACTTGCAGTTCCGGGTTGCACCTACCCCGTCTTTGAACAGAACCGTTGAGATCTTGGCTGGAGCAGCCGTCGTCGCGGTAGGCGTCGGTGGCGCGTACTACCTCTGGAAGCGAAGACGGCGATAAGATGTTTACATAAATATGATTACGACGAAGAAGGATTCTACCGGCTCGGCGTTCGTTTTAGAGAAAAGTTAAGAGTTAAAAAGCCTATCTAATGTTTGGTGGTGCGTTGGCTCCTGACATTAGTGACATGAAGGCTTTGGCGACGGCGTTGAAGCTTGCCGCGTACTTCAACACTGTTGACCGGCTGGCCCGTGACTGGATTGAAAAGGGTATGCGTGGAAAGAAGCCGGAAGAGTTGGAGGAGGACGAGAAGCGAGAGTGGTACGATCTTAGTGACTGTTGGGAACGGGCTATCGACGCTTTAAAGAAGAAAGTTGACAAGTTTAGGCAGGAGACGGGTTACAGCCCTATTTTGCGGTACTGGCGCCAAGCTGATTCGATGGGGCAGACGGGGAAAGTCTATTTGGGGTATGACTCGGCCCAAGCCAAGGGTTACAGAATTATTGAAATCACTTTTCCCGCGTGGTTTGAAGAACTCAACTTCCCGACTGAGGAAAAAAGTGAAGAGGACGTTTACAGGCTTGTGCCCGTTGAAAGGCTTTCTCCGGGGCAGGAAAGGGTTCTTAGAGACGGTTATGTCGAGGACTTGAAAGAGGCGGGGATAGAGCCTCTAGTCACTAGAGCATATATAGACAGGTACGAGTCAACCATTGACAAGAGAAGAACGTATAACGAGAACGTGTTCAGGGTTGACGCTCTCGTCCAAATGATAATGCGGGAACATGCCCTAGCCGTTGCGAAGCCTCCTGGGGAGCTGATGGTTCCTGTGACTGCGCCTAGAGCGCGCGTTCCTACGGTCTACACTTTGGAGCAAATGTGGGGGGCTTGGGGGCCAGAAGGCAGGAAAACTATGTTGAGCAGTGCTGGATACCCTTATGCAGACATTGACATCACAGTTAATAAAGACTGGAATAACCTTGAAGATGCTGAACGAAAAGCAGTAGAGAAAGCATGGCGCACTCTTGAGGAGAAAGAAAAGCCGCTTGCTCCTCCGAAACTGAAAGTCGAAGTGCCTCGTGAAGTGCCCAGTGAGGTGCGGGTTAAGGTGAAGGTTGAGGAAGGCACGAATGCAGGAGAGTATTTTGTCCACCTCTTCTATGACAGCTTTGAAGCCTGGTTTTTAGGATTCTTACGCACTCAAGCCCTGAAGGACTATCTCGCTGAGAAGGAGGACTACGTTGATTTCAGAGAGAACCTAAGCCTACAAGACTACGCTGAGGCCCAGGTTGAAGAGGAACTGAAAAAGCTGCCGTCTCCCTTCAGCAGCGGCGAAGAAATAAAGCTTGTTTGGACTCCTCAAGACGTCGAGTTCACGCCTACGGCTAAGGAGTGGTGGGACGCCTTCAACAAGATCTACGCGCGAAGTGAGCTGGAAGCCTTTGACGTTGAAAGGCTGAAGACCATAGCGAAACTGAAGGGCGTCAAGGTTGGCAAGGACAAGCAGGAAGTAATAGCGAATATTCTGGGTGAAGCCTACACACCACCAGTTGAGAGGGCAAAGCCTCCGACTGCCCCGACACCTGCTCCGACACCTCCTACACCAGAACGTAAAGGTTTGACGAGTTCCGACATCAGCAAGTTGCAGGACGTCTACAGCGATGCTTTGTTCCGTCAGTTGGGCAGGGTTCCCACGAATTCCCTAGCAACCTTCAGAGTTGAAATCGACAAGGTGAGAGACAAGACGTTCTCGGAAGCCCAAGACTACATTCTAGGAGTCGCCAACGACATAATAGGCGGCTTCGTTGCCAGGGAAGGCATAGGGCGCATAGTGCCGGCGAGACGGTTTGAAGCGCCTGAACGACCAGAAGAACCTGTGGTCATGATGGGGCGTGTTCCTCCGGCGCAGCCTCCGAAAGAGCCTTTGGAGCCTGAAGAGATGAAGTTTCCGCGTGCCCCTTCAAGAAAAGAGAAGGAAGTGCTGTGGAACAGCTTCAGGTACAGGCTCCAGGAACAGGCCTTCAACGCTTTCGACTTCACGGATCAGTTTGAAGAGTACATTGAAAAGTCGCAGTTCGCCAGTTGGTGGGACTTGCTTAGAAAGTTTGAGGATTTCACCAAAAGCATCATGGAGGGGAAGCTATTGCCGCCGCTGTGGAGTTGGAGAGGCGCGCCCATCCCCGTCGGCTTGGAAGGTGTCATACGGGAGACGCCGGCCGAACGCATGGACGACTTGATAGTGCATTTCACGAGTGTTGTGATCCGGAACGCTAGAAGCAGGGGCGTTGAGGCCGCGCTTGGCGACTTGCAGGAGGAACTTGTAGAAAGAGGGGTTATCCCTTCGGACATGATTATCACGCCGACAAGCCCGCTATTCGACGAAATCAAAAATGCGGTGATGGATGCTTACAAGCGGAAGGACGACTGGTTCACCAACATAAGCCTGGAAGAACTCAGCAGATTCCTAGAAACATAAAACCGCTACCCCTCAGAAAAATCTTAAATAACTTTGGCCCGTACTTGTCTTTGGTGAGCTGATGCCGCTGCTCTACGAGGACGTTTTCCGTTCAAGCAGAACTATGCAAAGAGCT
>Ga0163203_1000230_pt1 | contig 14924 bp, 14 predicted proteins | sample PL_2010_330m_FD_113534 | JGI IMG/M metagenome (GOLD analysis project Ga0163203, IMG submission 113534) | Freshwater microbial communities from Powell Lake, British Columbia, Canada to study Microbial Dark Matter (Phase II) - PL_2010_330m | ecosystem: Environmental > Aquatic > Freshwater > Lake ... | reverse complement strand
GGCGCCGGGCAGCCGTGCGCAGACGGCGTCGGACAGCGGGCGGTGCGCCTGCCTCCCGCCTCGCGTCAGACAGGGCCTGCGGCGATGAGGGCCTTGTGGAGGTGCAGGTGCAGCAGGGCGGGGGAGAGGCCGGCGCGGCGCAGCAGTCGGAAGTAGGGGTCAAGCGCGAGCGGGTGTTCGTGGTCATGATGTCGCGGGTCGGCGAAGCAGTCGGAGAACTGGCCGGAGCGCGAACCGGTCAGGCGTTGCAGCCTGGCCAGCACGCTCGCCATTGGTCGGCGGAAGCGGGGCAGGTCGAGCGCGACCCGGTCGAGGATGAGAAGCAGCCCGTCGCGCGTCAGACTCCGACGGCAGAACTTGAAGAGCCGGGCCTTGGCGACGTCCGGGAGTTCGTGGACTACATCTACCGTGATGATGAACCGGAATGGCGCCCCCGGTACCATAAGTTCGTTCGGACGGGCTAGGTCGGCAGTGACGAATCGACACCGGTCGGCGAACCGGCCAAGCCGTTGCCGGGCGAAGTCGAGCATCACTTCGGACCGGTCCACGCACGTGAACCGTGCGACCGGCAGTCGTTCCAGAATCAGTGCCTCGGTCTTCCCGGTGCCGCAGCCGAGGTCGAGGATGCGCGCGCCTTTGCGATAGCCGTCTTTGACAACGGTCGCGAGGATGTCGAGTTGCTCGGCACGAAGAGGCGTGGGCGGCCGGGCGTCCCAGACCCGGATGAAGTCGCGGTCGCCCCAGCGGCCGGGCATGGAGGAAGAATGACTAGTTGGCAATTTCTAATTCCTATTCAATGGGAGAGTGACCAAAAGGCTCACTCTCGCGGTCTGGTGTTGGCAGATGTGCTGCGGACGATGGCGTTGAAGATGAGGTTGAGTTCCTTGGCTTCCTGCCAGAGCTTGCGAGCGGGTTCCTTGGACTCGGGAACAGCGGTCACAAGCATCCGCAACCAGTGTTTGGCTTCGCGCGCTTCCTTCTTGCAGATGCCGATCTTGTGTTTGAAGTCGGCTCGTGACTCGGCATCGTCGGCCTCACAGTAGTTGGCACCCACGCTGGTGGCCGAACGGACGAGCTGCGATACAAGCGGTCGGGTGACGGGCGTCAAAGGTACGGTCTTGGCGAGCAGGATGGCCGAGTTGCCGAACGCAGCCGTACGCTCCTCAAGGTCGAACTGCCGTGGCTTGGGCAGGTTCACTCCGTCACTGGTGCTTGACTGGGAATTGGCGATTGGGAATTCGTCATTCCCTTTCTACTTTCCGCCCATCCACTTCATCGCCTGCTTCAGCGGTTCCTCGGGGACCACGTGGCCGCCCTTGAAGTCGACAAAGGTGACATTGAAGCCCTGGCGTTCGAGGAAGTCGCGCGTGGTCGTGCCGTACTTGTACTCGACGACACGGTCTTCCTTGCCGTGGGCGGCGAAGATCCTCAGTCTCTTGGCGGCAGCGTAGTCCGCAGGCCCGAAGTTCATCGTGTCGAGCCCACCGCCGAATCCAATGATGCCCTTGAACAGGTCGTGGTGGCTGATGCCTGCCCGGTAGGCCATGCCACAGCCCTGAGAGAATCCAAGCAGCCATGTGCCGCTAGTCTTGAACCGGGCAGAGAGCTTTCGGGCTGCCTCGGCAATGAAGTCGCCTGAGAGTTGCGCGGAGCGGCGGCCCACGAGGCTGTCATCCTTGCTCCAGGTCGACCAGGAGAAGCCGAGGTTCTTCCCGGCACCGAACGGGTAGGGCGCCTGCGGGCAGACGAAAATGAGTTCAGGGCTGCCTGCCCGTTTGTAGAGCTTCAAGAAGGACTTCGGGGTTGCGCCGTAGCCGTGGAGCCCGATGACGAGTGGGTATGTTCGCGTGGAGTCGTAGTTGGCGGGCAGCCGGACGTAGCCCGGGACGAGGCAGGTGGTCTCGACATCGAGCTGAGTCCCGGCCCTTGCGCCAGCACTGTCGGCAACGGCGGCAAGGCTGTCAACTACAGCGGCGAACACCGGCCGCGTGCGGATTGAGTCGAAGTCCGGGTCCCGTTTGACGTGTTCGACATTGTCGAACCCGGCGCGAAATGCCCGGTTCAGGTAGAGCGCGGCGAGTGTGTCCTGCCTAAGCAGGCCGTAGCAGCAGGCGAGGTTGTAGATGTCGCCGGAGTTGGTGACGTCGTGCTCCAGAGCCGTCAGATAGAGCCGGGCGGCTTCGTTGTACCGGGCGGCCTGGTAGGCGGCGTTCGCTGCCCGGATGGTTGAATCGAGCGGGAAGCCGAGGAAGTCTCCGGCCCCGGGGTCAAGTTCGTTCATCGCGGGTTGAGCCCAGGTGACGGTCGCCAGTACGACGAGGACTAGTGCAGCCAGCAGTTTCATGGGGCAGCTTCCTTTGTCAGGTTAGACCTTTGCGTTCACGACCTCTTCGGCAATCCGGTCGAGTTCGGCTTCGTTGAACGGCGGCTTCATCCGGGTCTGCGCGAAGTCCTGCATCGCCAGGGTCTTGTCGAGCAGGTTCTCTTCGCCCTTGATGCTGGGAATCAGCAGCATGTGCAGGTGCGGGACGCGCTTGCCACGGATGAGCATCGTGACGTACTCGCAGTCGAAGGCGTGCTTGAGCTTGCGCGCGACGACGTAGCAGGTCTTGAGAAAGGGACCGGCGGTGCCGTCCTGCGGTTCGATGTCGGTGAACCACCGCACGTGCTTCTTCGGTATGACCAGACAATGGCCGCGGGAGATGGGGTAGAGGTCGAGGAATGCGAGCGTCTGCTCGTCCTCGTAGACCTTCCGTGCCGGGGCCTTGCCGGCGACAATCTGGCAGAAAGGACACTCGGGCATTACCAACTCCTCGGCTTGGCAATCACTTCGCGGACTTGGGTCTCGAAGAACTGGCGCGAGTGGGCGGGGCGCATGACGAGGGCCGTGTCCGCACCGGAGCCCGTGCCGGCAACGGCAATGACGTCCTTGCCGTGCGGAATGAGCCCGGCATCAAGCGCCATCACGGCAATCTCGACCGCGACCTTGGTACCTTCACCCAGCGTGCGATAGGTGAATGCTATCGTCTCGGCCGGTCCGAGGCCGCCGAACTTGAGCCGGATTGCCCGTTCGACGCCCCCGAACAGGTGCGTGGTTCTCAGGACAGGGATGCCGTACCCAGCCAGCCTGTTCTCAGCCGAGTCGGGCAGTTCATTCCGACCGAACTCCTTGAATCCGGCGTGGTGAGTGACACAGACCGCCTCGAAGTGGGGCGACAGCATCTTAGCGAGTTCCAGTGCCGTCCTGCCACTGGTGGAAGCGACAACGAAATGCTTGATCCGAAGCTCGCGGGCGCGCTCCAGCGCGGCCTTGAGTGTTGCCCGGGTTCGGGACGTTACACTGATCTTCTTCATTGGGTGACAGCTCCTTTCGATCCGCGGGCTGATGATACTGGCGTGCCCCGCCAGGGTCAAGCACAAGGGGCGGCACGAATGCCGCCCCTTGGTTCGATTGAGCCAGGTCTACTTGGCCGGCTCCCAGTAGAGGTCGAGGATGGTGTTGGTCGAGCCCTTGGTGCGGAAGCAGGCCCTCACCTTCATACCGATTTTCGCTTCGCCCCTCACAAGGTAGCCCTTCATGATCGTGGCAGCACCCGGTATTCTGACGTCTATCTGGTAGTAGGGGTAGGAGATTTCGATGCCGTGGCCCGGGTACTCGACGTGGGTGAAGGTGAAGATCTCGCCGATTACCGGGTTCTTCAGTTCTACCCACTTCATCCGCGTGAGGCAGTCCGGGCAGTCGGCCCGCGGCGGCAGCCAGAACCCGGTCTCGCAGCCCTTGGTCAGGCATTTGGTCGCCATCAGCTTGCCCTTCTTTAGCCCTTGGAAGAACGGGGAGAGCAGGCCATACGTGTGGTGGTGCATCAGTGTGCGCGGCCACTGGATGACCATCGCCGGGCTGGTCTTCTCGATGACCATTGGCACGCCGGTGAGGCGGACAGAGGAGGAGACCTTGGACACTGGACTATGGACTTTGGACTTCGGAGCGGGCTTGCGGGTCTTTGTGACCTTCTTGACGGTTTTCTTCGTCTTCTTCATTGCCGCCTCCTAGCCTTTTACTTCTTCCGGGTTCTCGAGGATACCGCAGGTGACGTGCGAGCCGACCCCGGCATGGGATATCCAGAGTGCACGGCGGCGCTTCTTGATCTGGAGCGACTTCCAGTCGGCCGGCTTCTGCTTGCCGAACCGGGTCCACATCTCTTGGTTGCCGTGGAACTTGTCGTACTTGCCTTGGAGTTGCCACAGGCACTCAACGCCCTGGAAGATGCCGGTCGCGCCGACGGCGTGCATCGTACCGAGCAGCCCGCCGGACAGGTTAGACGGGCAGCGACCGCCGTAGTAGGCGTCACCCGAAGTGATGTATTCTTCTTCCTTGCCGTAGGGGCGCAGGCCGATGTCGCCGTAGGTCTGGAGGTCGGAGATGGTGAAGGCGTCATGGAGCTCGACCAGGTCGAGGTCCTCCATGGGCTCATTGATTCCGGCCATCCGGTACGCCATGTACGCGGCGAACCGCGAGGCGAGGAAGCTCTGGAACCCGGGGTACGGTTCGTGGTACTTCTTCTCCATCCAGTCGTACATGCCCGGCCTTTCGTTGGGCAGGAGCGGGACTTCCATGTTGCGGCGGTCGGCCACGCGCAGCGTGTGGGTCCCGCCGGCAATCTGGAGCCTCATCGGGTGGTCGGAGAGCTTGTACGCGGTTTCTTCGTCGCAGAGCAGCATCGCGGCCGAGCCTGCCGACATCACGCAGCATTCCAGCATCCGCAGCGGGTCGCAGACCATGCGTCCGTTCAGCACTTCCTCGACGGTGTGCTTGCCCGGATTCTGGGCGAACGGCGAGGAGCAGGCATAGCCGCGGTTCTTGACCGCGATGGCGGCGCGGACTTCCTCTTTGACGTTGAAGAGGTGGGCGAAGCGCCGGGCCATCGGCGCGTAGTAGGCTGCGTACATGCGCGCCATGCGCGTCTCAAAGTCCTTGCAGGCCGCGGTTGAGATATAGAAGTTGCCGGTGCGGGTGTCGACTTCGTCCATCCGTTCCCAGCCGAGGACCAGCGTGCAGTTGGAGTAGCCGGACGCGATCGTGTTGGCGCCGATCAGGGTAGTGTAGCCGCCGGTAGCGCCGCCGGTCTTGACACCGACGTTGGGCAGCGGGTCGAGCCCGAGATAATCGTGGACCTTGGCCTCGCACAGGAGCTGGTCCTGGAAGTGGTCGGCGAACTCGCCGTAGCAGGCCATGTTGATGAGGCCCTTCACTTCCAGCGGAGACATCTTGAGGTCATTCTCTTCGAGCATCATCCTGAAGGCCATCATCGTCAGCTCTTCTAGCTTGTACTCGGGGTAGTGCTTGCGGTAGTCGGTGGTGCCGGCCGCAACCACGTACACCGGTCGCTGGAACTTGGGAACGCGGAGGTTCCCGGGTTTGAACTTTATCATCGACTTCCTCCTGAGGTCTGCTGCGCCTGACCGGCGCAGCCGGGTTAATAACTCGGTTAGCCTGCCGTGAGCCGTTGCCGGACGTCTGTTCCAGCAATGCGGGATAATAAGGGAAAGCGACCTCAAGTCAAGAAATTGGGCGGCCGCGGTGACTGTCTGGCCACTGCCGACACGGTCTCGACCGCCCGGCTGACGGCCGGGCGCCAGGGCACGACCGTCTTGAACTTCGGGGCGCGGCTTGTCCGCGCCCCTGCTCTTGTGGACCGAAGTCGCTCTTCTGGCCTCGATCGTCATTCGGGTCTGATTGGGAATAGGCGCTTGGGGATTGGGGTTTGTTGTCCTTGACAACTCGCTACGTGCGACTACTCTGTCCTGAAGAGTAGCATCCATGGTCAAAGCCTCTGAACTCAGGAACGGCATGTGCATCCGGCTCAACGGTGAGCTCTACAAGGCCGTGTTGGCGGAGATGAAGGTCGGTACGGCCAAGCTGCCGAGTTCGGTCCACGTGCGGCTGCGCAACCTCCAGACCGGGACCCAGACCGAGCAGCGCCTGCACCCCGAGGCCAAGGTCGAGGACGCCATGGTCGAGACCGTCAACCTCACCTACAGCTACCGGGACGGCGACACGCTGTACTTCATGCACCCGACGACATTTGAGCAGGTTGCAGTTCCCCGGCAGATGGTCGGTTCGTTTGAGAAGTTCATCGCTGACGGGAGCCAGCTCAAGGTAGAGTTCTATGACGAGCAGCCGATTGACGCGATAATCCCGCCGACCGTCGATGTGACGATTGCTTCGACCGGGCCCGCGCTGCACGGTGACAACGACTCCGCGCCCAAGCCGGCCACGCTTGAGAACGGGATGGAGGTCCATGTCCCGCAGTTCATCAAGACCGCTGACCGCATCAAGATCGACGTGGCCTCCGGCCGCTACATAGAACGTTTGCACTAGGGCGCAAGCCGTCCTTCACCCGCGTACGGAAGAATGTGGTCCGTCACCAGACCACAAGGCCACGGGAGCGCCAGAGAGCGATCTGCTACTTTGGTCTGCAGACCGAGGCCGAGTCGCCCCAACGCTCTGGTGGGGTTTCGTGTTGCCGTTCGCTTCAGCTTCGCCGCGGGCACGAGCCTTCCCGAGTGACTTGCTCGGATTTGTGCCCGCCGTATACTTCACCACGGCCGACGAGGTCGTGATTGCCCGCTAAGGAGACATCATGTACCGACTGTTGATACTCACCCTCGTGTGCTTTTTGACAGCGGGGCTCGCCCAGGACCGGTCCGCGACGCTCATGGAGGCAAAGCTGTACGTCAACGACGCCCATGACCTCGACCGGCTCAGCAGCCTTGCTGGGGACCTCTACATCTGCTCCCGGGGCGCAGACGATAACGGTACGTACCTGCTTCTGGTCACCAGTGAGCAGGAGTTAGCCCGCATCCGAGACTGCGGGTTTAAGACTGCGGTGGCCTGGGCGAACCTGGATGACAAGTTCCGGCTGCTGACTGGCGTGGACCCGAAGGACGCGGGTCGATTACAGGACTTCGGGTACTACCTTACGTTCTGGGAGGTCCAAGACACGCTGACCGCCCTCGCGGCCAACTACCCGGACATCTGCAGCCTGTACAGCATGGGCCAGAGCCATCTCGGCAAGGAAATGTACGTCCTCAAGATATCGGACAACCCCCGCGTGGTGGAAGGCGAACCCGCCTGCTACTTCACCGGCGCGACACACGGCAGCGAGCCGATTGGCACGTCGCTCATCATCGAGTTCGCCCGTCAGTGCCTCGCGGGATACGGCTCCGACGCGTATGTGACCTGGCTGGTGGACAATCGCGAGATCTACCTCGTACCGACTATCAACCCAGATGCTTCGGTCTGGTGTTCGGATTCGGGCGGGGCTGGCGCCTACTGGCACAAGAACCGCCGGCAGGTCGTGCCCCCCCCACATTGGTGTGGACCTTGCGCGCAATCACGGCTACCGGTGGGGCTGCGACAACGTCGGTTCCTCACCCAATCCCAACAACCAGGCCTACCGCGGTCCGAACGCCTGGAGTGAACCGGAAACCCAGAACATCCTCGCCTTCCAATCCGCGCATCAATTCCGCACAATCCAGAACTTCCACAGCTTCGGCGGGTACAACGCCTACCCGTGGACATGGACCCGCAACCCGCCGCCCGAGCAGGCGCTGCTGCAGGAAGTTGTGGACACGTTCCAAATGTACAACGGCTACGCCGACTCACTGACCGGCCAAGGGTCCATCGTGCTCTATTACGCCAACGGGACCCAGCTTGACTGGGAGTTCGCGGACACTGCGGGCAAGTTCGTCAGCTACTCGTTCGTCATCGAGGCGGACACGTGGTTCTACGCCTGCTGGAACGACTCCGCACTCCTGCGGAAGGAATGCGACTCGAACGTCCCGACCCTTTTCTACCTGGCGCGGATTGCGGGCGTGTATTTCGACCCGGTGGCAAGTACGATCAACGACACCGTTCTCGGCAACGCGACGGGCCGGCTCGATCCGGGTGAGACCTCGCGCATCTGGTTCACCATCCGGAATCGGGCCATACACCCGCTTGACTCGGCCTACGGCGTCACGGCCAAGCTGGTGTCGCTCGATACGCTCGTTACGGTGTTAGACTCGGTTAAGTCGTTCCCGGGAGTCCAACGCCGGAGCGACGTCGACAACCGGGCCGGCCAATTCACGGTACGGGCATCCGACTTCGGGCAGCCGGGTGATACCATTCCGCTCCGGCTCGACGTTACCTTCACCGACGCGGGTAGCCCCATCATGATGCCCGTCGCATTCGACGTCGTGCTCGGTGAGGACGTAATCAGCACACGCGAGGGAAGCGTCAGTCCGCTCGGGCCGGCCGCGTCGCGGGCCACGGTCATCGGCCGCGTGCTCTTCTTGGCCGGGGACAGTCCCCGCACGGGGACTGTCCCCAAAACCGTCCTGCTCGACATCAGCGGCCGGAAGGTCATGGACCTTGTGCCCGGTGAGAACGACCTGCGTGGGGTCAGTCGTGGGGCGTACTTTGTCCGGCACGGCAAGACCGGCAGAGTGTCGAAGGTCGTCGTACAGCGATAGATGGTACGGACTGTAGCCCTCTGCGCGTTGCTCGCCGGGCTGGCATTGGCCCAGCCCTACGAACACGTGGTGGTGACCGCGGATTCGATGGTCGGTGCGTTCGCGCCGCTCGGTGACTACATCGAGAACCGGATGGGACTGAACGATACCGTCGTCGCGGTCGATGACATCTGCGCTTCCTTCCCGGGGCGGGATGACGCGGAGAAGCTCCGCAACTTCATCAGGTACGCCTACCAGAGCTGGGGTACAACTCACGTCCTGCTGGCTGGCGACGATGATGCGGTTCCGGTCCGATACGCGTGGGGACGGGTATGGTGGGCGGGAATCACCATGATGATTCCATCCGACTGGTACTATGCGTGCCTCGACGGCGACTGGGATGCGGATGGAGATGACGTGTTCGGGGAGGCTTCCGACTCGGTCGACCTGCTTCCTGACGTCTTTGTCGGACGGGCGCCGGTTTCCCCGGTCGCCCTTTTCGTACAGAAGACGCTTTCGTACAGCTCGGATTCGACCGCACCCTACCTCCGCAACCTGCTCCTTGCCGCGTTCGATATCGACGATTCGACCTACGGTGAGACGACGGCGGAGCTGTACGACTCGTTGTACGTGCCTGAAGCGCTGAAGCCGTGCTCCAAGGTGTACGACAGCCATACGGGTAACCACCGGGACGACATGCTTGCGAAACTCAACGAGGGTCAGCACATCGTCGTGCACTGGGACCACAGCAACTGGAACGTGTACGGTTGTGGCTGGCGCAACCACGGCTGGACACTCAGCCGGAACCAGCTGTCCGGACTGACAAACGGTGACCGGCTGAGCATTATCATCTCAAGTGGATGTTGTACCGGTCAGTTCGATACGCTTGACTGCATTGTCGAGCACGCACTCGGTGCGCCCAACGGCGGCGCGGTCGCAGCCATCGGCAATACGCGGTATGGGCTCTACGGTCGGGACGCGGGACAGAACCCGCAACGGACGCTGACCTCCCTGCAGACGGAGCGGGTCTTGGCGACCATGCTCGCGCCGGGCCGAACCTCGAGCCTCGAGAGTTTCACGACCGCCAAGGCCTCGTTGGCACCCTTGGCCGATACCAGCGAGCCCGACCGTTGGTGCATGTACACATACACACTCTTCGGTGAGCCCTGCATGCCGGTATGGGTACCGGCCGGTGGCGGGGTTGAGGAGACTGATAATGGTGAAGTGAAAGAACAGAGAGGCGGCGCGACCATCGTCCGCGGCGTGCTGTTCCTGCCGGGGGCCCCAAGCCGCAAGCTTCAAGCCGCAAGCCTCCTGGACGCCTGCGGCCGGAAGGTCATGGAGCTTCTACCCGGTGCGAACGACATCCGCCACCTCGCGCCTGGCGTGTACCTCGTGCGTTCGACGTCCCGCGTGAATCGCAGTGCACCGAGCGTCACCAAGCTAGTGGTACAGAGATAGCCCCGAGGGAACCTGGACAACCTCCAAACGGCCGTTCTGTTCATCTGGCAGCCGCGTGATGATCTTCGGCAGTACCTTGAGCAGGGACTGCGCGATACCGCGGGCGTCAGGCTCGTGTTCCCACCTGATACTCGACCCGAGGCTCTTCACTCACTCGCCGCCGACGCTGATGTGATCGTCGGCTGGCGGCCGGACGCAATGACGCTCGGAGCGGCGAAGCGGCTGAAGCTGTTCATCAACCCCGGGGCCGGCGTGCAGCACCTGCTGCCCAGGTTCAGGCAGCACTTCCGGGAGCGCGGTGTCGTGCTCATCAACGGCCACGGCAATGCCTGCTTCACCGCCCAGCACGCGGTCGCCCTGCTGCTGGCGCTGACGAATCACGTGGTGCAGCACGACCGCTGGATGCGGCAGGGCCGGTGGCGCAGCGGAGACACCGACGCGAAGTCCGTGCCGCTGCGCGGTCGCGCCGCCGGCCTGCTGGGCTACGGCCGTGTTAACCGCCACGTGCATCTCCTGCTCTCGCGGTTCGACACCAGGTTCGCGGTGCTGCGCCGGGAATGGGCGGGCAGGAGTGAGCCGATGCCGACCCCGGCGACGCGGTTCGGACCCACCGAACTCGGCCGGTTCCTTCAGCAGGTGGACGTCCTCGTTGCGGCACTGCCCGAGACGGACGATACGCGCGGGCTCATCGGCGCACGGGAACTCGAACTCCTGGGCCCGGACGGGCTGGTGGTGAACGTCGGGCGCGGCCCGGTGTTTGACGAGGAGGCGCTGTACCGAGCACTGCAGCAACGCACCATCCGGGGCGCGGCGATTGACGTCTGGTACGAGTACCGGCCCGAGCCTGATACGGAGGGTAGGAGGTATCCATACCGGCTCCCGTTCCACAAACTCGACAATGTCGTGCTCTCGCCGCACCGGGCCGCATCGCCGCTGGATGACCTCGCACGTTGGGACGAAGTCATGGAGAACATCCGCCGATTCACAGCGGGACGGACGGACTTCCTCAACACGGTCGACCTCGACCTGGGATACTGACTCCTTTGCAGAAATTCTTCGCACATTGACATTATCCTGGCGGTCAGCTAGCCTAGTACTGTGAGATACGCGCTGTGTGCGGCAGCGCTGATGCTGCCGGCCTTGATGTTCGGCCAGCAGTACGACCACGTCGTGGTCACGGCCGATTCGTTCGTGAACTGCTTCGCGCCGCTGTGTAGCTACGTCGAGGGCAGCTTGGGGTTGAACGACACGGCTGTGACGGTTGAGGATATCTATGCGCAGCACACGGGCCGCGACAACCAGGAGAGGATTCGCAACTTCATCAGGTACGCGTACTCCAACTGGGGCACGACCCACGTGCTCCTGGGCGGTGATGTCGATGTCGTGCCCTGCCGTTACTGCTTTGTCCAGCGCAGCAGCAAGTCCGACAACATCCCCTGCGACCTCTACTACTCGGACCTCGACCGCGATTGGGATGCCAATGACAACAGCGTTTTCGGTGAACCGGACGACTCGGTGGACTTGCGCCCGGACGTATTCCTGGGACGCGTACCTGCCTCGTCTACCTCGTCGGTGGACCTCCTCGTGGATAAGGTTCTCACCTACACGGCCGACCCGAACGCGCCCTACCTGCGCAACGTCTTCCTCAACGGCTTTGACCTCTATCTTGACCCGGTGATATACGGTGAGATTGCCTGCGAGTTCTACGACACGACACTGATTCCGTCGAGCATGAGGCCCTGCACCAAGGTCTACGACTCCTACACGGGAGACCACAAGGCCGCGACGCTCGCCGCGCTCAACCAGGGCCCGCACATCTGGGTCCACGCCGACCACAGCGATTGGAACTGCATGGGTGTCGGCTGGACAAACCACCGCGTCGTGCTCTCCAATTCGGAACTCGCCGGACTCACCAACGGACCGGACTACACCGTAATGATGTCGATCGGGTGCGACGTCGGCGCGTTCGATTCGTCGGACTGCGCGGCCGAGAACTTCATCAACGCGCCGGACGGCGGGGGTGTGGCGGTGCTGGCCAACTCGCGGGCCGGACTGCTCATGGGGCCGGACTGGCACCACACGGCTTCGTTTCTGCAGGCTGAGTATACGCTTGCCGAGCTGTTCGCCGAGCCAGAGCACGCAGCGCTTTCGGTCCTCGCGGCCGTGCAGTCTCGCATTGCACCGTTGGCTGAGACGAGCGCAGTTTACCGCTGGTGCCAGTACGCCTATTCGTTGCTCGGCGAACCCGCCATGCCCGTGTGGATACCGGCAGGGGCTGGGGTTGGGGCAAACCCCAAGACGCTAGCCGCAAGCCCCGAGCACGGCCCGACCATCGTCCGCGGCGTGCTGTTCCTGAACAGCGACCGGGGACCGAAGACCGGGGACCGGCCAGCGCTACTCGATATCAGCGGGCGGAGGTTGATGGAGCTGCATCCCGGTGCGAACGACGTCCGGCACCTGAGCCCGGGCGTGTACTTCGTCAGAGGAAATGATTCCGAGATTCAGGGGTTCGAGGGTTCAAGCCGTCAGCCGTCAGCCGTCCACAAGATGGTGATTGCGAGGTAACAGATGGCACCCTTCGTATCCATGCTGCTGGCCGTCCTTGTGCAAGCCGGGATACCCTCCGACTTCAGCTTCGGGGCCATCCCCGAGGACATGGACACCATCGCGTGGGTCCACAAGGTAACCGAAGTGCCGGTCGCCGACGGCAAGCCGTGCGCGGACACGGTTCACTACGTCGACCTTTCGGACGAGATGCCGCCGGTCGGCAACCAGCACTGGCAGAACTGCTGCACCGCCTGGGCGTTCGGCTACTACCACCGGACGCACGTCGAGTTCCTCGAGCGGGGCTGGGACCTTGCCGACGCGAACCACCAGGGCGCCCCGGCATTCATCTACAATCAGATCAACCGCGGGACGAACGGGAGTTCCACTTTCAGCCGAGCGATGGCGCTGATGTGCGAGCAGGGCTGCGGTACGATGGCCGACTGCCCATATGACACCCTTGACTGTCTGACCTGGCCGACCGAGCAGGCGTACCTGAACGCGATGATGTTCCGGGCCGACAGCGCGTTCTGGTTTGACGTCCGCGACTCCAGTTTCGTCAACCTCATCCGCCAGCACCTCGCCAACGGCAATACGTGCGTGACCGGCATCGTCATCTACGACAATTTCTGGCACATCAGCGACTATAATAACATCTACACCCTGGCCGACATGCAGGGCAGCCCGATTTCGGGGCACGCGGTGACCATCGTCGGGTATGACGATACGATGAGCACGCGTGACGGGTCGGGGGCGTTCCGGCTGGTCAACTCGATGGGTACCGCCTGGGGCGACAGCGGCTACTTCTGGATGTCTTACCAGGCGACCGCGGACATGCGGATTGTCTACGGCTACGCATGCTACGTGACCGACCTCATCGACTACGAGCCGGTGCTCATCGGTACGGTGCGGTTCAACCACCCGACGCGCGACCGAGTCGGAATCAGGTTCGGGGTCGGCACGCCGGAGGGCAGCCTGTGGCACAAAGACTTCCGGTCGTGGCGGGCCGCGGTCACCGACCATCAGTTCCCATACCGGCGCATCCCGTTCGACCTCACCGACGGCGCGCCGTGGCTCACCGGCGAAAAGGACACGCTCCACGTCGCCTGCGTTGATGACACCGCCGACGGCCGCACCGGGTATGTCAACCTCTTCGAGGTGGAGCATCTCGAATGGCAGACCGTGGGCTCATCTCCCGACGTGCCGGTGAGGGTCCCGGACAACGGAGACACCGTTCACGCCTTGCTGCACCTCCCGTCTACGGCGGTGGGCGAGTCGGATACCGGCGGCAGACCGACGGAACAGCCGCGGCCGGCCGTCATGCGACTGCCGGAACTGACGAATTTCCGCGGGCGCGTGCTGGACATCCAGGGGCGGGACGTGACAGACCAGAGGAATGCCCTGCGTCCGGGCGTGTACTTCCTGCGCGGCGACGAACCGGACCCTATTGCCCGCGTCGTGATTGCACGCTAGTATGTAGCAATGCATCGCCTGGGCTGTCTGTTGCTGCTTGTCGCGCTCGTCGCGCCCGCAGCGGCGCAGCATGACCACCTGACGATTGCGCCGGACTCGCTGATACCCGCGCTCGCGCCGGTCTGCGCGCGGATTGAGTCCCGCGGGGTCAACGATACAACCGTGTCGGTCTCGGACGTGCTCGCGTCCTCAGCCGGGCGCGACGACCAGGAGAAGTTTCGCAATTTCATCAAGCGGGCCTACTCAGAATGGGGCACGGCGTACGTGCTTCTTGCCGGCGACAACGAGCAGATACCGTGCCGGCTATGCTGGGTCGAAATCAACTCGACCTACCGCGACTGGATTCCTACCGAACTCTATTACTCGGCGCTCGATGGCGACTGGGATGGGGACGCCGACGGCCAGTTCGGCGAACCCGAAGACTCGGTTGACCTCATCCCCGACGTCCTGCTCGGACGCCTGCCGCTCGCGACGCCCGCCGAGATGCAGGCCTTTGCCGACCGCTACCTCATCTACACCGGCGATTCAACCAGGCCTTACCTTGAGAACGTGCTCTTTGCCGGCTTCGACTACTCACCCGGCTTCTGCGGTGAGGACGCCTGCGAACTCTACGACACGCTGCTGCGGCCCGCGTCGATGCGGTCGGTCAAGGTCTATGACAGCCATTCCGGAAACCACGAGGACTCGGTCAAACAGGTGCTCGACCGCGGCACGCACATCTGGGTGCAGTACGACCACTGCAACTACAACGTCATGGGCTGCGGCTACACCAACCACAACTGGCTGCTCTGGTGGAATGAACTCGACGACATGACCAACGCGCCAGACTATAGCATCAATCTCGCGGCCGGCTGCCTGCCGTCGGCGTTCGACTCCAGCTACTGCGTTGCCGAAGTTCTGCTCACCGCCCCAAACGGCGGCTGCGTCGCGACCTTCGGCAACACGCGCATCGG
>Ga0163203_1000228_pt1 | contig 14963 bp, 12 predicted proteins | sample PL_2010_330m_FD_113534 | JGI IMG/M metagenome (GOLD analysis project Ga0163203, IMG submission 113534) | Freshwater microbial communities from Powell Lake, British Columbia, Canada to study Microbial Dark Matter (Phase II) - PL_2010_330m | ecosystem: Environmental > Aquatic > Freshwater > Lake ... | reverse complement strand
CCGGAAGGGGGCAAGACCTCATCTAGCCGGGGGGAGCCGGTTGAAGGTATTACCATTCATAGCGTCCGTCTCCCTGGTCTTCTGGCACACCAAGAGGTAATCCTGGGCGGACCAGGGCAAACGCTAAGCATACGACATGATACCATTAGTCGCGAATGTTTTATGCCGGGCGTTATACTAGCCATAAGGGAAGTGGTTAAACGCCAGGGGCTAGTCTATGGGCTGGATACCCTGCTCGGACTACAGGAGGGGTAATGAAGGGGTATAAAGTGGCCATTGTTGGTGCCACCGGGCTTGTGGGACAGGAATTCATCAAGGTGCTAGTGCAGCGAAGCTTCCCTATGACCTCAGTTCACCTTTTAGCCTCAGACCGTTCCGCAGGCAAGAAGTTATTTGTCAGCCATCGGGAGGTGGAGGTCAAAGAGACGGTCCCCGAGTCTTTCAAAGGAATAGATATCGCTCTCTTCTCCGCAGGTACTGAGATTAGTCGCTACTTCTCACCTATAGCTGCTCAATCAGGAGCGGTAGTTATCGATAATAGCTCTGCCTTTAGAATGGGGCCTACAGTTCCTCTGGTAGTCCCTGAGGTCAATCCTGAAGACATTAAGTGGCATAAGGGGATTATAGCTAATCCAAATTGTTCCACTATTCAAGTGGTAGTGGCTCTATACCCGCTGCACAAGGTTAATCCCATCAAACGCATTATCGCCGATACCTACCAGGCGGTGTCAGGCACCGGTTTAGCCGCAGTAGAGGAATTAACCACACAAGCCAGGCAGGTATTGGACGGACAGAACACCGTCCCCCATGTTTATCCTCATCAAATAGCCTTTAATGTACTGCCTGAGATTGACGTTTTTCTGGACAATGGCTACACTAAAGAAGAATGGAAAATGGTAGAAGAAACCAGGAGGATAATGCATGCCAATGATATAGATATCTCGGCTACCTGTGTGCGAGTTCCGGTATTTACCGGGCATGGTACTGCCATCCATGTGGAATTCTCCCAGTCCATGTCTCCCGACGAGGCACAGCGTATTCTTGCCCAGGCTCCAGGGGTCAAGGTATTAGATGACCCGGCTATCAGTCTTTATCCTCAGCCCTGGTCAGCCGTCGGCACTGATGAGGTTTTTGTGGGACGTATTCGTCGAGATGCTTCTCACCCTAACGGTTTGGTTATGTGGGTTGTAGCCGACAATCTGCGTAAGGGAGCGGCTCTAAACGCAGTCCAGATTGCTGAAGAGATGATTAAGAGAGACTGGCTATAACTCTGGAGGCTAGAAAATGAAGAAAATAGGGCGATTACTAACGGCTATGGTAACCCCCTTTAATGAGGCGGGGGAGGTTGATTATGAGCAGGCCAAGAGGCTAGCTTTAGCCTTGCTTGACTCAGGAAGTGACGGGCTGGTAGTCGTGGGCACAACTGGAGAATCCCCCACCCTTGTACGGAAGGAGGAGATGCGTCTCTTTGCTGAGGTTAAATCAGCCGTAGGTGAACGGGGTTCAGTAATAGCCGGCACGGGCAGCAATAGCACCGCTGAAGCCTTGGAGACGACCAAAGAAGCAGAGAGAAGTGGAGTTGATGCCTGCTTGTTAGTAGTCCCCTACTATAATAAGCCTACTCAAGAAGGTTTGTATCAGCACTTCAAGACTATTGCCCAGGGCACCAATCTACCCTGTATCCTTTACAATGTGCCGTCACGCACCGTGGTTAGCCTATCCGCCGATACGGTTATCAAACTAAGCCATATTGACAACATTATCGGAGTAAAGGAAGCCAGCGGTAACCTGGCTCAGATTTCTAAGATAATTGGTAATGCCAGCGACGGTTTTCTGGTCTGGAGTGGCAACGATAGTGATAACCTGCCTATAATAGTCTCCGGTGGCTACGGGGCGGTCAGTGTTATCTCTCACCTGGTTGGCAGCCAAATCAAGGAAATGATTGATGACATTATTAGCGGTAAAATAGGCGAAGCGGCAGCTATCCACCGCCGTCTACTCCCTCTGGTTGATGCTATGTTCGTTGTGGCCAACCCGATTCCAATTAAATACGCCCTTAACTACATCGGCTTCTATGTCGGCAAACCCCGCCTGCCCCTTACCGAGCCCGATGAAAAATCGGCCGCTTTCATTAAAGATACTCTGAAAAACTATCACATTGACCTGCCGGTATGACGCAATGAACCCCCAAGGTGTTGTAGATTTAATTTGGCGGTTTTTCAATAGCAAATTGCTCTGGGGAAAACTCCCTAACTTTTTGAATGACCAACTCGTTTTGTTTACGCATGTTAAACCACCTATCACGCCAGTGAATCACCAATCTGTTAAATGGTATGTTTCGATATATTGGAGTTTGAGATTCTCCTTTTAGGAATGCTCTCCAGTTCAAAGCTAAACGAACAGCAAAGAGTCCCCTTTGAAAAGAGTGTTTCAATATCACATCGGAATTCAAGCTTAGCACGTCACAAGCTGACCTAATTACCCTCATACGCCAATTGGGTCCACCCCCAAATCTATTAGAGATATTACAGCCATTTTCTTCTGCCAGTTGTAGCATAGTATTGAAGGTTTCATTGGATATGTGAAGAGAACCATATCCAGAGGTTGTGCCAATAGGTTTATAAAGCAGTGATTCTCCGTATCGTAAACGATTATACTGAGAGCTATTCTGTCCATATAAACTGGTGGTTACAAGCAGAACAAGGTCAGAAGCCTTACGGTTCTTAATAACTGTTTTAGCATCAGCGTATTTGTTTTTGTAAATGGCTCTCAATTCATTAGAGGCTAGGATATAAGAAACGAGTTTGCCACCAAGCAAATAATTGTAGGGAGGCATAGCCCCCACAACATAGGCGTCCATCATATAAATAATTCGATTTGTCCTAGTTTTGGTATCCCATCCGATCCATTTATCCCTGTCATGAATATGTATGATACTGCTTCCAAGAGCTGCGATTCCAATAATTGGACTGCCTTTCACACCATCATCTCTAATGAGCAACCTTATTCGTCTGCCTACATAATCTGAAGATGGAGAACTCCAAGAGTATCTAAAAATCCTGAAAATGTCATGTTGGTTTTGTGTTTCACACACCTCTATTCTGGGGTATATTTCAGATTTCAAAACATCGTTTCCTGGTGCCAAATTGCTCCGGGCTAAGTCCAGATGACTACTAATCCAAATATTATTCCGGTCTATTATTTCATTCCTTGAATAGGCCATCGCCGCTTTGACGACGTTCTTTTCGTAATTACTCGGCGGCACTAGTTCAAGTGACTTGTTTGAATTTGACTTAATACGCCACCCTAATCTCAGTAAGTCACGAACAAGTAATAAAGGTACGCGCTCTTCTAGAGGCATGTCTTCTTTGATTACGGGGGTCTGACGAAAAGGGAATAAAGACTCTTCTGAAGCAACAGAAAAAACTTTTTCTTGATTTGCTGTCGGGAGTGTTAAAGTAGTCATTTATATACCTTATCTTTAACGAGCTTTTCGAATTCTTTAACACGGATAGGCACCGCAAATGCACGGTCAGATGTTACCATATATAAATTACCTGCTATTGTTTCTGTCTGAATAAACGTTGAGATAACTCCATCATAGTTTATGTTAGATTTAACAAGAGCCTTAATATCATCTGAATTACCCATGTAGAAAGCAAAGAAGTTTTCAGCTTGTGTTCTAATCTCCTCCGAAATTGCTGAAGGTCTTTGTGTAATTGCCACCATACCCAACCTGAATTTTCTGCCCTCTTTTGCACACCTCACAAAGGGATTTGCATTGGTCTTAACCAGTTCTTCGGAAAGTACATTCTGAGCCTCTTCAACAAAAATAACGGTCTCAATAACAGCATCAGATATATTGCTTGTAAATTCTCTTTTGTTATGTTCGAAAAGCTTCCTAACAAGAATAGTTGAGATAATACCAGCATCAGTGCTGTCTTTAAGAGAAAGGTCAACGATAACTGTTTTTCCTTGTTTAAGATATTTAAATATATCCTCAATCATTGTAGAATCAGATTTGTGCAACCCCTTTCCTTCATCTATTAAATAAGCAATGCGTTTTCTAATCGCAGCAACAGTGTTTCTTGTACTTGCTTCTTTTTTGGTATCCCAAAAATCAGGATATTTTTTGTGAATTTGCTGAGGGTCTGTAACGTAATTATCTATATTAGAAACGAAATCTCTGACATCTGAATCCTCTAAATAGAGTAAGAAAGACTTCATTACCTCAGAGAAACCTGATGAGAAGCTTAAAATATCGCCGATTGTTAAATGCTCGTGCATATTGACCAGAACTCTGCCGCCAAACATGAAATGCCCTTTATAAGAGTCATCAATCTCTTTCTCTTTATCACTATAAACAACCAAATTGTCTCGGATCTTCTGCTCATCAATATCTCCCAGTCCCAATGTTTTTTGACCCTTTAGGAAATATTCTCCATTTAAGTCAAAGATTAATTTCCCATATCTTGTGTCCCCTATGATGTGATAAAGTAGTACTTTTACAAGATTCGTCTTCCCAAACCCAGATTGAGCAAAGACCATAGTTCTTTTTTCTCGCAGCCTCTGTACGTCAAACAGAATGTCCCCTTTATCTTTGTGGATGTCTTCTCCAATACATAGTTGCCCAATAGGTGCTCCACTAGAATCTGGTTTATTTACGATTGCATCAACTTCTCTTTTGCTTAGATGTCTTGCGTGATATGAGACTACTGGTAGCTTTCGCACTGCCGTTGTAAATTCAATTGTCTGGCCAGAGTCTGTAAATGTTCCAAGCATTCGAACTCTGTAGGTGTAACTAAACATCTTTTGCTTATCACGGTCTGAAAGTTCTCTTTCAGCTATCCGTGCATAGTGGACTGCCACAAGTGTTTTATCTTGGGATCGGAAAAGCGGGTCTTCATCATATATTTCCGCCTCAACTCTGGTTAGAAATTTTCTTCCATCTTCGTTCTTGGGTGTAAGTACGATAAAATCACCTCTATTAGGACTTGCCTTTGCATCTTCATATGATGAGTATATCAATAGGGCATCTTCTGTCGTTTTTTGTCCATAAAGGACACCGAAATCTGTTCGTTCTGCCATCTTCCCCTCCTTTAGAAACGGGAGTGAATATCAAGGAACATATTCTCAATATCTACATGATCCATATGTTGGGTCGAGTACATAGCATGTTTTACTCTGCTAATAACTTCTTCTTTAAAGTCCGATTTTAATGTAACGAAATTATGTGCTTCGACAAGAGGATAAGGATATCCAAGAATATAGTGTTCCTGTGTTAAGCGAGTTAAGTCGTAAAAAATTGACTTTAATTTATCCATATTCCGAGTTAGGTTGTTTTGTCTAATACCTGGAATTGCATCGAAAATATTGACATCGGCAACAACCCAATCATAGTTTTGCAGTTTTTCAACGTAATCAAGTCTTGCAGCAAAAAATAGCCCGAAACCACGTCCCCCTGTAAGTGACTTCTTTACGAACATTCCCCCGCTTCCATAAGCATTTAGCAAAACGGGATGAGGAACTTCAAGCCAACAGCATAGTTTCTGTTGCTTAGGGTCTTTTTGGTTAAAAGGATATTGAGGCTTTAACTTATCCTGAAGGTAACTATCTATCTGTTTAAAGGTGTAGCTCAATTCCATTTTTATCGGGGTATCTTTGGTAATTCCTACTATTATAACTTGCTTCTCATTGCTCAAAAAATCGCCAAGCTTCTTAAAGTATTCTTGTTTGATGTTGAGAGGTCTGAGAGTTCCATCTTTCAATATGAAATCTCCTGGTTTGGTCTCTACTCTACAGGCTATTTCATATATCAATGACAATTCTAGTATTTCTTGGCAAAAAGAGAGAAGTTTTGAGGTAGTGGAACATATCAGGTCTCGGTTGAAAGGGAATACTTCTTCTGGATTAGCCTGTAGGAAGTCCATAAAATATTTAACAGGTGGTAGAGTTAGCAATTCATCGTATATGGAAAATAAATGTTCCTCACAGGTGATTAATATATTTTGTGGAGTATAGGCTTGTCCAAGAATAACTGGGTCATCGTGATTATTCATACGAATTTGCTTTCCTGATTGAAAGCAGACGTACCCACCTCTATATAGACCAATTGAAACACCATTGTAAAAAGAGTGGCTATTACTGCTCCCGTCAACAGCGTAGAAGTTCGTATCTGTTTTATCCATTTGCTCAAATGGTATGATTTCGAAATATTGCGGGTTTTCAGAGTTAGAATTATCTCCAACTATGGGAATGCTATATTGTTTGTTATTCCTCTGCTGAATATGTTGGGCGATAGAATCAATTGCACTTTGTGGAATCTTATCTTCCATAACTCGCCTACTTCACTTCTAAATCTCTGGCTCTGTTCTACCCTTGTATATCATTATAACATACCAATGAACTTTCAAAATAAGGAGACGAGGATAAGGGAGGATACTATATAAAAAGGAGATGTCGTCAGTGAGATAGATTGATAGAAGCGTGCTATAAGATAGGCATTTTGTGGATGGTTTGCTCTCGTCTGGCTCCTACCGAGATGAGGTTGACCGGGCAGGCAGTGAGTTCTTCCAACCTAGCTATATATTGGCGAGCCTGGAGAGGCAGTTGCTCATATTGACGGATGTTACTAATAGGGGTCTGCCACCCCTCTAGCTCCTCATAGATAGGTTGACACTTTTCCAGGGTGGTTACGCTGCTCGGGAAATAATCAACGGTCTTCCCATTCAGTTTATAGCCGACGCATATCTTCAGGCGAGGTAGAGCATTAAGAACGTCAAGTCGGGTGATAGCTGTTCCGGTAAAGCCGTTAATGCGGGTGCTAAGACGAGCCACCATGGTGTCAAACCAGCCACAGCGACGGGGTCGGCCGGTGGTGGTGCCATACTCGTGACCTCGTTCCCTAATCAAATCTCCAGTCTCATCAGTTAGTTCAGTAGGCATGGGGCCACTGCCAACCCTGGTGCAGTAAGCCTTAAATACACCTAGAATACGATTAATCTTAGTCGGGCTAATACCAGCTCCCAGACAGCCCCCGCCGGCTAGCGGTGAAGACGAGGTAGTATAAGGATAAGTGCCAAAGTCGGGGTCAAGTAAAGTCCCTTGGGCGCCTTCTAATATGACCAGCTCATCCCGGTTCAGGGCTTCCTCCACCATTATGTCTGTTTCCCGAATATGAGCCGCCAAACGCTCTCCATACTGGCAATACCGAGCATATACTTCATCCATTGACAGAGGGCTGGCACCATAGATTTTGGTCAAAATGGTGTTTTTGTGCTCAAGTATAGAACGGAGTCGTTCCAAGAAAGTTTCTTTATCTAGCAGGTCACCGGCTCTGATGCCCAACCTGGCGACTTTATCAGCGAAGGCAGGACCTATGCCTTTGCGTGTGGTGCCTATCGCTTTTCCTGCCCGTGATTCTTCCTCCAGACGGTCAAGGAGGGTGTGATAGGGCATAATCAGGTGAGCCCGGTCACTGATAAACAACTTGCTGGTATCTACGCCACACTGGTTAAGCTGGTCAATCTCACCAAGTAGAACGGCAGGATTAATCACGACACCATTACCAATGAGACAAACGGTGTTTGGATAAAAGATGCCGGAGGGTATAAGGTGCAGTTTAAATTCACCAGAGGGGTTAATCACCGTATGCCCGGCATTATCACCGCCGGAAAAACGGACTACCATCCCAGCTTTTTCAGCAAGCAGGTCAACTATCTTGCCCTTCCCCTCATCTCCCCACTGAGCTCCAATAACAGCAATAACTGGCATTACTTCCCCCCTCTAGAGATTCCTTTAATTTATAACATAATAGCGCCAGAGATAAAAGCTAAAAGACGGTGTTTATCACGGGCAGGTTGCCTGGAAAGGGGGGTGAGGTTAATGAATAAAACTCCCCAAGCTACCTGTTTTTGGTTTGTCGCCACAAATGAACTAACCTCTGACCAGCGGTGATAAAGCTAAATACCACTATAATCGCCAGGGCAATAATTAAGGCATAATTAAAGTGACTCAGCAAAAGGCCCAGCGCCAGCACAACGACCCTCTCTGGACGGGTAAATAATCCCACCTGGCACTCCAGTCCTAGTGCCTCCCCCCTGGCTCTGATATAGCTCACCAGCGGTGAACCAAGTAGGGCGGCGCCAGCCAGTAAAACCCCGGTGATTGACGGTTCTCTAGCATATAGGGTTAAAATGCCGAGTAGCAGGACTCCCTCAGATAAACGGTCAAGTGTAGAGTCAAGGACGGCGCCAAAATGGGTGGTCTGATTGGTGTGGCGAGCTAATGCCCCATCCAGCATATCAAAAAAGCCAGCCACAAGCACTACCAAGCCGGCAATTAAAAGGTGTTCGGTAGCAATAAGAGCGGCGGCACCGATAGCCAGTAAAAAGCCAAACCAGGTCAGGGCGCTAGGTGTTATCGGTGTCCTGGCTAAAAACCGCACCATCGGTTGGGTAAAGTGATAGGCTGTCGCCTTGCGAGCTTGGGATAACTTTGTCATTTAACGTTGCTTTGGGAAATAACGCCATCTGAGCTGTCTTCAGCTTTCACTTAGACCGATATAGCTTCAGATTTGGCAAATTGTTCCTTCTGTGGAGACTGGCTAAGTATGCTAATATAATAATCCAATATCCTTTGAGTAAGGTATTTCCAGTCGTATTCCTTGGCTTTGAGTATTCCCCTGGCTCCCATCTGTTGCCGAAGCGATTCGTCAGTCATCAGAGAGATTAGAGCTTGAGCTAACGCTTCTTTATCTTTTGGCGGCACCAATAATCCCTCAGCACCATGAGTTAATAGGCTAGCATAACCCTCTATATTAGAAGCCACAATTGGCTTACCAATTGCCATAGCCTCAAGTAAAACGATACCAAAGCTTTCTCGTCCGGTGGCTGGAGCACAGAAAATGTCGGCGGTCTTGTAATATCTAGGTAGGTCATCGTAGGAGGCGTAGCCAATAAAAACCACATCCTTTAATCCGTGGCGTTTAACATGTTTCTCATATTTATTACGCAGTCTGGTGCCGGGACCCACTATAATAAGTCGCGAGTCGGGAATTTCCTCCTTAACTCGCTGGTAAGCCTTAAGTAGATAGTTCGCCCCTTTTCGTTTCTCCAGACGACCGGTAAACAGAATATTCAGTTTTCCGTCGCAAAATTCATCAATTGGGGGTACATCGGGGGAAAAATGCGCTAAATCTACGCCGTTAGGGATAATAGTATAATCTCCGGGGAGATGTTTGTTGGCGAACTCCATGGCTGGTTTAGATACGGCAATTTTGCCATCAAGCTTGCGGAACCACTTCTTCAAAAATCTCATGGCTAAAGGTTTAGCAAAGCTATAGCTGGGTCTGCCGGCAAAGGCGTGAAAGGTGCCTATATTTGTTGTCTGTGACAGACGGAGCACGGTAGTACATAACATTGGCATGAGGGGTTCGTGAAGGTGGATAATATCAAAGTTCTCTTCATCAAGCACAGCTTTTATTCTAGAGGACAACCAAGGTGAAATAGTAACTCGGACAATGGAACCACTGCTAGGTATAGCCCGAGGTTTACCTATGGGTATAAACCTATCGCCAAAAGTGGTAACTGCCTTAGATGCCGGGGCAATTACCTTAACTTCGTGCCCCATCCGGGTAAGGTAATACTCTAGTGAGGAGATGTGATTGGTTACACCGCCTGGGTAAGCAAAGTCGTAAGGAGAGACCAGTGCTATCTTCATAAGTAGCTGCCTAAACCCTCCCCGCAGATTTACTCAGCTGTTTTTCCTCGGCAACTTGCGGGGTGCTAGCAATGAACTCTTCTACCATGCGGTGAGCTTCATCATCCGAATATTGAATAGGTGGTGATTTCATGAAATAGGCAGAGGGAGCTACCAGTGCTCCTTTCAATTCCCAGTCTAGGGCGAGTTTGCAGCACCTTATAGCGTCAATAACTACCCCGGCTGAGTTAGGACTATCCCACACCTCAAGCTTCAGCTCAAGGTTCAGGGGAACATCGCCGAAGGTTCGTCCCTCCATCCTGATATGGCAAAACTTACGGTCATCAAGCCAGGGGACATAATCGCTGGGACCGACATGGATATCTTTGGGGTCAAGTTCATAATCTAACTGAGAGGTGACGGCGGTAGTTTTAGATATCTTCTTGGATTCAAGGCGTTCTCGCTCCAACATATTTAGGAAATCGGTATTGCCGCCGAAATTCAATTGGTAGGTTCGCTCCAGTTTAACGCCACGGTCTCTAAATAGCCTGGTAAGCACACGATGGGCTATGGTGGCGCCAACTTGAGATTTTACATCATCACCAATAATGGGAAGCCCCTTTTTAATAAAGCGCTCCTGCCAGTACTTCTCTCGAGCGATGAAAACCGGGATACAATTAACAAAACCGCAACCAGCTGCCAGTACCTGCTCAATATACCATTTAGTTGCCTCTTCACTACCAACTGGCAGGTAGTTTATTACCACATCGGTTTGAGTTTCCTTAAGGATTTTAGTTATATCAACCGTGGGACCGGGTGCTTTCTCTATTATTTGAGATAGATACTTACCCAGACCATCATGGGTCATACCTCGCTGGATTTTAACGCCGGTAGCCGGCACATCACAAAATTTAAAGGTATTATTGGGCGCAGTAAAAATTGCCTGGGCTAAGTCTTTGCCAACCTTGTTCTTATCAATATCAAAGGCAGCTACGAAATTGATGTCGCTTATATGATACCCACCCAGATTAACATGCATAAGTCCGGGCACGAATTCGGTTTCCTTCGCCTGCTGATAGTAGTAAACGCCCTGAATTAATGATGAGGCACAGTTACCTACACCTATTATGGCTACATTTATCTTACCCAAGGTTCAACCACTCTCCTTTCTGAGAAAGCCACTATAAAAGGTAGGCTTCAGTTAATAATTACCCCCAGCTTTATTCTCCTTCCCGTGTTACTGGCTTATTAAAATAAAAGAAATAATCCATGAACAGCCGAACTGGTAGCTACGAATGTATCTTTTGAAAAGTTAGTACCAGAAAAGCCTTCTGTCAAACCAATGAATACAGCGTCTTTTTAACTTGACCAGTAGCGGTCAAGTTCCTTTAAACTCTGATACCCGTTGCACATAGGATTTACTTGCCGCAGCTCATACTAACGTTTACAGTGTTGGTCTATGATGCCCCTGCCGGCTCTTAAATCCCAGCCATAGGTCCTCAAGCATTAATCAAAAATTTACCCCTCTCCTTTGAAGGTTAATACCAATGTTTATTTAGCTTAATGCGGTAGCTGGCTATCTACTGAGGGGCACCATGTCTTCAGAGCGGTGAAATCGGTTATGGCTAATTAATCTTAACCAATTCTAAATACTTTAGTCCCACACGAAGGGCAGACCCCTCGTGTAGCTGGTCGCTTATTCTTCAGCGTAACACGCTCTGGGTTTTTTATCTCTACCTTTTTTCTGCACTTAAAACAATACGCCTGCAATTTTTTTACCTCCTTTTTAGCAGTGTTTGAACTATATCTCTATTATAGGCAAGCTGTCAAGGCTTTTTGGTGTTTTATTTACCAGAGACCTGGGCTTCTCAGCCGACTATCAGCTACAGGAAAACCTTCTTGGGTTGCCACTGCCCTCTTTCCGGGTTGAAGCGTAGCACACCTAAGAAGCGACCATCGGGGTTATAGGCACGGCAATGATTTTCAGAAGAAGACGGCGCTGAGCTGTCACAGTTCTCTAAAACCAAGGGGCTCCCATTCCTTATAACCCGTTCCGTATCATTGCTAACTACCATAGCTGTCCAGTGTAAAAGCACGGTATCTATGGGATAGATAAGATACTGCCAGTACCCGTAGCGGAAGGCGTCTTCAAGCTGGGGCATAGAAACGGCATCCCTAATATTGAAAGCACCGCACCTCAAGCGAATTAGGTTCTTCAAATTAGCCCCGCAACCCAGGGTCTGCCCTAAATCATGAGCTAGTGAGCGGATATAGGTACCTTTGCCACATACTACTTCAATAGTAAATATGGGCGGCTGCCAGTCTATAAGCTGTAAATGATAGATTTTAGTCGGTCGGCTTTCCCGCTCAACCTCGATGCCAGCCCGTGCTAACTGGTAAAGTCGCTTACCCTGATATTTTACCGCACTATACATAGGGGGGGTCTGCTGTATTAAACCGCAGAAAGAGGTAAGTGCTGACTCCAGTTGACCCTGGCTAATCCGGGAGGGGTCTTGCTTCTGAGTAATCTTGCCACTGGCATCATAGGTATCTGTAGTTACACCCAGTTCAATCTGAGCCTGATAAGCCTTGGTGGCATCGACCAAAAACTCGATAATACGTGTCCCCTGACCCAGACAAACCGGCAAAACACCGGTAGCTGTCGGGTCAAGGGTGCCGGCGTGCCCAACGCGCCGCTCACCACTCAGCCGCTTCACCATGGCTACAATGCTAAAGGATGTCTTGCCCCAAGGCTTGTTAATATTTAGTATGCCATCCACTGTTTTTCAATGCTCTCTGTCCGGGCTAATCTTGTCAATCAGTTGTAAGAGGTGAGTTCCACGCTCAATTGAATCATCCCACTGAAAGCTTAGTTCAGGAATGCGTCGTAAGTTCAAACGCTTAGCCAGCTCATTGCGGAGGAAACCTGAAGCACCAGCTAATACGCTTAGTGTCTCCTGTTTTTCCCCCTCGCTACCTATTCGGCTGACGAATATCTTGGCATATTTCAGGTCAGGAGAGGTGGAAACCTCGGTCACAGTTACAAAACTGCCAAGTCGCGGGTCTTTGACCTGGCGCTGAAGCAACTCGCTAATTTCCTGGCGAATGAGATTATTCACCCGCTCAATACGGTGTGTCATAATTATTTTCTCCGGTTAAAGATTTCTACCTGTTCTCCCTCCGGAAAAACTCTAAAACATCACCAACTTGAAAGTCACTAAAATCTTTGACGCCCACCCCACACTCAGAGCCGGCGCTCACTTCCTTAACATCGTCCTTGAAGTGTCTCAGACTATTAACGGTAGATTCACAAGCTACTTGCTCCTGACGCTTTACCTTTACTGAGACCCCTCGACTTACCTTGCCTTCGGTAATATAGGCACCGGCTACCTTTTGCCTTTTGGTGGTGGAAAAGACAGCCCGCACCTCAGCCCGCCCCTCGATAACATCGATATAAGAGGGTTCCAGCATACCTTTAAGCGCTTTGCTCACATCATCTGCCAGATTATAAATTACATCGTAATGGCGAATGCTCACCCTTTCCACATCCGCCAGTCGCCGTGCTCCTGGCTCAGTGCCGGTATTAAAACCAATAATGAGTCCCTTAGAGGCAATAGCTAACATAACATCGCTCTCAGTAATATTACCACTGCTACTATGGATAACCCTGACCTGAACTTCCTTTGTCCCCAGCCGTTCCAAAGAACTTCTTATCGGTTCTATACTACCTTGAACGTCGGTCTTAAGAATAACATTAAGCTCTTTTATCTGACCGGCACTTATTTGGTCAAGTAGATTATTGAGGTTCACTGATGGTGCCTGTTGCTTCATCTCCAGTTGCCGTTTTTGTATTAAAGCTCGTGCCTGCTGTTCGCTAGCCACAACCGTCAGGATATCCCCCGCTTGAGGCACACTGTCCAGTCCCAGGAGTTCAACCGGGGTAGATGGCTCAGCCTTCCTCACCCGCTTACCGGTATCATTAAACATGGCTCTTAACCTACCCCATGTGGTGCCAACTACTACAGTGTCGCTAAGCTTTAAGGTCCCGGTATGGACTAGCACGGTAGCTAATGGTCCTTTAGTCTTGTCCATCTCGGCTTCGATAACTACTCCCTCTGCCGGTCTGGATGGATTTGCCCTGAGGTCCTCCATCTCAGCCACAATCAGGATGCTTTCCAGCAGCTCAGGGATGCCTTTTTTCTCTTTAGCCGAAATTTGACCGCAGACGGTATCGCCTCCCCACTCCTCAATAACTAGACCAGCGTCAGCCAGCTGTTGTTTAACCAGTTCAGGGTTAGCCTCAGGTTTGTCAATTTTATTAATAGCCACCACGATGGGCACCCCAGCCGCCCGGGCATGGTCTATGGCTTCCAAAGTCTGTGGCATTACCCCATCATCAGCGGCCACCACCAAAACAGTGACATCGGTTACCAGCGCTCCCCGAGCTCGCATAGCAGTGAAGGCTTCATGACCCGGCGTGTCTAAGAAAGTAATCTTTTGCCCGTTGACCTTTACTTGATAGGCTCCAATATGTTGAGTAATACCCCCAGCTTCGGTAGCCATCACGTTAGTTTGTCGAATAGCATCCAAAAGTCTGGTCTTGCCATGATTAACATGTCCCATAATAGTAACTACCGGCGGGCGTGGTCGTAGACCACCAAATTCCTCGTCCTGGGGGTGCTGTCTCTTAACCCCACCAATAGCACTGGCTACACCTTGAGTCGTCCTGGGCTTGAGGCGTGGTTCATAACCAAGGGCGGTGGCTACGGTGGCGGCGGCTTCGTAGTCAATAACCTGATTAATATTAGCCATAATGCCGTTTCTCATCAGTTGCTTGATAATGTCTATAGCACTAGCCTGTATAAGGTCGGCCAGTTGCCTTATACCTAAGGTATGGGGAATCTCAACCAGTTGTGCCTTTGGTGATGAAGAGGAGTCAGTAACCCCTTTATCTGGGGACTTGGAAACATTAGCCGGTTTACTTGCCTTTGCCACTTATTAACTCCTTATAAAGTCTTTTCCATATCTAATAAGCTGCTGGCGATTTTCCTGGGTAAGAGCTGTCCGTAAATTATGCTCTAGTTGACCACGCTTTAGCCCGACCTCCCAGCACTCAGGCGACTGGCATAAATAAGCACCTCGCCCCGTCTTCTTTCCACTAAGGTCAACCTCTACGTTTCCATTAGAAATACGCACCAGGCGGATTAGTTCCCGCTTGGTCTTTACCTTACGACAGGCTACACAGGTTCGCTGCGGTATGTGCT
>Ga0163203_1000227_pt1 | contig 15027 bp, 12 predicted proteins | sample PL_2010_330m_FD_113534 | JGI IMG/M metagenome (GOLD analysis project Ga0163203, IMG submission 113534) | Freshwater microbial communities from Powell Lake, British Columbia, Canada to study Microbial Dark Matter (Phase II) - PL_2010_330m | ecosystem: Environmental > Aquatic > Freshwater > Lake ... | reverse complement strand
CTTTTGGCGTATCCTGTTAGAAACCTATCCACCACCTTATTTGCTTCATCTACCGTCCTGGCATCTTCGAGCCTGAGCTCTTTTATGAGTCGATCTTGGAACGTCTCAAAAAGCCTCTCGACTCTTCCCTTGGCCTGTGGAGAGTTGGCATGGATTACTTCCACGCTTAGTTCCTTTAGAGCCCTCTCGAACTGGCTCAACGATTCTTCATTGGCAAGCTGTTCCTCTATTGTCTGCTTCTTCGTCGACTTATACGTCGTGTGCTTGTCCAGATACACGCTTAAGGGAATGCCGTATTTTTTAATATAGCGCTTAAAACCATCCATAGCCGGGATAGTGCCTTCGTATTCGTAAAATCTCCCAAAAGGAACTCCCGTAGCATCATCAATATATCCCATAAAGACGCATTCCGGACCTCTGTCCTCAAGCCACGCGTGATGAGAGCCGTCCATCTGGACCATCTGGCCATAGCAATGTTTACGCTCCCGCCACTGTCTGTGAGGCCGCTTCTTGCGCTTCCTGTAGGGTATATTCGCTTTGATTAGCCAGAGCCTGAGAGTCTCGTCATTTACTTTTATTTTATCTCTTTCAAAAAGCTTTTCGCTTGCTAACGTAGGACCGAAATCCGGATACTTGGTTTTAAAAAGCATCAAGGCTTTGTTCTTTATCTTGTCCGGTTTTGATCTGTTTGAAGGCTCGCCTCTTGACTTGTGAATTACGCCTTTGTCGCTCTCTTCACGGACCCTTTTTAACTTCCTTCGTATGTGGCGCTCGCTTAAGTCTATTACTTCAGCTGCTTCCTTCTGCGTGATAACCTTATCGATCGCCTTTCGAATTACGTACAGAGCCCTTAACTCCTCCTGGGTAGCCATGATAATGTCCTTTCCTGCCATAAAAACCTCCTTTGTGAGAGGCCATTATAGCATCTTCAGAATAGGACATTTCTAAATTGGTAGAATAGGACATTATCATATTGGGATGACATGGTGCGCATACCCTCTGTCATTCTGAGGAGAGCCCACCCCTTCTGTCATTCTGAGGCGCCCTGAAAGGGCGCCGTCTCCGACCCTACGGGTCGTAGACCCGGAGGGAAGAATCTTTACGTTAAGATCCTTCGCACCCCTGCGGGGTGCTCAGGATGACAGTGTAAACGGCCTCCCCAGGATAACAGGGGCCGGTGGACAGCCCACGACGTATATCGTATACACGCCTCAGCCGCTAAGCAACTTCGTATAAAGTTCCTTATAATGCGAGGCCGAGGCTTTCCACGAGAAGTCGAGGCGCATGATACGCTTCTGTATCTTTAGCCACTTTTCTTTGTCCCTGTAAATCTCTATGGCGCGGGATACGGCGCCCATAAGATCGTCCCTTGTCGCTTTTTCGAATTTTATCCCGCTGCCGCACTCGGGGTCAGCGCCTATATCGATTACCGTATCCTCCAGGCCCCCGGTCGCCCTCACAACCGGGAGTGTTCCGTATCTGAAGCTGTACAGCTGGTTGAGGCCGCACGGCTCATAGCGCGACGGCATCGCGAACATGTCGCAGCCCGCTTCTATCTTATGCGCGAGCGCGTTATCAAACGTTATGTGGCTCGATATATATTCGGGGTGCCTCGCGGCTATGTTCCTGCATAGACTGTTATATTTCGCGTCTCCGGTGCCGAGGATAATGATGCTCGCGCCGCGTTTTATTATTTCTTCAGCGGCTTCAACGATCAGGTCTATTCCTTTTTGTTCAGCTAGCCGCGATATGACGCCGACGAGCGGCCTTTCCAGGTTTCCGGGCGGCATATTCGCATCCCTTACGAGGCCTTCTTTGCACTCGCGCTTTCTCTCGATTGTTTCGGAATTATAATTCTTCGCTATATGCGTGTCAACGGACGGATCCCAGTCCGAGTAATCGACGCCGTTTACTATGCCGTAAAGGTCGTGAGCGCGCGTTTTTAAAATCCCGTCCATTCCGCAGCCAAGCTCCGGGGTTAAAATCTCCCTTGCGTAACCTTTGCTTACCGTGCTGATTGCCGAGGAATAGACAATACCTGCTTTCAAAAGCGAAATCTTTTTGTAGTATTCGATGCCGTTTACGTTATAGAACTTGCGAGGTATACATAGCCGATCAAGCGCGTCAGGGCCGAATAAACCCTGATAGCCGATATTGTGTATCGTAAAGAGAGTTTTTATTTTCTGGTTTGCTATTTTCAGATAAAGCGGGATAAGCCCCGCCTGCCAGTCGTTGCAGTGTATTATGTCGGGGCGGTTTTGCCGCTTGACCGAAAACGCCGCGGAGGCTCTGCTGAAATACGAAAATCGAAGGTCATTATCCGGATAATCGCCGTGCGCTTCCGAATAGAGGTTGTCCCTGTCGTAATAGCCGTCGTTAACCACGAAAACATATTCTATTTCCTCTTTCCGGTATAGAAAAAAATTGAATTCCTCTATCGAAAGAGCCGTAAGCGGAAGATTCATGCTTTTCACGCTTTTATAAAAAGGCATGATAACCGTTACACGGCAGGAAATCTCCCCCAGCGCTTTCGGGAGGCTGGCGCTCACGTCGGCAAGCCCGCCTGTTTTGGCGAACGGCACGACTTCCGAAGAGACGAATATGATATTCATAGCGCCTTTTCCTTTTGCGGCTTTATTCGCCGGAGAGCGGACTTTTTAACCCAGCCGGCTTTGCCGTCCGGACGCCTTATCTTGTACCAGGGCGGTTTTGAATCAAGAATAGAAACTGTCAAACCTTCATAAAGCTTAAAGTGCGTCGTTGCCCTTTCGAACGGCTCGAATTTCGAATCGGCTTCTTTATCGACAACCACCGCTTCACGGCTTATGCTGAGTGCCTTCTCGACTGCCAGAGACACCGCGAGAGCGAACAGGATCAAAATGGCGGCCACCGCGACCGCAAAATATGCCTTTATCCTGTGAAAATAAAGGTGCGAAAGCACCGTTGCTATAAAAACAAAAAAGAGTACGGCGAGAAATATCGCAAGTTCGTTTACTGTAAAATAAAGCGCGAGATTATTAAAGATCCTAAGCGGCAGTATTTCCGGCTTAGGCGCCGCCGGATACCTCAGGCGGAAAAGGACATGCCGGTAATTTGACTCAAGGTCACCGTCGCGCGGCATAAAATTCTTTGCCCTTTTGTAGTTCAGGACAGCCATTCCGAGCTGGCCGTCCTTAAAATAACTGTTTCCGAGGTTATAATAAAGCTGGCCGCTTTCGTAACCCATGTCAAGTATGCGGTCATATTCTTTTATCGCCGCTTTATAGTCGCCTTTTTCGTAGAAGAGGCAGGCCCCGCTGAAAATATCTTTCGCGGAAGGCGCTGTGAGCGCGAGCGAAGCGGGTATGAGGAAACTGAGTATTATAAAAAATATTCGCCTTTTCATAATCTTGTCCTCTCGAAATAGTCGATAATTTCGCTTGTTTTCTTGAGAGATGCTTCCATTTTTTCCCTGTCGAACGTTGAAACGGCGTATCGCACGAGATCGCATTCCTCGAATAGTACCTTTAGTTTTTCCAGCACTTCCGTCTTTACGCCTTTTGGCTTAAGCACCTCGTCTATCACGGTGATGGTAATTCCGTGCGTCGGAAGATGAAATTTGCCCCCGAAATAGCCCTGCAGTGTTTTGAAGAGAGCGCCGTAAAATTCGCCGGGGGCGCCCTTTTCAAGGAAACATTTTGCTTTTTTAAGATTGGCCCTGGCTTCTTTTGGGGCAACAAGACGCCTTGCGTACCGGACGTCCTTCTCCAGCCTTTCTTTTCTCCTGTAAAAAACGAGCAGTGTCACGAAAAATAACGCGCCAAGGGTATTCATGGATATAAAAGCAGCGCTTTTAAAAATATATTTTCCCCTCTTTCTTAATTTGCCGGGCGACGGTTTTATATACACTATATCCCTTCCCAGGAGTTCCTCCTCAGAAGCTTTTCCGGCGGTAAACCGCTGAAAACCGGCAAGCAGCGCCTCTTTTCCCTTCTCCGATTTCTCGACGGTTATCGGAATGACCGCGCTCGTTACGGTGCGGTACCGCTCAAGCTTAGGGTCGAAAAAGCTAAAGGATACGGGGGGAATTTCTTTTACCGTTTCCTCGGTCGGCAGAAGAATTTGTTCGAAAATTTTGGCGCCCGGCTCCTGTGACACCTGCGGCTGGTAAACCTTGAATTTGTCGCCTACGTCTATCTCGGGGCACATAACGGTGCTGAAATTACCGTCGCCCTTTATTCTCATCGTAAGCGTAACCGGGTCACCCACTTTTACCTTGTGTGGGGAAGCCTCGAGCGTAAAATCAAACCTCCCGACAGCGCCCGTAAAATCCCCGGGGCGAGCTTCTTTCGGAAGCGGCATTATGGTTACGGGGACCTTTTTCGATTTTGCCTCAAAAGGAAGTATGTCGTATCCGCCGAAGACGTCATCAAATAAGTCGTCGTCAAAAATACCGCCGAAGCGCCCGAGCCGCCTTCTTTTTTTCTCAACAAGCACGTTGCACCTGACGGTCGCGGAGTCCAGGAAAAAATTTCCCGGCTGCGTAGCGTAAATGAATGTCTTGAATTCCACGACTTCGTAGCGGATCCTGTCCATAACCTCCCTGCGCTGATAGGGTTTTTCAAAACCGCTCATCAGAAATCCTTTCTGACTGAATTCCGGATACTGGATATCCCTTATGTTCACCCTGTTTACGTAAAGTTTCAAATAAACCGGGATGATTTCGTTTACGTAGGCTTCGGATTTTTCCGGCGACACAACCAGGAATATCCTGTCCCGCATACGCTCGGTTTCATCGTAAATAACCTGCGGGTGGGCCGCGGCATTCGCATCGGAAGGGCTTCCCGTGACGGTAACCGTTATCGTGTTTGACAGATATGTATTGCCGCCGTAGTTGAAGGAAAATGGCCCTATGATTAACCTCCCGGCCCTGAGGGGTATTAGTGTGTACATGTGCGTTATTGAACTGGTCTTGCGTCCGTTTACTATCGAAATCCTTGTTGACGGCCCCATGTATTCCACCTGGAATCCCTCTATGGGTGAGACCCCCGGCGCCGGCACATTGCTGGTGCCCTCAAAAATAAGACTGAGGCTGAAGATTTTTCCGACGGTAACCTTGGTCCTGCTTGTTGAAATCCGGAAATCGATTTCTTCCGCATTCAGCCGGTCTTGCGGAAAAACTATCATGATACAGGCCAGGATCACCGGAATTAAGTATTTCCTCGCGTTCTTTTTCATCCTTCGCTTCCTTTTAGTCACTCAGAATGACCCTTAGCGCAGTCGAGCGGGTCATCACCAGTCCTTTAACACTTCAGGCAGGCGGCGTACTCTTTCTTTCTGCACGTCCCCCATGGATTCTTCCTCTTGCCTGTGTCCTTCTAAAAGCATTTGAGTTTCTTCTTCGGACATGCTGCCCTTCCTTGGCTCGGGCGCCTCGGGCGTTCTTTGTTCTTCTTCCCGGTCCTGCTTCTCGTCTTCTTTTTGGTCCTGCTTTTCGTCTTCTTTTTGGTCGGCTTTTGGTTCTTCCGGCTTTTTTTCCTCGGGCTTTTCTTCTTTTTCCTTTTTTTCTTCTTCCTCTTTTTTTTCTTCCTGCTTTTCCTTTTCCTGCTCGGGCGGGGGCTTTTGCTGCTTTTCTTGATCCTGCTTCTCTGTCAGCTTTTTCTCTACGAATTCATAGTTGAACTTCGCGTCCTCATCTTTCGCGTCAAGTTCTATGGCCCTTTTGTAATAGTCCAGTGCTTCCTCGAGGCGCTGGAGCCGGTATTTTGAGTTCCCTATATTGTAATTCGCCTTTGCCTCCAGGGGCTCGTTTTCGGTCGAAAGCGCCTTTTGAGATTCGCCTATCGCATTTTCGTAATCTTCCTTCTTATAAAGCGCGGCCCCCGCGTCAAAATGTATAATATCCGAATCCGGTTTGAGGTCAAGGGCCTTTTTATATTTTTCGGCCGCTTCGCCGTATTTTTCCCCCAGGTAAAGGCGTTTTGCCTCTTTGGTCAATTTCGCCGCGCCCGCGCAAGCGGCGGGACAGTAAAAAAACAATATTACAAACGTTAATGATAAAACGCAAATAGTTTTCATATTCGTGTCAATTCGCCTTAAACGCAGAGTTTCCCCGCTTTGTCATCCTGAGGCGCACCCCCCACTTTGTCATCCTGAGCACCCCCCACTTTGTCATCCTGAGCACCCCGCAGGGGTGCGAAGGATCTCATCGTTAAGATCCTTCGCTCGCCTTCGGCTCGCTCAGGATGACAAATGGTACGCGGGCCTCAGGATAACAGATCAAGAATCCTCTTTAATTCGTGTTTTTCCGTTCGCTTATGAATATTTCGGCCGCCAGAAGTAGTACCGCGATAAAAAGCGGTATCTGGAACTTTTCCCTGTAACGCTTCGCCAGTTTATCGCCAAACACCCTCTTTTCCATTTTAGAAAATTTTTCCTTGTAGAGAATGTCCAGCCCGAATTCCGCGCCCCTTGCGCGCACATAGATGCCGCTTGTAATGCGGGTAATTTTTGCGAGAGTGGCCTCGTCGAGCCGCGTTTTAACGACCTCTCCTTCGCGGTCTTTCAGGAAGGTCGTTCGCCCCTCCTCGTCCTTTACGGGTATGAGCTCTCCCTCACTTGTGCCTATTCCCACGCAGAATATTTTTATTTTTTCTTTCGCGGCCGCTTCCGCGGCCTTCACGGGATTACCTTCGTGGTCTTCCCCATCGGTTATGATCACAAGCGTCTTCGCGTCCTGGTCCTGTCCTTTGTAGATCTTGATTGCCTCCCATATGGCGCTTGAGATAGACGTACTGCCTTTGGGTATGGTATCTGCACTGAGGTCGTTCAGGGAAAGTACAAACCCGCTATAGTCGCTCGTCAAGGGGCATTGTAAAAAAGCGCCCCCGGCAAACGCTATGAGCCCTACCCTGTCGCCGCTGAGCTTTGCCAGAAGGTCGCGGACAGCGAGTTTCGAGCGCTCAAGGCGGTTCGGCTTTACATCCTCGGCCATCATGCTTTTTGACGTATCTATGGCTATAAGTATATCAACGCCTTTTTTCTTCACCTCTTCCCAGCTGAACCCCCACTGCGGCCTCATCAGGGCCGCGACTATCAGGAAAACAGCTGTCAGAATAAAAATAACTTTCAGTCTGCGCCGCGCGGGGTTCCAGGAGGCGGCTATTTCGGGCAAAAGATTTTTGCCGGCTAATGCCTGTAAAGCGCGGGCTCTTTTTTTAAGGGCCCAGCCGTAAAATAACCCCAGGAACATAACGATCCATAGCAGATACGCGGCTTGAGTATTTTCAAATCTCATAAGCTAAGGTATAATCCTTAAAATCGTATTGCCCAGTATGATTTCCAGAAGCAGAATTATCAAACCGGGAAATAAAAGCAGGGGAAACAGCTCCCTGTACCTCGTATATCCTTTTTCCTCTATCGGGTAAGTCTCCAGCTTATCTATTCGGCTGTAAATTTCCCGCAAGCTCTCGGTGTCCGTGGCCCTGTAGAACCTCGCGCCCGTTATGGAAGCTATTTTCTCAAGCGTTTCCTCGTCTATATCTATGTTTACCGGCTTATAAACCACCCTGCCGAAAGCGTCCCTGAAGGGATACGGAGCCGGCCTTTTTGAGCCGGCGCCTATCGCGTAAATCTTAACGCCGAGGGTCCTGGCCATTTCCGCGGCGGTAAGGGGATGAATTTTTCCCGCGTTACTCCTGCCGTCAGTTAGTAAAATTATAACCTTATCCTTCGCTTTCGTAGCCTTGAGCCGATTAAGGGCCGAAGCGATGCCCGAGCCGATCGCGGTGCCGTCGCCTACCATGCCGATCCGGACCCTCTCCAGATTTTTAAGCAGCCAGTTCTTGTCCAGTGTAAGCGGGCAGACGGTGTACGTCCTGGACGCAAAAACAACCATTCCTATCTTATCGTTTTTCCTTCGCCTTACGAAGTCTTCGATTACATTTTTTACGACATCGAGGCGGTTCATTCTTTTTGTGCCGATTTCGAAGTCCTCGGCGCGCATGCTCGTTGAAACGTCCACGGCAAGAACGATATCTATGCCCTCCGTCCTTATCTTTGACTGCGCCATCGGGTATACCGGACGCGCAAGCGCGAGGATCATCAACATGACCGCCGCTGCCCTGAGGTCCGTAAGGTGGGCGCTCATTTTTACCTTAAGCGATGGCTCGATTCCCGATAAAAGTTTTCCCGAGGAAAACTTTATCGCGGCTTTTTTTCCCTGTAGTTTTCTGTAAAAAATCGCCGTAAGAACAAGCGGCGCCAAAATTAAAAACCATGGGCTCTGAAAACTCATATTTCCTTCGTCTGGTCCACGAGTTTTTCCGCCGACTCAAAGCTTAGATCCATTTCATTCGGCGACGGACCGTATTTTGCGAATTTTACAAGGTCGCAGTGAAAGAGAAATTCTTTTAAAAGCGCCTTGTGCGCGCGGGAGAGCTTTTCTTCCTCTTTAAGGCCGCTCAGGAATTCTTCGCTGGTCATTTCCGGGGCCCGCAGGTTAAACCGATCCTCCAGGTAGCAACGCACTATATTTGAAAGCTCAACGTAATACTCCTCTATCCTGCCCTTCCCGGGCAAGCCTTTAGCTTTTAACGCCCGGAGTCTTTCGTAGGCCGTCTCATGGGGAAGCCTGGATGCCATCTCGGCCGCTTTGGCGAGGCGGCGGTTCCTTATGTACATAAAGGTGGCCGCGGCCAAAAGCGCAACGATAATGGCTATCAGCGTATAAAGTAAAAAGGTATACTTGCTCGGTAGGCCCACGGGGCCCTTGATATCGCGGATGTCGGAGGCGTCCGGGTATTTTGCCAGAACGCTTTCAACTTCAACCGGGATTTCCCCGGTTTTAACTTCTTTCCATTCGGTTTCGCCCGGTCTCCTGTATTTTATCGTAAGTTCGGGCATGGTATACTTTCCGGGTTTGAACGCATCCAGGACATAACGGTTGATAAGCGTAATTTTTCCGAAAAATGCCTTTCTTGAAAAACCGGAATCCCTTACCGAAAACTCGCCTATGTTAGCCTCAATGGCGGGAAACTCAACCTCGATACCTTTTGGAGCCGATACGGTAACGGCATAGCGTATCTTATCGCCTATTGTTACGATGTCTTTATCGACCGCGGCTTTAACCTCTATACCTTCCGCCCGCGCGGCATTAACAGGAAGCGAAATCAAAAGAAGTGAAAAAATACTAAAGAAAAGATTAAATTTTTTCAACGGGGCCCTTTGGAATTGTATTTTTCTTCCATTTGTAACCCTAAGGAGCTTGTGGGGGCAAGCAGGTTCTCGGCGAATGTTTTCGACCGTAGAATTTCACAATTTGCGAAGTTGCAATACCGGAAAAGGCCCTGCGGCTCTGCTGCAGGGCCGCTCCTTTCATGCAACGAGCAAATTGTAGAAATTCGAGGGAGAAGAACGGTGGCATAATTTTTTATGCTGAGCCGAGAACCTGTCTGTCCCCACAAGCTACCGTCGCTCCGTGTCATCATTACCGCCGCCTCCGGCCTCTCATCTTGAAAAACTTTAAAAGCGTCGCATAGTAGGGAACATTGGTGCGAATGTCGATATTGTCAACGCTTACGGAACGGAAAAGCGCCTTTCTTTCTTCAAACCTCCGAAGGGAATCCTCTCTGTATGATCTGCGCACTCCGGGCTTTGAGGTATCTACGGAAAAGGCTTTCCCGGTCTCGGCATCTTCCAGTTTTATCATCCCGACGTCCGGAAGCTCAAGCTCGAGCGGGTCCGTTATGCTGACGGCTATAATATCGTGGCGCTTATTGGCGATGGAGAGTGGAATTTTAAATTCGGGGGCGTAAAAATCCGATATGATGAACGTCACGGTCCTGCGTTTCGTAACCCTGTTGAGATACGAAATGGCTCCGGCGATATCCGTGCCTTTTCCCCTGGGCTTGAAATACAGGGCCTCCCTTATAACGCGCAGGACGTGTTTTGAGCCTTTTCGCGGAGGGACGAATTTTTCTATTCTGTCCGTAAAAATAATAAGGCCTATCTTGTCGTTATTCTGTATAGCCGAGAAAGCGAGGACGGAACAGATCTCCGCCGCGAGAGAACTTTTAAGCTGCGTAGCGGTCCCAAAATAAGAGGAGCCGGACTTATCAAGCAGCAGCATGATGTTGAGCTCCCTCTCCTCAACGAATTTCTTGACGTAGGGATGGCCCATGCGGGCGGTAACGTTCCAGTCTATTGAGCGGATTTCGTCGCCCGACTGGTATTCCCGCACCTCGTCGAACTCCATGCCCCTGCCCTTGAAGATGCTCTTGTACTGCCCGGCAAAGACGTCCGTCACCATGCGGGACGTCGTGATTTGTATTCTTCGTATTTTTTTGAGTGTTACTAAATCAATCATTTATATTGCTTCGGTAAGCGGCTGCCTCCCGCGCCGCGCAGTTGCGGTCCATAAACGCAGCCGAATAATGCCCGGCGATTCGCCCGACGCAGCCGATCGACAATGAACGTAAACAAAAATAATTAATTTTTAAGGAACTTCGATTTCTTCGAATATCCGCTTTATGATATCTTCCGAGGTCTTTTCTTCCGCTTCGGCTTCGTAGCTTGCGATTATGCGGTGCCGTAAAATATCCGGCCCGATGGATTTTACATCCTGAGGCGTCACATAGCCGCGGCCCTGGATAAAGGCGTAGGCCTTGGAGGCGACGGCGAGGTAAATGCTTGCCCGCGGGGAGGCGCCGTACTGGATGAGGTTTGCGAGCTCCCCGAGGCCGCACTTCTTCGGCTCCCGCGTCGCGAAGATCACGTCGAGGATATATTTTTCTATCTTTTCGTCTATGTATATCTCGTCGACGATACCCCGCACACGGATTATGTCTTTCGGATCCACCACCGGTTTTACTTTGATCTCTTTCGATGTGTAACCCATCCTTTTCATGATCTTAAGCTCTTCTTCCTTATTGGGATAGGTTATGTTGATCTTGAGCATGAAGCGGTCTATCTGGGCCTCGGGTAGCGGATAGGTCCCCTCCTGCTCGATGGGGTTTTCCGTGGCCATGACAAGAAAAGGATCGTCGAGTTTAAACGTGTTCTCGCCTATCGTCACCTGTCTCTCCTGCATCGCCTCGAGAAGGGCGCTCTGGACCTTTGCGGGGGCCCTGTTTATTTCGTCGGCGAGAATGATATTGGCGAATATTGGGCCCTTCTTGGTCGTAAAAGTGCCTTCCTTGGGATTGTAAACCAGCGTTCCCAACAGGTCGGCGGGCAAAAGGTCCGGGGTAAATTGAAGACGCTGAAATTTAGTTTTTATCGCCGCTGAAAGCGTTTTTATGGACATCGTCTTGGCAAGGCCGGGCACGCCCTCCACGAGTATATGACCGTTAGCCATGAGCCCTACGAGAAGCCTCTCTATGAGGTACTTCTGGCCAACGATCACTTTTTCCACCTCAGTAATCAAATCGCGCACGAAAGAACTTTCTTTTGCTACTTTTTCGTTTATCGCGCTTATGCCTCCTCCAGCCATATCTACCCCCTTATTTGAACAGCAAACCGATTAAATCGACAACGCGCTCAAGGCCCCCATCGCTCGTTGTCGTGCCAACTGATACGAGTATATTATATGATTATTATCTCCAATGTCAACGACAGAATTCGGGGAATTTCTCCAATCTGTCATTCTGAGGAGAGCCCACCCCTTTGTCATTCTGAGGCGCCCTGAAAGGGCGCCGTCTCCGACCCTACGGGTCGTAGGTCCGGGGGGAAGAATCTTTACGTTAAGATCCTTCGCACCCCTGCGGGGTGCTCAGGATGACAGTGTAAAAGGCCTCCTCAGGATGACACGACAGAATTTGGGTATGCCGGGTTATTTGTTCGCCAGGAATATGTGCCTGATGGAACTCGCAAGTCTTTTCTTCTTGACTTCCCTTTTAAGCACACTTATCAAAAGGCGCGGGCAGGCCAGCAGGAATGAAACAACTTCGCGAAGGGTAAAGAATTTTATCACAATAAATTTTTTTGCTATCTGAAGAAGTTTTAGCGGCCCATAAAAGGAAAATTTTATCTTTTTGCCGATTTTTTTAAGGGCGGCGTGGCTGTAAGTATCGGAATAGAGCTCTCCCCTATCGGTTACATGATAACCCGGGGTATTTTCGGCTATCTTCCTGAGGGGTGAGAATTTTTCTATGCGCAATTTTTGAAAAGTAATTGAATCTATTCTTATTTCCCTGGCAAATGCCGCTATGCAAAGCATTTCCTCCTCGGTCTCTCCTATGTTGCCATAAATAAAATACCCGTGGTAATACATGGGGTATCTATACAGCACGGAAAAAGCTTTTTTTACCTGGGCGCTATTGAATCCTTTATTCAGCTGTTTAAGTATGCGGTCATGCGGGGATTCTATGCCGATAAGAAGTATCTTAAACCCCGCTTTTACCATTTTCTCGAGAAGCCGCGGGTATCCGGATATCTCTATACGGGCCTGCGCCAGAAAACGTTTTTTTATTTTTCGCTTTATTATAAGGTCGCAAATCTCTTCCGACCTTTTCATGTCGGTAAAAAAATTATCGTCGCTGAATAGAATCGCGTCGGCCTCTATTTTTTCTATCTCGTCTATTACCGAGCTGACTTCACGGGCCGCATATGTCCTTTTCTGTCCCAGGGGATTCAGGCTGAAAGTGCAAAACTTGCAGTTAAACGGGCAGCCCCTCGCGCTTAATATGGTATCGAACGTAAGGCTTGACACGTTAACGCCGTTTAAAGCCATTCGATATTCGTTATGCCTTAAGCCGCGGTCGGGGCAGCGTAATTTGTTGATGTCCGGCAGGGGCCTCTGCTCGTTATGGATCACGCCTTCACGGGATCTATATGATATGCCGAGAATATTCTTAAGCGGGGTCCCTTTCAATATCTCTTTTATGGTTTCCTCCCCTTCGCCCCTTGCTATAATGTCTATTTTCGGGCACACTTTAAAAAGGTGTTCAACCTGTTCGGTTGCCTTATAGCCGCCTACCACAAGGGGTATCCCCTCGGGCATTAAATTCAGCAGCTTGCAGATCTCTTCGAATTGGCGGTCCCATGCCACGCTGACACAAATTATATCTATTTCCCTGCGGATAAAATCGAGCAGATTATTCGTTTTACACATCTCCTTGTCGTGCCTTAAGTCAAGCAGTGTCAATTTATCCACCAGGCCCTGCGCGCTCGTGGCCACGTACTCAAGCCCTGTGGGAGGAAAAAGGCCCATGATGCTTGTTGCGGTGCTTTCTATATATGGATTCAGAAAAAGGGCGTGTTTATATCCGGAATGTTTTGTTCCCTGCGGGATTTCCTGTTTCAAGCTTCTGTTATCCCCATCATTTTCTTCTGATAGCGGGAAAGGCGTGTTTATTTTAGGCGTGTTTTCGCTTTTTTTAATTTTTGCAGAAAATCGCCTTTTTCAAACGCTGATGTCCATTTTTTCATGGTTATCCAGCCCCCAAAACGAATGATATGACTGCGCCACGGCCTATACCACCTTCTCCAGCCCAATTTAATATTATGTAAAAAGAAAATTACCGACGGAAAAGAGAATACGTTAAGCCCTATCATGAATACATACTTAAACTGGTAGATCTTGTTCATAATTTTCCTTGCGGAGGTCTGCATCTCTTCGGGGGTCATGGGTTCATCGGGCTTAAACAGCGGAAAACTGCCGTCATAATATTCCCAGCCAATATCCTGAAGCGGATAAATTCTGTTTTGCGTTTCAAGCCTATGCCTTAATTCTGTTCCCGGCAGGGGAACCGGCAATATAACCTGTATTGTATCAAGCCTGGATTTTTTGATAAAACTTTTGAAATATTTTATCCTTTCCTTTGCCGACATTCTGAATTTTATCCCCTCTTTTAACGGATAGCCAAAAATAAACATGCCGTGAATTAAAAATCCGAATTTATGGAATATCCTTGTAAGCGCCAGCATTTCTTCAGGTTTTATGTGCTTTTTCATGGCCGTTAGCTCATCTTCAATGGGCGATTCAAGCCCGATAGCTACAAAGTTAATGCCTGCCCCGCGCATGGCGGAAAGAAGTTCGCCGTCCCTTGCTTTATCCAATCTTATCTGGACGCCCAAATCCAGCCTTCGGCCCACCTTTTTCTGATAATCCCGAAGCATATTGCAGAACCTTATAGTTTCATCCCGCTGTTGCCCAAAAAGGTCATCAACCACAAAAAACTTTCTTGCGTCCTTTGTTTCGAGAAGAAAACTGATCCGTTCCAGTAACCGTTCGGGTGAAGCGTATCTTGGCTTACCCTTAACGGTACAGAACTCGCAGTCCATGCCACAACCCCGTATTCTTTCGACGGAATAAACTTTAATCCTGGCATAGCGCACCAGGGAGAAATCCGGCAAAGGCAATTTATCAAAATCTATCACCAGGTCCCTTTTCGGAGTACGAATGATCTTTCCATCTTTTTTATAAGCAACGCCTTTTACCGTATTTATATCAAGCTCTCCCGCCAGGGCACGCAAGAGTTTTTTGATGGTTTTTTCCCCTTCGCCTATAACTACATAATCAATCCCGGAAGATAACGCCTCTTCTACATTTTCACCAATAAAATGCTGTCCCCCGGCAATGGTTATAACACCTTTATTTTTATAAAAGCGCGCTATTTCGTAAAGCCTGGGAACGGTGCTGGTTAGTCCGCCGTATAATCCAACAATATCCGCGGGCCTCAATTGCTGCAGAAATTCATGGTCGGCCCCCTTGAACTCGGCTTTAGGTCCGTACCAACGAAGGTTGTTTTCGTCAATAACTTCGACATCCCACCCTTCCATTTCATTTGCGGCAGTAGCTACACAGACAGGTCCCAATGCCGTAGTGCGCCCTGCCGAATATGAATAGATATTAAATGTCGGGTAGGCCGGATCTACGATTCTCAACCGGTGTCTCTTCTTTGATAAATCAAGCATGCTCAAAGTGCTTTCCCCTCCTCATTAAGTACGTATATTATATTGTTATTATCGCCAATGTCAACGGTAGAATTTCAGAATTAAGTTATGTGTCGCCTTAATTCGCATTGGGGGCAGGTCAACCCGCGGCAT
>Ga0163203_1000225_pt1 | contig 15070 bp, 7 predicted proteins | sample PL_2010_330m_FD_113534 | JGI IMG/M metagenome (GOLD analysis project Ga0163203, IMG submission 113534) | Freshwater microbial communities from Powell Lake, British Columbia, Canada to study Microbial Dark Matter (Phase II) - PL_2010_330m | ecosystem: Environmental > Aquatic > Freshwater > Lake ... | reverse complement strand
CTATAAAGACCTTGACGCAAAAGACAAAAGGCGTATCCTCTCAACACTCGAATCCATGCTGGAAGATACTGACTGTGCTGTTCGCCCCGAAGTCGTCGAAGCCTTCGGAAGAATCTATAAAGAGGAGCTTGAGAAGCATCTACAGGCGGCCAAAGACGCTTTTACTCAATATGCGGGCGAGGGCATGTTTAGTATATTCTTAAAACTGTCTTCTCTATCATTAGGTCTGGCAGAGGACGTCATGACGGATAAATTCGAATTAACCAAAGACTTTTTTCATGAAAAGAACCTATCTTTAGAAGAATCCAGAAGGATAGACGAAGACATATTCTGGCAGGATAACGCCCATAAGACAGTGTGTCTTATTGAGATTATGGGCGAAGACGCGTTCATCTTTCTTAAAAGGTTCCTCAAAAAAGACCCGTATCCTTTAAGGAGATTCTTCGATTGCCTTGATGTAGCCGATGAAGGCGTTACGGATGCCTTAAAGGCTTTATATAGTCTGGCCGAAAGGAAGGATTTTAACAGTTTCCAGAGGATATTGGAAATATCAAGCGCCTATATTAGTATTGGAAAAAAAGACGACCTGTTGGAATCGTTAAAGCCAGCCCGGGAACAATTGGTGCCGTGGCAGGAGTTATCGGATAGCCTCGCTAAGGCGTATCTTGATGAATTGGCGGCATCCCTGGGCATAACGGCCTCCGGCATAAGAACTGAGGTCCTCTCAAGGTTCCACATCCTATACGCGGGCAGGTTTAAAGCGGCCATGGAATTTATTAGAAACAAAGTTCCCGATAAGCTAGGCCTATTCAAGGCCGTGCTCAAGGCGATGTTCGAGGACAGGTTCCATTCGTTCTTGACGGATACCTCGCAGGATGACGAAGAAGGCGCCCCGCTGGCCGAACACAACAAGAATGTAAGAAAGGCCATCACAGACTGCGGGATAAGTCCCGATAGCTGGCTGTCCTATTCGCGGGAATCGCTGTTTTCATTCTCCGAGCGCAACCTCAAGATAGACCCGGAAGACGAGATGTTAAGGATGGCAGGACACATAGCCTCTTTACATGACTTGTTAGAGTCGGCAAAGAAACAAGGCCTCTCGAACCTCTTGAGGAAATTAGGCCTTATGGTATCCTCCGATAAAGACGCGAAGTTAAGGCTTATGCCGATATCCGGGTCGGCCGGCAGAACTCGGAGGGCGCGTAATAAAGTAATCGACGTATTCAAAAACATCAAAAACATAGAATCCGTAAAGAAGGCCGTAAATTATCTCGCAAGGAATGTTGAAGACTCTAAGGTTAAGGAGGTTATTCTACACCTGGCATCATCCATAAACGACCTTAAAAAATTGATTCAGAATCCGGCGGCTGTAAGAGAGCTCGCCAAGAAAAAAAGAAACTTCACGTTAAGGATGTGGAAGAGAGACCCGCCCCACGACCTTTTCTTAGGCGACTTTGTGAGTTGCTGCCTGGCCACTAACTCAAATTTGCACTTTGACACCATGATAGACCACCTGATAGACCAGGGCATACAGGTAGCTGAGGTTATAGACGATGATACATCCAAAACCATAGCGCTCGCCTGGCTATTCCTCGCAAAGAACAGGCAAAACAGGCCCTATCTTATTATCGACAATATCGAGATAAATGACGACTACTCCTCCGTTCAGCCGCTTAAAGACAGGATTAAAGAGGCGTTAATAGATTATACGATAGAATATGCCTCATCCATAGGTGTAAAGACCGTCCTTGCAGGCACGTCCGGATATAGCAAAGTGACTTTAGATGAATATGAAACCGAAAAATTTGAATTAGAGAAGATCGGAGGCTATTTCAACAACGAGAAGTATTATCTTGAGGTGCTGGAGAATGATACCATGCGCGTGATATCCGAAGACATTAAACATGGGAAAGGAGCCCAGTCTGACTTTGACGTGTCACCCGCCCCCGCCGCGCCGGAGACAGCAGCACCTGACTTCACGCAAGAATCCATACGTTTATATCTAAAGAACGAATTTAATATAAATGACAGCGATGTGAAAGAATCTAAAAGATTGGGCTATATTACTGGTAGAATATTGAAGAACGGCGAAAATAAGTGGCCCATAGCCATACGGTGTATAGAATTTTTAAAAAAAGATATGGATTTTTCCTTAAAATCTCTGCAATTTGCCACAAAGAGTAAGTTATTAACGATGGTCCATAGCATAAATGGAAACGCCAGGTATGAGCGCTGGACAAGACTTATTAATTCCTGGCAGATCAGATTCGGAATGGAGAGGTTTTCCTCCATGGAGCCGTCAGAACGTCAGAGGATAGCGACAGCCGCCCTGTATGTGGCCAAGGGAAGCAAGAAAAGAGAAGAATCGTTTGATCTTACGACAAAGTACATCCAGGGCAAGTTCGGCATAACGGATGATGAGCTCATGAAAAAGAAAAAAGACGGCGGATTGGAGCTGCAGGAAAAGATACGCCTCATAACAGCGGCTTATGCGGTAGCGTTGGGACAGGGAGGACTGGTTACATTCAAAAAGAATGTTAATGACATGATATGCGATAAAGACCCCAGTGAAATGACTATGCGAGAGAAATTAGATATTATAGCAAGCGCGTATCCTCATGCTTCAGTGCCTGAAACAGGACGTGCTACGCAAGCTGCGGACGTAAGTGCCGAATCGCAAGTACCCCCCGCGGGAGGAGAAAGTGCAAAGGTTGAGCGTGTGCCATTCGATCCTTTTGCGTTTCCGGGTAAAGCGAGAAGACATCGTTTCACACCCGGGGATGCCCCGGATATCGACAGTATTATCTTCAGCGACGCAAGACGAGGGCATGGACCGGTGTATTTGATGACGCGAGGCGCGGGCGGACCGGAGGGCGCGGGCGAAGGCAGAGCAAAGACGACAAAAAGGCAAAAAACAAAACCAACTATACCATGGCATGGCTCTCTTATATCGTTATTAAAAGCGCTGAACATGTATGAACCGGACAATCCCATGCCATGGACAGAGGAAGACACAATTCGCCTTGTTGAAGGACTGGATATACGAGAGGGCAGCAAAGTTTTAGATGTGGGCAGCGGAAACTATCCATTTCCCGCAGTATATACAATATTCAAAGGCGCGTATTTAGACATATGCCAACCCTACGATGCGGATGTGGACGTTGACGAAGCTATAGAGGATTGTCTCTTTGGGGATATAAAGCATAGCTCACCCGACGGCGCGGATTTTGTTGAAAAAGCCAGGAAGCGCTTGAGAATCATAAGGCGCAAAGTAGAAGACGCGAGGGAAATCAAAGATAATGATTATAATGTAGTTTTTTTATTAAGTGTTTTAGATTGTCCCGGCGTTGATGCCGAAGCCGTGGCGGCGAAGGCGCTACGAAGCTTGAAAAATAATGGCCTACTGGTTGTGCGCAATTTAGGCACTCTTTTTGGTACAGACCTCCGGGCCAGAAAAGACGAAGTGGATAATTTATTAAAACGTGTCGCAAGCAACTTAGATATACAACTAAGAGTTTATAGAGATAATGTTAATGTGGGCGGTAGTTTTGTTCCAAGTATCGGCGCGATATATAAAATAGTTAAAAACCGACGAGGGCATTTCGTTCCCGGGAATGACACCGCCTCAGGCGGCGCGGCGGCACAAATGACTATAATTTCGCCGCAGATCGGCGGTTTTGACGAGCAACCGACCTCCAGTTTACCCGGCATGCCGGACAATCTCGTAAGACGTAACCAACTCTTCTTATCGGCCGAGCCTAACACGCCGGGTGGCCACGAAGGAGATCAGCTGCCGAAGCTTGTGTCTTCCGCCGCGGCCGCGCCGGAGGAGGCGGGGGAAAGTGAAAGGACTCGCCAGGCTATAATAGACACGGTTTTAGAACAATATCCCGAAATGGTTGATTCTCCCGGAATGCTTCTGGCGCAACTTAAACAGCAACATCCGCAAGCGCTAAGCGATATACCAGAAAGAGAGCGCTTCTATTATCTGGAGGGCGTGCTGAAACAGCGGAAAGCCGGCAAAAAAAGCGCTTGTGCGGAGAGTCCCATATCCGCAGAAGAGTTGCGCGAAACCATGTCCAGGACGTTTATCAGGAACATGTTTGCGCTGAAGCGGCAATTAAATAGATCGGATCATGCTGCCCATGCGGTAGCGATAACAGTATTGAAGGCCATCTATCTGGAGCTTATACATAAAGGTAAAATGGTAAGGCCGTCCGATTTGGAAAAAATGCTGAATTATCAGGATGAAAGCAAATATGCCATAGACGCCTTAGGCGTTATCTATGCCGCCTTAATAGAACGCGATATGGATGTTCCTGTTCCAAAACTTGAGAAAAAGCTGGGATATTTTACTAACAATTGGCAAGCGGATGCGGAGGCATTTAAAGCGGTATGCGCCGTCTATGCGGCTATGGTAAAGAAGGGCAAAGATGTTTCTTTGGATAGATTAGAAGAGGTTTTGAAAAAAGGCTGGATAGAGGTAGGTGTTTTTGAGGTCGTTGTTCCGGCGCTGGCTTCATTATATTTAACCATGATCGAGAAGGGGAAAGACGTGCCTTTGGCCGTATTTGAGGAGACGCTTTTCAAAAAAAGGGGTTATTATGAAAGAGAGATCCTGAGCCGATCCCTGGGCACAATTTACGCCGCTCTGCTAAAGAAAAATAAGACGTCGTTAGCAGATCTCGAGAACAAATCCCGCGATACTAATCCGGGCATTCGTGGTGCCGCGGTCAACGCGCTTGGCCGTGCGTATACGGACCTGGTCTCCAAAGGAGCCGGGGTATCCATAGAAGCGCTGAAGAATCGGTTATCAGATGTCGATGCAGGGATTCGCCTCGAAGCGGCACAATCTTTGGCGGGTGTATATGTTGAATTGGCAAATCATGACGGAACTGTTGACTTAGAGGACCTCGAAACGGCAATCAGCGGTTATCCTTATTCAGACAAAAAAACTTACGGCGCCCTAAGTTTAGCGTATGCGGCGCTTGTGAAAAACGGCAAGATGCCGCTTTCAGACCTTGAAAAGAAATTAGACGATAAAGGCAAGTATACAGCGTGCGCGGCGATAATCTGCCTCTCTTCGCTGTATGCCGAAGCAATAAGGAACACTGGAAAAGCGCCTAAAGATTCTATTGAGCGGATCAGCGGCAGGATGAACGACGAGAACGAAGATATAGCGTATGAGGCCATCAAAGGCACCGGATGCATTTACGCGGCTATGGTAGAGAGCGGACAACCTGTTCCCATAGGAAGCATAGTGAATAAATTAATGGCAGATAGAGACAAACCGGTAGTTCCCGCCAGATACGCCGCCATAGAGGCGGTTGCCGCTATATGCATAGCCATGATAAATAGAGGGATAGATCCGCCGAGGGCAGCGATATCAGGATTGGAATGGCAATTTAAAGATTCAAAATTATCCGCTTGCAATAGCAGACGTGAGGCACTATGGGCATTATGTTCGATTTATCGGGTCATGGCAGACCACGATATGGATGTGCCGTTTGAAAAAATTTGCCAGTACGCAGAAAATATCTTCGCATGGGTTAATGGCAAGGAATCGGCGGCATTCAGCGCTCTTTGTGTCACTCTTATTAATAAAGGGATAAACGTCCCGCACTCTATGTTTAGGAATGCCTTAAACGAAGACTGGCTATTTTTTGTTCGGGATATCCTGATGTCCCAAGAACCGGTATATGAGGCTTTGTTTGAGCGCGGTGACGTGCCGTTACACGATCTGGAAGAGAGGTTACGTGACGACCTTTATATAACCCCTGATATTGCAAAACCGGCAACGGCTTTCATGGGATTAGCGTATGCGGCCCTTATCCGCCAGAATAGACTATCGGAACGCGACTGGCAGATATACGAGATGTGGTTAAAGTCGAGGTTTCCCAGGACACCATGGATCCTGGAAGAATGCCTCTCGTCACCCGATCCGCTGACATACATAACCGATCTTGCGCGCGAATCCGAACTCCTTCTAAAAAACGGTTTTGATCCGGACAACGAAAAGGCGCTCTGGCGCGTCTATGTGGGTCTAAGGAGAGCAGGCATAGATATTAACTTTGGAGGCTTAAAAGAAAATGTCGAACACCTCATGGCTTTTGACAAAAAACATCCGGGTTATTTCGCGAACATGTTTAATAAGGCAGGGATTTTAAGCCAGATACAGATAAGCGGAAAAGGCGGAGTTATTTTAGACGCGAGCGGAGTAGATGCGGGTAAGTTGGACAAGAATCTCGCTAAGCTTAAAGGCATGAAAGAGAGAATAGACAGCTTGAGATGGCTGGAAGAGGACTTTCCCGGAAACAAGGTATTTAATTTGAAAAATATCTATTACCTTTTAAAACGCAGAGAGGCGGAAGCGTCCGGCGCGCATAAAGGCGGAAGGTTTGTTGTCACGTACCCGTCCGAAGACGCCATGGGAGAATATATTCTTCAGAATAGCCCTCTTTATTACCGGCTTGTTTTTGAACTTGCGCTCGCGCGCATGGGCGACGGGGTATTAGGCAAAAGATGCTTTGCCCTGGCAAGGGATCTTATTGTGAGTGAGGCTCTTTCGGATGAAATTCTGGTTGGACGGATGGGATCGGCGGATACAGACGTAAAAACAGAAGCGTTCAAGAACTTTTACGAGAATTATAAAAACCATCTGCCGGATTCTGCCGGTGTAAGGCTGGCGAAGATAAAAGGCATGCCCGAGGCATTTGGTGAACTGTCGGGAGAAGTATATTCGGAGATCTCTAAGGTAAAGGTGACTAAAAATAGAAGCGAGGGGGCCTACCGGCTCGTCCCGCAGGGTTTCTTGAGCGTATTTCGCGGCATAGCCGGAATCAAGGACTGCTCTTACGGGCTGCGCGAGGCCTGTCCGAGGCCTATGCATGAGGACACGCTTTACTATTTTGTCTATAAAGGCGAAGAATTAAAGGGGTACATAGGGATGTGCGTCGGTAAGACGCGGCTTGGCAAAAAGATATTGACAATAGATACCGTGCAATCTCCTTCGCTTGACGGCGAGGAACTGCTCGCATGCCTATTTTGGGCCCTGGACGCGCAGGCGAAAGAATTAGGCTGCGCAGGCATAGCCCTGCCGAGGGACCTTGCCCCGTCATTCAATTTTAGCAATAAGGATACCATATCCAGGATGAAGGCATATAGCCGAGGCCGCCGGATAAGAGTTACGCCGGTTCACAGTGGAAGCTGGAAAACGATGAATGACTATTTTGGCGAGGACGAATACAATTCAATCGAAGACGGACAATTTGTCTCGTTAAATTTCAAATATTTATCGAAACCGGAATCACCGCAAGACAGCGTAATCTCAGGCGGCGCGCGTCGAAGGCACAGGCCGGTGTATTTGATGAGTCTGCCCGGCGCGGGCACGCCGGAAGGCACGGGTGTGCCCGCAGACCCGCAACCTGACAATGCTAACCCGTTTATAAAAGATGGAAAAGAGATCGCTCCTGAGCGGATAAGGCAAGCCGCGACGCTTGCAAAAGGCATTTTTCCGGATCTACGAAAAGAACAGGAGATATGGATTTTAAAAACAGCGAAAGATGTAAAACAGCTTCGCGCCCAAGGAGCGAAAATAGCCGGATCAATAGGTTTCAGCCGGGCGGCCAGGGACCGGTACGCCGGAGCATTAAGAAATAGTTTTGCGTTTAATGTGGCTGGCATTATCTGTTTAATTCCTAGAAACGCAGATTCTTCCGGGGGAACGGCCGTTACAGATATGATAATAGCGCACGAGACAGGTGAGACATATCTTTTTCAATTGGGAATTACGCAAGAGATGGCAGAGCTTGCTTCAGACATTATCAGAAAAGCGAACTTAAGCAAAAAAGATGAGTGGGCAGGGGGTAATTTCGCGTGCGACCTTCTGATAAACAAGATGATTCTGGATAAAGGGAAAAACCGCTTTGCAGAGCAATATAGGATATTTTTTGACGCAAGAAAAAAACACTACAAAGCCAAGCGGCCGCATTTATTCAAAAGTTACAATTTATACCTAAGGGCTCTCGAGATAGTAGCGGATATCGAGGAGGGAACGTTCTCTGAGCCCGATGACTCTCTCGAGGAAAAAGCGCTTCTTGTCGCAATATCGGCAAAACTCGTAGTCGATAGTATACAAAAAAATGGCATGTCGCGTGTAGATGAAATCGCTAAAGCGGTTCGGAAGTTTTCGCCCGGCATGATCGAAGCGTTCGTAGATGAGATAAAAAGGGCGCCGGCTTCCCCCGCCGCGCCGAAGGACGCGAAGCTCGGCCCGCCATCGGGGCAAGCCACGCCTGTATTGAAAAGACCGCCCCCGTATGCAGACGAAAGTCAGGCTAAAGAACCATTTTGGAAAAATTCTGCATTAGAAAAAGCATTTGTAGAATTCATGCATAGCCCGCTCGCGCGCGTTAGCGAGAAAAGGAAGCTAACGCTTGTCAAGGCCATTGAGCAATATGAACTCGCCGCGGTCAAAATAATGAGCCGTGCGAGCCGGATTGAAGGAATTCCACGTGACATGCTGCCTGAACGCAGACGCGTCACCCATTTCGAAATCATACGGCTTTCCGACGGCAAATTGTTATACCAGATATTTAAGGAACAACACATTAAGGTTGTTAAACATTTCGATAACGAAAATTTTGTCGATACGTTTATTGAAGTCGACAGCAGAGGATTGATTGGGCGCCACATTTTTATCCGTAAGACACGCGAAAACCAATACTACTATTCTCAAGGCTTGAAAATGTTTAAAGGCGCTGAAAGGTATATCCATGTCCAGCATATTGAAGAAGAAGATTACCAGCGGCATTTTTCTGATCCATATTTATCGGTCAGTCCCGAGTTGAGCAGTGAGCTGAAGCGTTTTAATGCCGCATTGGATGCCATTAATCGTAAACGTTCCGCCTTGATGGTACATTCGCACTTCCCGCACGCTTGCGGGTTTTCAGCAAAAATTATTCATGAGACTTTACTAAAGAATGGCTTTAAGGGTGCTTTACCGGAACGGCATAGCGACTCGGAAACGGATACGGTTCAAAACTACGTTTCGGTCGATGTAGCGGGTACGAATTTCATCGTCGATATGAACGCTGAAACATCTGAATGGCGATTGGTAGATGCAATAAATAATGTATGGGAGATGCGCGATGTTGGCGTGGTTGTTTTGCCACGCTGGTATTTGAAAGCTAATTATTCAAAATATCAAAGGACATATTCAAGTAATTCTCTCATTGAAACATTGGCCAGTGTTCAGCATGGTGACATCACTTTGCCTGACGGGACACGCGTCATGGCTAATGATAACACCGGCGTGCTGCAAGCCCCCGCCGCGCCGGAGGAGGGTGACATGAAACAACTAATGGAAGCCCGTGACGCGCTAAACGGGCTTTCGAAAAATAGCGAGTTAAATAGTCCCTTAAGCGAACTAGGCGGCAGGTGCCAGCGGAGGAAGGATATAGCGAAACTCCATTTCTTCGTACCGTGGACGGTCCTTAATAATTCCGCGGACATTGCGCTTACACTTGATGGATTAGGCGGGATGCAAGGCGGTATCCCGTTTGAGTTAATTGTGACAGGCGTTCCTAAGGAAGACGTCGCGATAGTGAACGGCCTGAATAGAGAGGATGTAAAACAGGCGCTTAATATTCCGAAAAACGTAACCGTGAAAATAATAGAAGAAAGCGATATTCGTAAAAGGGCCGAATTCTTAGGGATAGACGCGCCCGATCCTGAAACGAAGACAGGCATAGTTAAGACCCTGTATTTAGAGATGCTCGAAAAACAGTCGCTTCCCTCCGGTGAATTCATGGCCATAGCGACGGAGGCGGTTAGTAAAGAGGCCGCGGAGGGGCTGGAGAACCGGCTCAAATCCAAGCTTGCGGAAAACATTTCCATACGCGTGCTCGTAAAACCCGAAAAGGGGAGAAGCGTCTTTTCACTTTCCGCCATAATCAATGATTGGTTAAAGGATATCCAGGACGGCAATAAATCCACTATCGCTATGGTTTTCCCCACCTTTATTTCCCCCGACGTGATGATCGAGAAGCTTGACGAGGCCGTAAGGAAACTTTGGCGGATTCTGGCGAACGCGTAGGATTCTTGATAATGTAAAATATTGTGGACACTTTGTTTCTCCGTCATTGCGAGGACCCCGAGCAAGCGGCCGAAGGCCGCGCGTCGAGGGGGACGAAGCAATCTCAAACGAAGAGATTGCTTCGGTCTGCTTCGCAGACCTCGCAATGACGGAATAAAGGCTTCGCGGCCTCGCAATGACGAAGAAGCGAAATGTCCAATTATCTTGATATTACAGGGCTTTTTTTCCGGCTTGATATTCCGTATCTTTGCAGGTATACTCTACACATATGGGTGTACGCACTTTTTGCCTTCTGATGATGGCCGCGTTTTCCGCGTCGCTGGGCCTGGCGGTAATATCACCTTTCCTGCCGGAGCTTGCCCAAAACCACGGCGCCAACGGTTTCTGGATAGGCATGATATTCGCCGGTTTCGCGGTGTCTCGCGGTATTGTCACGCCTTTCATAGGAAAAATATCCGACAGGGTAGGGCGTAAAATATTTGTCGTCACCGGGCTTTTGCTCTATTCTCTCGCCTCTCTTCTTTATATCAAAGCCGATAATGTTTACCTTTTGACGCTGGTCCGGATTATCCACGGGCTCTCAGCCGGCATGATATTGCCTATCGTAATGGCGTATGTCGGAGAGCTTGCCAGGCAGGGCAGGGAAGGCCTTACGGTAGGGGGATTGAATACGGTGCTATACCTGGGAGTGGCCGCGGGCCCGCTCCTCGGCGGAGAACTTGCCGAGCGTTACGGCTTCGACGCCGTTTTCTACGCCATGGCCCTTCTCGGGGCCACGACGCTTATTTTTGTAATATTCCTACTTCCCGAAGCGAAAGGCACGACCCCACAAAAAGCGCCCGGTATCGCGCCGTTTAATATATTGCTGAAATATAATTACGTAAAAGCTATTTTGATAATGGCGCTCATTTCGACGGCGCTTTCAGCCGTCTTCATGTCATTTCTTCCGTCCATGGCCATAAGGGATTTTGTGGACGTCGCGCACACAGGCTTTATCATATCCGTATCTATATTTATCGCGGGGCTCCTGCAGATCCCGTTCGGCAAGTTCGCCGAACATCATGGCCGCCCGGGTAAACTTCTGCAGTCGAGCATGGGAATTTCCGTTTCCATGCTGGCCATATTTGTTCTGCCGCTTTGCCCGAGTTACTGGGCCCTTTTCGCGGCGGGATGTTTTATGGGGCTCGGTATTGCCATATGCGTGCCCGCTGTGACGAGCCTTTCCATGGAGATAGGCAGAAAAGTCGGCATGGGAATGTGGATGGGCGTATTCTGGGCAGTAATGAGCGCGGGGATTGTCGCCGCGCCGATAACGGCGGGCATCATAATGGACCGCCTCGGGATTGATTCCGTGTTTTATTCTTTCGCTATCTTTACCTTTTTCAGCGTACTTCTTTGTCTGTATTACATATTTCGAAAGACAACCGCAGAAAAGCGCCTAAAGTATTTAAAATGAACAAAAAAATCCCATTTTTACTTATATTTATGGTCGGCTGTTTCATTACCGGCAACATGATAGGCGCCGGAATACTGGGCCTACCCATAAAAACCGGCGTGGCAGGCTTTTGGCCGTCTATGGTAGGGCTTCTTGCGCTCAGCGCGGCGCTTTTTTTCACGGCGATCGTGCTCGCAAAAGAATCAATAAAGCGCCGCCAGGAGATTTTTCACTATCCCAGCCTATACCAGGAGTATTTCGGCCACGCGGGAAAATGGGTTGCCACCCTGGCGAATCTCACCATACTCTACGGCCTTCTTACCGTGTACCTTACCGGTTCGGCGACGGTTATCGCGAGGCTTCTAAACATTCCCGTTCCGAGATTCGTGATTCTACTGGTGTTTTTCGCGATCTTTACAGGTATCACGTTCCTCAAGCCGAAGCTGCTTTTTAAGCTTAGCACTTTGTTCGTAGTGCTTTTGTGGATTTCGTTTGGCATTCTTGTAGTCATGGGGGAGAGATACGTGGACGCCTCGCGTTTTGCCTACCAGGACTGGAAAATGCTGCCGGCCGCGCTCCCGATCATAGTAATAGCGGCAAACTTCCACAACATCATACCTACTATATGCAAGAAGCTCAACTGGAATCTCAGGGATATATTGCTGGCTTTTCTTTTCGGCGCTGTTGTGGGATTTGTGATGAACGCGATATGGATCCAGATAGGCATAGGGGTGCTGCCGCTTAAAGGAGCCGGAGGTATTTTACACGCCCTTCAAAAAAGCCTCCCGGCGACCGTGCCCCTCGCAAATGCGATAAAAACGCCGCTTTTTATCCAGGCGGCGCTCATGTTCACCCTTACGGCCATTATAACCTCGTATATCTCGATAGGCCGCACCCAGATTGATTTTATCGATGATGTCATTACGAATTATACCAGAATGCCGAGAAGCGCGGCTCTCAACTTTGCGCTGGCCTTCGCTCCGCCGCTCATTATATCGCTTGTGTACCCGGATATCTTTCTTGACGCTCTCGATTTTGTCGGAGGAATAGGGAAGGTCATACTCTTTGGTATTTTCCCCTGCATACTTGCCATAAGAAGCATGCGGTCATTGGCAAAGCGCCTGTTGATTGCGGTACCGGCGCTTCTTCTCTTCTGCGTTATCCTGATATTTAAAGTCGGACAGGGATTAGGTTTGTCACATATCAAGCGGGGAGTGAACTACTGGACGAATAATTTCAGGCCCCACAACTACAAACCTCAAGACGAATTTCGAAAGTAGGAAAAAGGTGCCAGGCACCTTAGTTGAATTTATTTAAGGTGCCTGGCACCTTTTTCTATTTTGCGAGGTCTGCGAAGCCTTTACTCCGTCATTGCGAGGTCTGCGAAGCCTTTACTCCGTCATTGCGAGGTCTGCGAAGCAGACCGAAGCAATCTCTTCGTTTGAGATTGCTTCGTCCCCCTCGACGCGCGGCCTTCGGCCGTTTACTCGGGGTCCTCGCAATGACGGAGAAGCAAAGTACCTAATTATCTTGACATTACTGGGCTTTTTTTGCGGCTTGATATTTCGTATCTTTGCAGGTATACTTTACACATATGGGCGTACGTACTTTCTGCCTTCTGATGATGGCCGCGTTTTTCGCGTCGCTGGGCCTGGCGGTAATATCACCTTTTTCCCACAATATTGTCCCGCGCGGGCCGACAACGTTTTCGAATATATAAGGAGATGTTATGAAAAAACTGGTAGTGTTAATTTTGGGATTTTGTCTTTTGTCCGGTTTTGCATACGGTATGTACGATGAGGGTACCGAACCTTCCGAGAGGGACTCGCAATATGCGCGGGATAAGGAAGATCCGGAAGATGTGACCCTGCCTGAAATGCAGACAGAGATGCCGGAAGCCATGCAGGATATAAGCGAAGAGCAGGAGGGTGATCCCCAGGAAGAATATGTCGAAGATAATGTAGGTGAAGACGAACGCGAAGCTCTTAATCTTGATTAATCAAAGGCGCCGTATAGCCATGGGGGTAATTTAAATATGAAATTTATAAAACTTCTTTCAGTTTTAACAATTTTAATCGTAATGCCGCAGTTTGCTAAGGCCCAAGACGTCAAACCCCTGCAGCTTGCGGTTTTTAATCCCGTTCAGCTTGTTCCCGAGGAGGACTCCATTAAGGGCGCGCGCCTCGGCCTGTTTTACACCGTTAATGAAGATGTCACCGGATTGAGCCTTGTATGGGTCGGTGTGAATAGAGCTACGGGGGACGTGCGGGGAGTTGAGATCGGCCTTGGAAACTGGGTTGATGGTTCTTCGTATGGAGGGCAACTCGGCGTTCTCAACAATGTCGGGGAGCGTTTTGTCGGTTTGCAATACGGCGCGGTGAATGTCGCGGGAGGCGATTTCACCGGCCTGCAGTGGAGTTTCGTGAACTGGACGGAAGGATTCATGCATGGCGCACAGTGCGGCCTTGTGAATATTTCGAAGGGACAGTCAGTCGGCGTAAATTTAGGCATAGTGAATTATAACGTAGGGTCGTTCAAAGGTTTCCAGGGCGGATTTGTCAATTACGCCGATGAAATGCGCGGATTTCAACTGGGACTGGTTAACTATACCGAATCTCTTGACGGCGGCCTCCAAATAGGCCTCGCTAACTACAACGGCAATAAGGAACCCCTGGAGTTTATGGTTCTTGTCAATTGGTCGTTCTAATTGTTAAACAAAACCCTGCCCCGATGTTAAAATAGGGAGAAAGGCATATATGAACTGGAAGGTTGCATTAATATTGATATTACTGCTTATCGTAGTGATATTTACGGCCCAGAACTATGAAATAGTTGAAATTAAATTTCTATTCTGGACCTTTGCGGCAAGCAGGGCCATCGTATTGTTTTTGACTTTGTGCATTGGAATTGCCGTAGGCTGGATAATCTCCTTTGTTATGCGCAAGGAATAGACGTGGATAAGATCATCCGGGTAAGGGCAATCCCGAAATCCCGGAAAAACAAAGTGGAGAAATTCGGCGAAGGTTATAAGGTCCGCCTTACCGCCCCGCCCGTAGAGGGAAAGGCGAACAGGGCCCTCATAGAGGCGCTGGCAAACCATTTTAATCTAAAGAAATCACAGGTAAGGATTGCAAAAGGCGGCAAATCGAAAGACAAGCTCGTAAGACTTGGATAATTACCATGGGCATACAAAAGTTTACGGTAGAGACCTCGAAGAAAGAAGAATTTATTGACATAACCGCAGAGGTCCGTGATGCGCTGCGAAAACTGAAGCGCCGGGACGCCATTTGCACCGTATTTACGCCGCACACAACAGCGGCAATTACGATAAATGAGAACGCCGACCCCAGTGTGGCGCGCGACATGCTGCAGGGCCTGCGAAAAATGGTCCCTGAAACAGGGCACCATCATGCGGAAGGCAATTCCCCAGCCCACATTAAATCAAGTATTATAGGCTGTTCCGAGCGCCAAGTCGCCGTTTTCAACCGGGATCTGCTCGGAACAGCCTATAATACTTGATTTAATGTGGGCTGGGGAAT
>Ga0163203_1000224_pt1 | contig 15101 bp, 14 predicted proteins | sample PL_2010_330m_FD_113534 | JGI IMG/M metagenome (GOLD analysis project Ga0163203, IMG submission 113534) | Freshwater microbial communities from Powell Lake, British Columbia, Canada to study Microbial Dark Matter (Phase II) - PL_2010_330m | ecosystem: Environmental > Aquatic > Freshwater > Lake ... | reverse complement strand
TACTGCGGGGAGAGAAACGGGTACGATAAATGGATGATCGGATTAAGAGAGCCCGGCACCGAGAGCGTCCTGCTCGTCTTGGAACTGGAAGATATGGCCGTAGCCACGAGCGGGGATTATGAGAACTGGATCATGAGGGATACCGGCGAAGTCTTTTCGCATATAGTGGATCCGCTTCGTCATGCGGCAGTGGAAAAGGAGCTTTCAAGCGTGACGGTTATCTCGCCGTCCTGCACCGAAGCAGACGCCCTGGCGACGGGCATGATGGCCATGAGAAAGGACAAGGTTATCGCCCTCGCCGACACGATAGAAGGCGTGGAAGCTATCGTGGTGACTTTTTCCGGTGATGGATATAAAATAGATCATTCCGGAGGGGCCGGAGAATATATAGTACGGAGGCAGAAATGACGCGGGTCGTAGTGGCCATGTCAGGAGGTGTTGATTCAAGCGTCGCAGCCCTTGAAATGAAGAATAGAGGTTATGACCCCATAGGCATCACCATAAAAACCTGGCAGAAGGAAGAATGCGGGGTTGCCGGGGAAAGGCTCTGTTGTTCGCTTGAAGCGATACAGTTCGCGCGAAGCGTGGCCGGGGATCTGGGAATACCTTATTATGTGATAAACCTTTCAAAAGAATTCGGCAAGGAAGTAGCGGAGTATTTTGCTGATGAATACGCGAAGGGCAGGACCCCGAATCCCTGTGTTTACTGCAACAGCAGGATAAAATTCGGTCATTTATTCAAAAAAGCGAAGCAGATAGGGGCCGAGAGGATCGCTACGGGTCACTATGCCCGGATACTGAAAAAAGGGGATGACCATTATCTCGCCGAGGCAAAAGACAAGAAAAAGGACCAGTCGTATTTCCTTTATGATATCGCAAAAGAGGTCCTTCCATCAGTGGATTTCCCACTCGGGGAATATGCCAAAGAAGAGGTCCGCATGATCGCGCTTGAAAAAGGGTTTATGTCCGCTGAACGGGAAGAGAGCCAGGACATCTGTTTTGCGAACGCGGGAGGGGATTACCGGAATTACCTGTCGAAGAAAGGCGTTAACGCGTTTATTGAGGGGGATATTCTGGATGTCAAAGGCAATGTTATTGGAAGGCATAATGGCATAGCGTCTTACACGGTAGGGCAGAGGAAGGGACTTGGTGTGGCCATTGGGGAGCCCGCGTATGTGCTGAAAATCGACCCCGGGCTCAACACAATAGTGATCGGGAACAGGAACGATGCCATGCGTCGCAGGATACGTGTATCCGGATTGAACTGGCTTATCGGAGATAAGGCGAAAAAAACAGTAGAACTCCAGGCCAAAATACGTTATGCCAGCAGTAAGGCCATGGCACTGGTTACCCCGCGAGGGGATGATGAAGTGATAGTAGAGTTCTCCGAACCACAGTTCGCGCCGACCCCGGGCCAGGCAGCGGTATTCTATGACGGGGAGATCGTGGCAGGCGGCGGCTGGATAGAGGAAGTTCTTTAGGCCTTTCAATTGACAAAGAATGGGATTTAAAATATAATTAAGGCTCATTTGAGTTGATAATGGACCGTGGCGGGGTAGCTCAGTTGGTTAGAGCGCACGGCTCATACCCGTGTTGTCGACGGTTCGAGTCCGTCCCCCGCTACCAAAAATAAAAGGGCTTTCTTTTCATTTATCGTGAAAAAAGCCCTTTTATTTTTCCATAAGGGGGAACAGGCTGTTCCCCCTTCTTGGCGCTCGCTGTCATCCCCCCCCCAATTTGTGTGGCCTTTGGGCGCTTCTCGAATAAAATTCTTCACTATAAATTTGCCAGATCTAAAAATATTATTATACTTTCCATTTAGTGTAGTATTATCGTACCATTGTATGGATTTTTGGCAGGAAAGGAAAAAAGAACAGGAAATGAAAAGACATACGGCTCTACGGATATTGATCAGTTTTGTGTTCGCAGTATTGAATTTTTATAATATACCGGCGGCTGCCGAAGGATTGTATAATGAAAACGCCGTTTTTCAAAATGGCGCATGTTTCACCACCTGGGAAAAAGAGAGATTTGCGTCTCCCGGGGCCGGGCAGGCCCTTGAGATGCTGGCGGACATGGGGGTTGACCATATTCAGATCATCGTGACATGGTATCAGGACAGCTACGACTCTATCGGGATCAAATCCACAAAACTTACGCCGTCGGACCCCAGTGTGATAAAAGCGATAATAAACGCGCAGGAAATGGGTTTAAAGGTCATGTTGAAGCCGCAGGTGGACATAATAAATAACGAGAAAGGAAAGTATTGGAGGGGGAATATTGGATCCGCGGACGATAAGGGGTGGGAACGATGGTTTGAAGAATACGAAAGATTTATAGTTCATTACGCCGGGATAGCGCAGAAATACGGTGTAGAGATATTTTGTGTCGGCACGGAATTGTCGTTGGCGGCGCGGGAAGACGGCTACTGGCGGCAGATCATCTCCTCTGTTCGGGGAATTTATTCAGGGGAATTAATATACGCGGCTAACTGGGACAACTACAGGAATATAAAATTCTGGAAAGAGCTTGATTACGCGGGGATCGACGCGTATTTTCCGCTTACGCAGAAATCAGAGCCGTCGGTCGAAGAGATCAAAAAAGGATGGAAAAAATGGACGGAGGAGATCGACTCATGGCATTCAGCAGTTAACATGCCGATAGTATTTACTGAAATCGGATATCCGAGTTCCGCGCATGCCGCGAGTAATCCATGGGAAAATGGAAGTGGTAACCCTGATGTGGACATGCAGACAAAATGTTATAAAGCTTTTTTTGGAGCAGTTTGGGGGAAGGCATGGCTTTCGGGGGTGTACTGGTGGAATTTCAATCCGTCCATCTATGGCGGTGGAATGTACAACCGGTATTTCACGCCGCTGAACAAGCCGGCCGCAAAGATCCTTAAGAAGGCATACAGATCAGACAGGTTGGTCCTTAGACAGCTGGACGGACTGTCGGATGTCTTTGAAATGACTTTTGCTGAACCAAGGGATCTGAAAAATAGATTTATTCAATTCAGGATAAAGGCCGGCGGTGGAGTTAAAGCGGTTAAGTTTGTATTAAGAGACAGTTTCACAAGATGCTCGCCATCGGTTTCCCTGAATGGTGTTGGCGAAAGGTGGAAGAGCTTTTCCATAAACATCGAAAAAAAAGCATTCGACTTCCTGGATACCCGTCAGGTAGAGAGCATCAAGTTCAAGATCTTACCGGCGCATCGCACTGGAAAAGAAGAAACTCCGGCACTTTTCATTGAAGAAATAGAGTTCTTCTAACTTTGTTCACTGGAATTGCAAGAAGCGCATCCTGCGCTAGACAGCATTATCATGCCCCAGCCGCTGAATATCAGATTGATGCCGACGAGCAGGCCGATCGCCCAGGTGGCGCTCACGGGCCATTCTATCCATATAAGGAACGCGATAACAAGCGCCGCAATACCGCTCACCAGTACCCAGCCCCAGTTCCGTGTCGGGCGCACCTGAAATGAAGAGATGGTTCTGCATATGCCTTCGATCAGGAAGAGTATCGCCAGTAACAGTGTCAGCGTAAGAATTCCCTGTAAGGGGTATAATAACAGCAGAATACCTACTCCCAGATATAGGATGCCTGCCAACAGGCTGAGAAAGAACCCACCCACTCTTCGAGTCCAGAACGAATGGATGATCCGCAGGATACCACCGATCACGAGTATCCATCCCAGGAGGATCTCGATAGCCAGGGTGGCGGCGAACGGTAATATGATAGCTGCGATACCCACGGCGATAAGCAGGATGCCCAGGAAAAGCACCCATCCCCAAGGCACGTTTTCACATGTAGTGTCCATTTAACCCCTCCTTTTAATGACGGTTAATATTTGTCTCCATACAAGAAGTTTATGCAATACTTTGGTCGAAGTCAAGACAAGCTATGGTATATTTTCATGGGCGATGCATCCGAAAGCTGTTGTAAACTACCCACCCACCTGCTAAAATAATATCATTATTACTTAACTAACATTAATATTATATAAAGGTAAAAGATGAAAACTTTAAAAGGTATATCTGCTGCTCCGGGCATGGCAAAAGGGATTGTCTGCGTCTATTCCACTGAGAACGAGAGTCGAGTGGCTCATTATTCTATTAGCAAGAATCAGGTTGATAATGAGACACACAGACTCCATGAAGCTTTTGAAAAAGCGCGGATTGAGATGAGAAAAATGATAGAAAAGGCTAAAGCATTATATGATGCGGAAGCTGCCGGAATATTCAATGCGCATTTAGCATTTTTGAATGATGAAGCCATCATTAAAAGAAGCAGTGAATTCATTAAAGAAAGAAGAATAAACGCGGAACATGCTGTAAGCCATGCTTTTGATGAGTATATACGGAAATATAGCGCAAAAAAGGGGCATTTCAAGGAACTGACGCATGATTTTGCAGATACCCGTAATCATGTTTTGGATGCTTTAGGTGTCGGGAAGGGTAAATTTAAGTGTCCCATCGGTGAAAGGCAACCGGTAATTGTCGTGGCCAAAAGGCTGACTCCCTCAATGGTCCTGAACATACCCAGGAAAAACGCCCTGGCCTTTGTGGCAAAGGAAGGAGGGCTTACCAGCCATGCCACGATCCTGGCACGTTCTTACGGAGTCCCGATAATTTTCGGGATAGAAGTTGAAAAGGAATTTGACTGCGGGATGAAGACCATTATCGATGGTTCCCTGGGCAAGGTCATCATAAACCCGGATAAAAGGGCAGAGAAATACTATGAGCTAAAAATAGAGAATTTCAGGAAGAAACAGTATGTGTGCGAAATAAAAAAGGGGCTTTCCGCGCGCACAAAAAGAGGAATAAAAATCAAGCTCAAGCTGAATATAAGCACGCCGGAAGAAATTGATATTATAAAAGGCCTTCCTCACGGAGGAATAGGGCTTTTAAGGACAGAGTTTTTATTTATGCATAGACAAGACTCTCCTACCGAAGATGAACAATACAGGATGTACAAACGTTTTCTGGAATATGAAAAAGATAAACCTGTTACCATAAGAGTCTTGGATATCGGGGCTGACAAACAGCCTACTTATCTTAATATCCCGGAACAGGCCAACCCGGATATGGGATTGCGAGGGGCAATAGCGGTAGAGACTTTTCCCGATATTTATCTCACACAGATGAAAGCCCTGTTAAGGGCGAATACCGGCTCTAATCTCTGGCTGCTTTACCCCATGGTGTCGGACCTGGATGATTTTAGAACCTTCAGAGCGCTCCTGTCCAAGGCTAAAGGCATGCTCAGAAAAGAAAAGGTAAAGTTTAACGCCCGGGGGATTAAAGAAGGAGTTATGATAGAGACACCGGGAGCGGTTATGATGGTGGGGGAGCTTTTGAAGGCTGTGGATTTTATCAATATAGGGTCTAATGATCTTCTTCAATATACGCTGGCAGCTTCCCGCGGGAACATGCTGGTTGAAAGGCGGTATCACGTCCTTCATCCCGCGCTGGTCAAATTCATGGAACTCATAGTGAAAGAAGCAAAGAAGGCCAAAAAAGAAGTATGCCTTTGCGGGGAAATAGCTTCCTTCGAGGAATACTATCCTTTATTTTTAAAACTAGGGCTAAAAAGTTTCAGTGTTGCTGTCTCCAAATTTGACGATATTAAATGTGAACTATTGCATTTGCAGAAGGCGCGTAGCAAGGAGATGCTTCGGAAATATTATCAGCTAAAGTCGCGCGAAGAAGCAGATAAATATTTTGAACGATTTGTCTGAGGAAAACGATGAGGAACCTAACGAAGACAGGCGTTTTCATAAATTCGAAAATAGGCAAAGCCATCCACGATTACGATCTTATCGAAGACGATGACAGGATACTGGTAGGTGTTTCCGGGGGCAAGGACAGCCTCACCCTGCTCACGCTTCTCGCGGAGATCCGAAAATGGGCGCCCGTAAGATTCGAGCTCGTCGCGGCGCATGTCATATCGGATCTTCAGCCCGAAAACGAGGAACATATAAGTTTTTTGACAAAAGTGTTTAAAGACCTCAAAATAGAATACAGGTTCAAAAATATAAAAGTCATCGATGAAGAACGGAAGGTGACATGTTTCTGGTGTTCATGGAACAGGCGGAAGGCCCTTTTTGAAATGGCAGATGAACTTAAGTGCAACAAGCTGGCGCTGGCGCACCACAAGGACGATATTGTGGAGACCATGCTCATGAACCTTATTTACAACGGCGAGATCTCGGCAATTAATCCCCGCCAGGAACTGTTTCGGGGAAAGATAACCATTATCAGGCCGCTTTGTTATGTGGAAGAAAGTATGACGGAAAAATTCGCCGGAGAAAGAGGATTTTCCGAATTCACTTGCGATTGTCCATTTGAAAGGGATACCAGGAGGGCGTTCATAAAGAACTTTATCAGAGAAGCGGAAGAGAACGGCTCCAAGATGAACATCAAGACGAACATATTCAAAAGCATAGCAAGGATAAAACAGGAATATATCGGTCTAAAGGAAGAAAAAGGATAGGGGTAATAGACCATGTCCGGTATTTTAGAAAAAATATTCAAGATATCCGAAAACAATTCCAACATTCGCCGGGAAATAATGGGCGGTATCACCACTTTTTTCACCATGTCATACATAATATTCGTCCAGCCAGTGGTGCTTTCGGCGTGCGGCATGGACAAAGGCGCGGTGCTCATCGCCACATGCGTGTCAGCGGCTCTCGGGACGTTCCTGATGGCCTTTTTAGCCAATTACCCGATAGCCCTGGCGCCTGCCATGGGCCATAATTTTTATTTTGCCTATGTCGTCTGTCTAGGTATGGGAGTCTCCTGGCAGGTCGCGCTTGGCGCGAATTTCATATCAGCGGCAATTTTTATCTTTCTGGCTTTCTTCGGGCTGAGGGAAAAACTCATAAATTCCGTCCCGGGAGCCATAAAGAACGCGATAGCGGTCGGGATAGGGCTTCTCATCGCCTTGATCGGGCTGGAATGGTCAGGGATAATTGTCCAGGTACCGGGTACGTTGATAGGACTGGGGGATCTCAGATCACCCTGCGTGCTGCTTTCCATTTTCGGGATCCTGGTCATTTCCGTGTTGCTGTGCCTGAAAGTCAAAGGAGCGATACTTCTGGGTATATTGGCGAGCGCGGTAGCGGCGCTCGTAACCGGGATGACAAAGTTTGAAGGTATTATAGGGACTCCGCCGTCGATCGTGCCCACGTTTTTTAAGCTGGATATAACCGGAGCATTGAAGTGGAACATGATCGGAGTGATATTTACGCTGTTCTTCCTGGATCTTTTTGATACTGTCGGGACACTTATCGGCATAGGGCAGGAAGGTAAATTCATGAAGGATGGGAAACTTCCCAGGGCGCGAAAGGCTCTATTAAGCGACGCAGTGGGATCTCTCGCTGGAACCACTCTTGGGACTTCCACGGTGACAAGTTATATAGAAAGTTCAACAGGTGTAGCGGAAGGGGCCAGAACCGGACTTGCGAATGTCGTAACAGGCATCCTGCTTCTCTTGTCGGTTTTCCTGTATCCGTTGATAAGAATGGTATCTGCGGGCTTCAGCGTGGGTGAGACCACCCTGTATCCCATAATCTCGCCGCCATTGATAATAGTGGGGATATTGATGATGGTGAACGTGGTGAAGATAAACTGGAATGATTATACTGAATCCATACCGGCGTTCCTGACCATCATCATAATGTCTTTTTCATTCAGCATAACCGAGGGGATATCGTTCGGGTTCATTTCTTATACCCTTTTAAAGCTTATCACGAGAAGGTTCAAAGAAGTGCCCCTGATGATATCGGTGTTCTCGGTGCTGTTCATTCTTCGTTATATATTCTTGAACTGAGAGGGAGATGAAATATGTTTATCAGAAACCTGCAGGATTGTGAGGAGTTTATTTCTGGTGATAAAACGATTCTGAGGGAGTTGCTACATCCGGACAAAGCCGAAGTGGCCTTTCGTTACAGCCTGGCCCATGCAACTGTGAAGCCGGGAGAGAGTTCCCTGAACCACAGGCTTAAGACCTCAGAGGTCTATTATATCCTGGAGGGTAAGGGCAGGATGCATGTCGATAAAGAGGCCCAGGAGGTGCGGGCAGGACAGGCTGTTTATATCCCCCCTGGAGCGGTACAGAAGATCGAGAACACCGGGGATCGGGACCTGAAATTTCTTTGCATAGTCGATCCGGCCTGGCAGGGCCAGGATGAGGAAGTATTATAGATACGAGCAAACGAGAATCGAGCATTCCAGACAACGAGGAAAGATATGAAGCATAAGAAGCCCGAATTAGTGGCGCCTGCAGGTGACTGGCCGTCCCTCTACAGCGCTATAGACGCAGGGGCGGACAGCGTGTATTTCGGCGTAAAAGGGATGAACATGCGGCATGCCGCCAGTAATTTTGACATGCTGGAAATAAAGAAGGTCATGGGTCTTTTAAAGAAGAACCGCAGGAAAGGATACCTGAGCCTGAACGTGATAGTCTTCAATGATGAGACTGCCAAAGTAAAAAAGATACTTGATCGCGCCAGGGAGAACGGGGTAGATGCCGTGATACTGTGGGACATGGCGGTTTTGAAACTGGCAAAAGAGGCCGGCTTGAACATACACCTGTCCACCCAGGCAAGCGTTGCTAATTTTGAGGCCTTGAAGTTTTATTCCTCACTGGGCGTCAAAAGGGTCGTCCTGGCAAGGGAATGCAGCCTTTCTGATATAAGGACGATTCTGGGAAAGATAGAGCAGGAAAAAATAGACTGCCGGATAGAGACGTTCATACACGGGGCCATGTGCGTGAGCATATCAGGAAGGTGCTTTTTATCGCAGGAGTCTTTCTCCAGATCCGCGAACAGGGGTAAATGCCTGCAGCCATGCAGGCGGGAGTTCCTCATCAAGAACAAAGAGGAGGATTCTCAATACATACTGGGCCGGAATTACGTGTTAAGTTCCAAGGACCTGTGTACTATTGATATAATAGACAGGTTGATCACTTCCGGGATACATGCCTTCAAAATAGAAGGCAGGATCCGGTCTCCGGAATATGTCAAAGTAGTCACTTCCGTTTACAGGAAAGCCATTGACGCTTTTCTTGAAGACAGACTTGATGGGGGGGGTCTCAAGGAGGATCTGCGGGACAGGCTTAAAGAGGTGTATAACAGGGGATTCTCAACGGGATTTTACCTGGGCGAGCCAGGGAGCGGCGATTTCAGCAAAGAACTTGAAAATGAGCATGAAAAGGTCTTTCTCGGGGAGATCGTGAAATTCTATAAAAAGATCAGTGTGGCCGAAATTTTTATCAGGAACGAAGGCATAAAGGTCGGCCAGGAGATACTGATCAGCGGCAGGACCACACCGGCCTCTTTTGCAAAAGTGACCGAACTGCAGCAGTATCACAAACCGGTCGATTCAGCATGCATAGGCGAAGCGGTCGCGATAAAGCTTCCATTTACAGCCAGGCCCAAAGACAAGGCCTTTATCTGGAGACGCAGAAGAAAATAGGGACAGCGACCATTTAAATATATCTTATAAAAATGGTCGCTGTCCCCATTTTCTTCTTGTATTGTGCGTAGAACTTGATAAAATAATAATTCCAACAAAGAAAGGGGAGGATAGAAAACATGTATTCTTACAAAGACTTAGGGTTGGTCAATACCAAGGGGATGTATGCCAGGGCGATTGACGGGAAGTATGCGATCCCGGGGTATAATTTCAACAATATGGAACAGCTGCAGGCCATAATAACGGCGTGCATGGAGACCAGGTCTCCAGTCGTTCTTCAGGTCTCCAAGGGAGCCAGGGAGTACGCGAACCAGATACTTCTCAGGAACATGGCAAGGGGGGCAATGGAGATAATCAAGGATTCCGGCGCTGATCTCCCGGTCACACTGCATCTCGACCATGGGGATTCTTATGAGCTTTGCGTTTCCTGCATTGAGACCGGGTTTTCTTCAGTAATGATAGACGGTTCAGCGCATTCCTTTGAAGATAATATAACGCTGACCAAAAAAGTAGTTGATTTCGCCCACCAGCATGACGTGACCGTGGAGGGAGAGCTCGGTGTGCTTGCCGGCATAGAGGATGAAGTAAGTCATGAAACGACGCATTACACGAAACCCGAAGAGGTGGAAGAATTCGTTTCCAAGACGGGCGTTGACAGCCTTGCTATTTCAATAGGCACCTCCCACGGCGCGTATAAGTTCAAAGTGGCCCCCGGTGAAGAGGTCCCCCCGCTCAGGTTTGATATACTCGAAGAAGTCGAAAGAAGGATACCCGGCTTCGCGATAGTGCTTCACGGCTCGAGTTCGGTCATGCCCGAATACGTGGAGATGATAAACAAGTACGGGGGAAACCTTGAGAATGCCGTTGGCGTGCCCGAAGATCAGCTTCGCAGGGCAGCGTCTTCAGCCGTCTGCAAGATAAACATCGACAGTGACGGCCGTCTTGCCATGACGGCAAAGGTGAGAGAGACTCTCGGCACCAAACCAAAGGAATTCGATCCGCGCAAATACCTTGGTCCGGCAAGGGACGAGCTTATCAAGATGTACAAGCACAAGAACGAAAAGGTCCTTGGCAGCGCCGGAAAGGCCTGAGTTATCGGGCCGCAGCGGGGATAAAGGAAGGCAGTATGGAAAGCATATCTGTTTATGGCGTTTTCATAGATCCAGCGGTATATATCCCGGTCTTTTATTTTTTCTGGGTAAGCGTGTTATTGACGATAAAAGTGCTGGTATACGGCAGGATCAAAAAGTTCGCCGCAAAGACCGCCACGAAGCTGGACGATATTCTGCTTCATGCCATGGATTTCCCGCTCGTCCTTCTCATATTCACCAGTGGGATATTTGTCCTTGATAATCTCTTCTCGCTTGATATGGATACGGGACTGCTCAAGGTGGTGGATATCGTTTTCAAAGCCACTACCATTATCGCGATCATTATTTTCATTGACCGCCTTTTCAACTCCATGTTCGATCATTACGTTACCAAGATCAAGGCGTTGAAAGGCTCGAGCGGAGTGGCCCGGATCATCATCAGGTCGATCGTAATGGGCCTGGGGCTTTTGATACTCCTGGATAATTTCGGGATATCCATAACTCCGATCCTGGCGTCGCTGGGTATAGGCTCACTGGCAGTCGCGCTAGCGCTTCAGCCGACACTGGAAAACTTTTTCTCAGGCGTCCAGGTCATCATAGACAAGCCTATCGCTGTAGGCCAGTTCATTAAACTGGAATCAGGTGAAAAAGGATATGTTACAAAGATCGGATGGCGTTCTACCTGGGTCCGCCAGCTTCCCAACAATACGGTCGTTATACCGAATAAAGCAATAGTCAGCTCCCGCGTTTTGAATTATTATTATCCGGAGAAAGAGATAGCCGTTCTGGTCCAGGTGGGAGTGGATTACAGGTCTGATCTGGAACAAGTTGAGCGCGTGACCATCGAGGTCGCGGAAGAGGTCATGAAAACCGTGCAGGGAGGGGTCCCGGGGTTTAAGCCGTTCATACGGTATCATACGTTCAGTGATTTCAGCATCAATTTTACCGTGATCTTGCGGGCGCAGGAGTTTGTAGATAACTACCTTGTGAAACACGAGTTCATCAAGCGTCTTCACAAGCGTTATAACGATGAAGGGATAATCATTCCCTTCCCGATCAGCACACTTGAGTGGGACAGCGCCATGCCGCCGGTAAAAATATCACAGTCTTGATCTCTTATCGCGTAAAGATCGCAGGCGGGTTTCTCAGGTTTGGACGTATTTTTCGGATAATTTAAGATAATATTCAGATTTTTTTATCTTTCCTCTTTTTTCACACCCTTTAGCGAATATTGAACACTTCTTCTTCAATTCTTTCAGTGTTAGTCCGTAATATTCAGGTGAAAGCAAGCCGGAAGAGAGCGCTTTTTCCAGGGCTTTGATCCTGAACCTGTCCAGTCCCCACACCCTTGACGAAAGCTGATCGGGCCTGCCCCCGTCTTTCAGCGTCAGGGCTTCCGGTATAAGCTTGACCTCATATTCGGCAGTGGCCCTGATCCAGAAGTCATAATCCTCACAGGCTTCCATGCTTTCATCGAACAGGCCTATTGCATTAAAGACGTCTCTATGTATTACAGCGGTGGATATGCTGATACAGCACAGGGGAAGGGAGTTCTTGTACACAAAGCCGGTGGGTTTTTTATGCTTTGATCTCTGTTCCAGGAGACCGCCTTTTTTATACCATATTTCTTCACTATGGAATATCCTTATTCGCGGGAATCTATTTATGAATCCCACTGATTTTTCAAGTTTTTCCGGGTCCCACCAGTCGTCGGAGTCAAGAAATGCGATAAACTCTCCTTTGGCCAGTGCCAGGCCGCGGTTGCGGGCGTGTGCCACGCCGTGATTCTGCTGATAAAAATAGTTTATTCTTTCATCTTTATAAGAGGTTATCAACTTTTTCGTCCCGTCAGTGGAGCCATCGTCGATGATGATCATTTCAAGATCGGTATAACTTTGTGCAAGCACAGAATTTATGCATTTCCCCAGGAATGACACCCGGTTAAAGGCAGGTATTATAACCGAAAAGAATGGTTGTCCGTCCATGGCTTTAGTATATAATATTAATATAAGGATTTGTCAAGTCATTACTCTGGAGGCGGGGAAATGGATTTTTGGGATGTTCTTGTAAGGCGCCGGTCAGTAAGACAATTTGAACCCGAAGATGTGCCGCAAAGCGCCGTTGAGGAAATAATAAGAGCGGCTTCGCTTGCGCCCAGCGGTTCGAACGCGAAAAACTGGCATTTTATAATCGTCCGCGACCTGGATATCAAGCAAAAGATGCTGAGAGCTGTTAAAAAAAAGATAGACGAGCTTGCCGGGAGTATGAAGTCCAAACGGGCAAGGGAGGATTTCCTGGCATACAGCGGGTATTTCACGTTCTTTTCTGACGCTCCGGTCGTTATAGCGGTGGTCATGAAAAAATACGATTCCCTTTCAGTCAGGATCCTGGCGAGATACGATAAGGATAAGGAATATTCGTCCACGGCCGGGGTGCAGAACGTGGCTGCCGCGCTCCAGAACATAATGCTTGCCACAACTGCCATGGGGCTGGGGTGCTGCTGGATGACCGGGCCCATGATCGCGAAAAAAGGGCTGGAGAAGATCCTTGGCGTGAAGGGAGAGGACGATCTGATCGCGCTTGTCCCCGTTGGGATGCCGAAAAATATCCCATCTTCTCACAAATTTCCGGGATCAGTTGATGATATCATGACAGTGCTTTAAAACTTAAAAAATAATGGAGGATCATGGAAAAGCAGAAGTTCCTGGTTTCTGTTGTCGGTGGACATAAGTGCGATGCCAGAGTGGCAGGGCTGGCCGAAGAGATAGGAGAGACCATAGCCCGGGAAGGCGCTGTACTGGTCTGCGGCGGGCTTGGAGGCATCATGGAAGCCGCGTGCAGGGGAGCGAAAAAAGCCGGTGGCCTGACCATGGGCATTATTCCCGGAGGAGACAAAGATAGCGCGAATCAGTTCGCAGACATAGTAATCCCGACAGGCATGGGATATTCGCGGAATACTCTTGTCGCAGGATCAGGTGACATAATAGTAGCCCTTCCCGGTGAATACGGCACGCTTTCCGAGATAAGTTTCGCCCTGATCGCTAAAAAAAAGGTTTACGGGTTCAATAGCTGGGATATAGAAGGCGTTACACAACTCAAAAGCGTGGACGAGTTGAGAGAGATCCTGCGCGAGGAGATGGCAAAGTAGGGCGCCATGTCCAAAAAAACCGTTCTATTAGTAAACCCATGGATCTACGATTTTGCCGCTTATGACCTGTGGCTCAAACCATGGGGGCTTTTAAAGATATCCTCCATACTCAAGAAAAGCGGATTCAGGGTCTTTTTCCTTGATCTTCTTGACAGGCACCATCCTCTCATAGAGCAGACAGTCAGGGACCACCCGGACGGGACAGGCAAGTTTATCGCCCAAAAGGTCCAAAAGCCCGATGTCCTGAAAAACATACCGAGAACATATAAAAGATATGGGCTCCCTGTTGAAAAAGTTGAAAGAGCCCTGCCGGATGAAAAAATAGATTTTATTTTGATCTCTTCGGTCATGACCTACTGGTATCCCGGTGTATTTGAAGCCATAGGGATGCTGAAGAAAAAATATCCGGATATTCCCGTTATCCTGGGCGGCGCTTACGCGACCCTGTGCCATGAACACGCGAAGGAAAAAAGTGGAGCTGATCTTATAATAAGGAATAAAGAACTCCACAAGCTGGGTTCGATCCTGGAAAAAGACATTGACCTGTCTTTCGAGAACATCTTAAAAGAGACGATCGACTATGAATGGTACAGGGATCCGGGTTACGCGGTTATCAGGATATCACTGGGATGTCCTTTTGACTGTATTTACTGCGCGCAGAAATTATTGAACCCCGGGTTCATTTTAAAAGACCGGCAAAAAGCCCTTGAGGAATTAACCATGCTTTACGGGAAAGGCATAAGGAAATTCGCGTTTTATGACGACGCGCTTTTTTTTAACATGGATTATATAAAAAGTTATCTTGAAGGAATAATCGAATCGGGGATAAAGGGCAGTTTTTATTCCCCGAACGGCCTTCATGTGCGTTTCATTTCAAAGGAAATAGCCGAATTAATGAGAAAGACCAATTTTGTAAATCCAATGCTCAGCCTGGAGACAGCGGACAGAGAAAAAGAAAAACTCTGGCATAAAAAAGTCACGACTCTGGAGCTTAAGGAAGCGATATCAAAGCTGAGAGGGGCCGGATATAAGAGAGGAGAATATTCAGTGTATGTTCTGCTTGGAGCGCCCGGGAGCGGGATCGAGGAGGTAAAAGTGACAATTGATCTTGCCCATTCACTCGGGGCCAGGGTATCCTTAAGCGAGTATTCACCTGTCCCGGGAACAATAATGGCGCAGGATCTGCCGGGGATACTGGAAGAGCCTCTATTGCAGAACAACAGCATATATCCGGTCATATCATTATCAGAATGGCATGAACTCAGGCAAGTCAAAGATCTGGTACGCGGCTTAAATTCTTACCTGTTGGGATATTCACGATAGAATAACCTGCTATAATTAAATAAGTTAGAAGAAGAAGCTTTTTATCAATTGCGTTAGGAG
>Ga0163203_1000223_pt1 | contig 15116 bp, 20 predicted proteins | sample PL_2010_330m_FD_113534 | JGI IMG/M metagenome (GOLD analysis project Ga0163203, IMG submission 113534) | Freshwater microbial communities from Powell Lake, British Columbia, Canada to study Microbial Dark Matter (Phase II) - PL_2010_330m | ecosystem: Environmental > Aquatic > Freshwater > Lake ... | reverse complement strand
TGACCAGATAGAAGAATCAGAGCGGAATTCGAGCAGAGACGGCCCCTGAGCCGTCTCTGCTTCGCTGTCGCGGTCGACCGTCAGCCGCAAGAAGCGGAAGTGTCCGTCACTTCCGCCCTGCCTGGGTCATTCCAACCTGCACCTGGACTTCATCGGCCGTAGGATCCGCAGGCTTGTCAACCGGCGGGGTGGGGACCTGCTTCGGGCTTTCGAGCTGCACGGGGTCGGCCGGTACGTTGCCGCCCTGCGCAGGCGCCTGGCGTTTCGGAGGCGTCGGTTTGGCCGGCGGGGTCGGCGGGACCGGTGACTTCTCGCGGTCATTCAGAACCGGTGCGTTCGTCCTCTTCACCGGACGCTTCGGTACTACCTTCGGTTTCTCTGGTTCGCGCGGCTGGTTCCGGTCCCGGCGCGACCCATCATGGCGGCCTCGGCCTCGCGGCGGCGGGTCGTGCCGTCGCGGGGACCACCCGCGCCCGCGATGACGCTCGCGCGGTTGCAGGACCACCTGCTCATGCACGTAGACAGTGTTATACTCGTTGTACTCTTCCTCGACATAGACCGGCTGCACCGGCGCGGGCTCCTCTTCAAAGTACACTGTGTCCACGTATACCACCGGTTCCTGATAGTGTACTTCGCGCACGATCACGGTTGTTTCCGGCGGCGTGTAGTAGGGCTCAGCCGAATACGGCTCCAAGCCGGTGACTGCGGGCCGGGCGCAACCGGCCACCAACGCGGCCAAGGCAATCGGGATGAGTAAGCGGTTCATAGGACCTCCTGTAGACATCACTGTATATACAGACCGCCCCTCCGTCTATTCCCTGCGCCGGGTCAGCCCTGCGCTCGCCGCTGCGGGCTATCAGTTCTACTGGGGGGTATGCGGCAAGCCGTCAGCCGCTGGCTACGAACCGTTCGCTGTCGCGCCCGGCACTCATCGCTCCGCGTTTGTCGCTCATCGTTCTCCGCCCAACTCGACCATCTTGTAATGCTGCGGCGAGCACAGGATGGGCTCGCCTACAATACGGATCTAAGCTCTTCCTTCGTCAGGTCGCAGTCGCGCAGGATCTGCGCGAGCAGGCCTGGACCGACCGTCTCTCCGCGGTGAACCGGTACGACCGTACAGCGGCCAGCCGGGTTCCGCAGGAAATGATGGCTTCCCCTGATTCGGATCACAACGAAGCCCTGCTTCTTCAGGGTCTTTATGAGGCGCTCGCCCGAGAGCGAACGGAAGTCGCTCACGCCGGGACTGATACCCGCTGAACGCCGACGAACTGGTTCGTGACCGGCTCCTCGACTTCCAGGCAGAGCGCTATCGCCTCCTGCACTCGCTTCATCAGAACATCGAGCGACTTCGCCTGGGTGTGACAACCGCGAAGCGCCGGAACCGAAGCCACGTAGTATCCGTCCTCGTCCTTCTCGATGACTACGTCGAACTCTCTGTGCATGTCTGATCCCTCCACGCTGGTGCCACGCGGCCGGGATTTGGACGTCCGGCACTCATCGGCCCGCGCACCTCGCCGCGCATTCTTCATGGTTCACATACTACGCGCAGGCGCGCGTCACGTCAAATCACCCCGAACAATATGTCACTCCTGCTGCTAGCCGTCGGCCGTCATCATCGTCTCGACCAGACCGACCATCTGGTCGTGTCGGGCTTTGACATCACCCTGAACATGGGAGGCGTCCGCTCCCTCATGGTCTATCCCTCGCTTTGGTGCGGGCCAAGAGGAGAACGGCAACGGCATGCTGTGTGATCTCACCGCCCAAGGAATCGATCAGTGTCCGGATCGCACCGTAGAGCCGCCGCTGGGTGCCCGGGCTGAGCAGGATGTGACTGGACTGGGTCCTTAACTGGTCAATGTACTCACCGGCCGTGCACTTTCCCTGCCAGGGATAGCGTCGGATGACCGCGGGCACGAAATGGCCCGAGCCGGTGATCTTCTCGGCCTGTTTGCGGATGTGGTATTCGGGTGTGCGCGGCTCCTCGACCATCCGTGGAGCATGCTTTCGGTAGATGCCGTTCAGCGCAGCGTGGAAGTTCTTCTGCCTGGGGTAGCCGAAATTCCAGAGCAGTGCCAGGTGGCCCCCGGGTTTCAGCGCTCGGGCGGACCGGGAGAAGCCAGTAGTCGGTCGAACCCAATGGAATGCCTGTGCCGCCAATACGATATCGAAGCACCCGGCCGAGACCTTCCATTCCTCGAAGGCGAGATTGCGAATCTCGACGTTCGGGAAGTCCTTCAGCTTCGCCGCGGCGAATGCCGCCATCTTCGAGCTCAGCTCCAATCCGAGGATTGAGAAACCTCGGCGGGCCATCGGCAGGGTCGCCTGGCCGGTGCCCGGGCCGACCTCGAGGACTCGGCTACCGGTGGAAACACCGGAGAGTTGCACGATGTCGTCGAACAACTGCTCCGGGTAGGTCGGCCGTGTCCGGTCGTACAACTCGACGACCGAATCGAAGCTGCGCCGTCGCAGTTCACGCCGGCCCGCTGACTTGAGCGGCAGGTGGCGGTAGATATCGGGCTTACGGGGCTTCATCGTTGGCGGTCCGGGACGCTCCCCACGCTTCTGTGGTCATCTGCGCCGGTTCCCCCTTCACAATCCTGATCTCACTTTCCGTCAGTCCAAACAGTTGTGCCGTCGGACGGTACTTCACGCCATCGCTCCAGTCGTACACCAGCGCATCGAGAATGGCCATCGGCTTGCGGCTCCACACGATGTACGAATCTCTACCATCCTGCAATGCCGGGGAGCGCGCCCTGACTCGCGCCGGGATTCGGAGGTCAGCCCGCGACCGCGTACTCGACCGAGCGGGGGTTTTCCACTCGCTTCGAGGCGTTCAGAATCTCGATCCCCACCACGTTGCCGTCTTGGTCGTAGTCCAGAATGACACCGGGCTTGTCCTCATCGCTCTCCTGGATCTTCGCTCCGCTGAATACCACTCTCAGAACATCCACTTCCTGGTCATACGTGACTTTCATTCCGACCTCCAATACTTGCCGATCTTGCTGGTTCGATACGCCGTCACAACGACTACGGCATCCGGCTGCTCGCCGACAATCACGCGCACGAGGTACTGCTTTCCATCCAGCTCAACGCGTGACTGCCGGGCCGTGAGGCCGCCATGCTCTGGGACGACCTGTTCCGGATTGCTCAGCACCTGCTCGACTACCTTGGCGGGAATGCCCCGGCGGTCAATCTCCAGGCGGGCGTGGTCCGAGAACTTGACCGGCTTCATAGCGTGTCAGGCCATTCTAGCCGCGTCTCGGCCTCGTGTCCAACTCAGGCATGCCGAAGGCTGTGAGCTGTTGGCCGTCGGCTGTCATCATCATCTCGACCAAGCTCACCATCCGAGGCCGAGCCCTGCCGCCAATCTGCAATCTGCAATCTGAAACACCGCTATGCCGCGCCTTGACATCGCTCAGCTATTGGGTGGCTGTCCCTGATTCTCTCCTGCGTCTCCGCCGCCAGGCGTAATACGCCTTCCGGTAGCGGCGCGTTTCTCTCCGTCCCGCTGAGGTCAACTTCCAAACCGCCCTCGCGCCGCCCGGCACGGGCTCGACGAGCCGGCGACGCTCCAGGCAGGTGAGCAGGGACCCGCTAGTGTGAAGCCCGGCGGCGGTGAGCGGGCCTTTCGTGTATAGCCGCATGGCCACCTCAAACTGCTTCAACGTGCTCAGCTTCCGGGCCTGCACAAGATGATCTGACGGCAGTGCCCGGTTCGGTTCATCCGCTTGGCGCTTCGGCACTCGTTCGAGGCGCAGGTCGCGGATGGCCTGCCGCACGCGCTCCTCGCCGTAAACAGGAATCACCGGTTGGCCCGAGATCACGTAGGGGCGGCCGGCTTCGATACCTACCACCTGGAGCAGCCGGACTATCTCAGTCAATTCGGAGAAGTCCCAGGCCCTCAGCCTGAGCTCGTACTCGCGCTTGCACCTGTGCAAACCCTCATTGGTGCCGCGGTCGTGGCTCGATAGGCGCACACAGCCGGACCTCGCATAGAGCTCACGCAGCCGAGCGGCCGCAGCGGCTATCCTATCGGCCTTGGACTTCCCCAATCTCTGTTTCCTTCATTCGATAGCGATATACACACTGATCGACAAAGGCCGCTGAGACCAACCGCCGATGCACGATGTACGATTCCTCGCCCCGCCGTCTCCATCAATCTGCAATCTACAATCTGCAATCTGAAATGCCTACGGATGTGGCCCGATGCCCTTGCCGCGCGTCGGATTAGAAATGGGAGTGTCCCGCTTTCCTGAGGATTCAACATACAGGACGCCCTCCGAGGTGATGTGGTAGGAGTATTGTCTGAAACTTCCCCTTTTGAGGGCCAAGTGCCTGCGGGTCAGGAACCTGCACGCGTCGCGCGCGAGGCTCATTGATAGCCGAAGGGCGCTCGACATCTCGTGGAGCGTGACCGGGGCGTCCGGGCCACCGACTGGGCTAAGGCAAGAATCATAAAGGAACCTGAGGACCTGATGTGCGTGCAACTCGGTCGCGTTGTCGGCCAGTCGTCCCAGCGGCGTCCACGAGCGATGCCCCATCAGCCTGACGCCTCGGAAAGCGGGTGGGTTGCTTCGACCGGCAGCGAATACCAGGGACTTGCAGACATGCTGGTCGGTCCCGGAACCTCTCGATCGAAGCCCGGCTCGGTCATGGCTCGATTGTATGAAGTGCGGGGACGGATGTCAAATTGCTTCCGGTCGGGTCAATCTGCAATCCACAATCTGCAATCTGAAATGCCGCTGTGCCGCGCCTTGACGTCGCGCAGTAATAGGTGACCGTCCCTAGTTCTCCATGGATAGGAGTTCCTCAGACAGGCTGGCGAACGCCTCATGTCGCGCCGCTCGTAGCCAGCGCAGGCGTTCGGTCTTGGCTTTCCGGGGCTCCAGCCACACGAGGTCTATCAGCTTGCCCAGAACGGTTGCCAAAGCTGTCCCGCTGAGGACGGCGGCCGCCAGCGCCAACCAGCTCATGTAACCCTCAGCAGCTTGGAGTTCGCGACCGCATCGTTGATGGCCTTGGTGGTATCGAATGGTGTCATCGTTGGCCTTGGACCAAGCACATCAGGATTCTAGGATGCACGAGCGGGGCGAGGATTACGGTTCAAACCAACAAGCTCCGCCCCGACCGCGTGCTCTATCTCGCTGAGGAGTGCCTTTCTAATGGTGCGCTCAAGTAGCAGCCTATGCTTGGAGAAACTGCCAGAGTCCATCGAATGCCCGGCATGCACGATTCTGCCGCGCTGATCCCTTATCAGAGATAGCGACTTCCTGACTTCCGCAAGTGTGCCGATCATTGCCCTCTGTCCCACAACATAGCGAGCGTGAACGTCCAGGTCGCTCTCTAGCTTCGTGTCCGCCAGGTGCTGCCGGAGACGCACGGTTGCCCCGCCGGGTATGCCGTTTCGCTCGAATAACGCACAGACTTCCTCCAGCAGTTCGCTTATCTGCGGCGGCCTCAGGTGCTCTTTCAGGACCTTCTTCTTGTTCTCGCCGCTCAGAATCTCCAACGCCGTATGATGGGAAATGAAGCCGGCCTCTTTGTCCAGCGCACAGCAGCCGAGGTAGAACAGACTCAACGCGTGCTGCAGTCTGGACTCCAGATTCACCCTAAGCGCTGCGCCGTCGGCCTCCGTTGCCTCATATGTCTGGTAGGGATGCGCTTCGCACGCAAACTTGAGGGTCGCACTGGATTGGCGGGCCGCCCGCGAGATGAGTCGATTGACCGGCCTTACGTCCGCATCCGAAGCTCGTCGCGACCGGCTGAATACGACTCCTGTTCCCTGCAACGACATCAGGGCCAGCAGCCGGCCTACGGTAGCGCGGGCGTTGTCCAGTGCCGACTTCGCGCTCCCAGCCGAGGTTCGGACCTTCACGAGATACACGTCGCCATAGTTGTCAATCGTCACATTCGGTCCGAGCCGTGCGGGTGTCCGTATCAAGTCGAATCGGACCGGCGCGATTCGCTCACTAACCACCCAGCTTGGCGATACACCGGTGTTCGTTTGACCAAGTTCAGGGGACATAGTCATTGGCTAGAATCTTAGACCTCCCCATCGCCAATTCAAGCCCCAGTTTCGCACTTGACGCACGTACCGGGCATCAGGAATCCCTGATCACGGAGCCTGTCGGAGAACCCCTCGACAGAGCCACGGTGCTACAACCTATTGCGGTACTGCGCGATGCCGGTGTCAACTGGTGGTGGCCGTGCGTCCGAAACAGCCGGTTCTCCGACACGCTCCACGTCCCCCGAATTGCCATTGAGGATATGCGAGGTAGTCGCTCAGCCTAGCGCCAGCGGGTCTCGGTCGTCACTGCCACTCGATACGAACATCGCGGACGGACACTGGCGGTGTTTCGCTTTCATACGCCTCGATGCTGTCCTTTCCGGTACAGGAGAAGTGACCCACGTCGCCTGGTTTGAGATTCACCTCGGATATTATGTCATCGCCTACGTAGCCTGATGAGAAGGTCACATAGACCTTCACTTCGTAGGCAATCTTGTCTCCTTTGTTCGTAACCTTCCCGCTACAGCACTCCTGCCAGTAGTAAATCTTGCATAGGTCTCCGTTCGGTCGGTGACCCCACCCCCAACCTGTGCACGCGGCGGAAGCGGTCTTCTCAACCAGTTCTACTTTAGGCTTCGAGCACGTGACCGCAGTCAAAGCCAGAACGCAGACAACCACGGCCCATACCTTCATACGCATCGTCTCAGTCTCCTTTCAGTTCCCATTATGCCTGGGTGCGCAGCCCTCTCATCCTCCAGCGCCCAGCCGCTTGCGCTTCCTGATGCCCAAGAGCAAGGTCACTGCACCTCCAACCAGCACGATGCCAGCGACATCAAGGACCGTCGTATACCAAAGGGTCCTCCCACACTCAGCTTGCATCGCAAGGCGCATAGCCTCTTGAGCGGTGAACTCGCGGCCCGCTTGAAGAAACAGGAACACCGCGACCACCAGCAACGTTACGGCGACGGCTATCTTCTGTGCGAGATTCAGCTTGGTCACGGCGCGCTCCATGTTGTCTTGCCGCTTGCATCGAAGAGACCCATCCCCGACCCTTGCTTGTGCGCAAACAGCGCGGCGCGGGGCTTGCCGTTTTCGTCGGCTAGAACCAACTCCGGCCCTTGTTTGTACGCGAACAGCCCTGCGAGCTTGTCGCTCTCGTCGTACAGGGTCAGCATCGGACCTTTCTCTGACACGCCCAGCATGGCACTGGGCTTGTCGGTCTTGTCGTACATGGTCAGCATCGGCAGGCCCTCGGTTACGACCAGTTCGGCGCAGGTCTTGCCGTCCTCGTCGTACAAGTGCAGCTCCGGCGTTTGCTTGAGCGTGAACAGCCCTGCGCGGCTCTTGCCGCTCTCGTCATACAAGAGCAGCCCCAGTCCTTCCTCTATCGCGCCCAGCGCGACGCGGGGCTTGCCATTCTTGTCGTACATGGTCAGCATCGGCAGGCCCTCGATCACGTCCAGTCTGGCGCAGGTCCTGCCGTTGTCGTCCTCAAGGATGAACCCGTTGGCGCGGATGACCTTGCTGGCCTCTGCCGGTTTCTGGGCCTGTGCTCTGCCCGCGGTTCCTACCACCACCCACGTGACGACGCAGGCGAGGATTGCGGTGCCCAAGCCTGTCAGCACGAGCCGATAGCGGCGAGCAGTGTGTTCGAGCTTCTCCAATCGTTCTTCCGTGGTTCCAGTCACCATCTCAATCTCCTTTCATTTGCCACGAAAAGAGGGACACTTCCCCAATTTCTAGCACGAATCGTGTCAAGGGCGTCGTCCATGTCTGAGCAGAGCGCGGTGACGAAGGGGTCAAGGAAAGTGCAAACGCCGAAGTCCGAACGCCGAGCGACCAGACAGAGGCCTTCTAGGCAAGTCCGAACGGCGAAGTCCGAATGACGAATTGTCAGACAGGGGCCGTTCAGAAACTCAGGGCGGAGTTGTTCTTCTTTGTAGTCGGGCGAGACAAAGACCTTGCGGTCTTGGTCGAAGCGGTCTGCCTGTGCGTTGCACGCAGACAGGTCGACCGGACGTTTGACGGCGTCGGGCGCAGACGTTCCCATGTCTGAGAAGAATATGTTCGAGGGGCGTCAAGTCAAGCCGCAGCAGGTGGCCCAAGAACCGGAATAGGGACTTACCACCAAGACACGGAGACACAAAGTCGGGTCCGGACAGGGAATGTCCTTGTATGCTTGGCGATCTTGGCGTCCTGGCGGTTCAATATCGGAGTCAGGGAGGGGCGGCGTTCAGTCGAGGTCCGTCACGCTGAACAGAACGGTAGCGACCGCCCGGAGCACATCGCCATCGAGGGATTTGGCTTCGTAGTAGTCAATCAGGTCGGACGCGGCCATGTGGAGCGATTTGCCGCCATATTTGCGCGAGAGGCGGCCGAGTTTCTGGGCGAAGGCGTTGTAGCGGATGAATTGCTCGCCGGGAATGTTGCGGTCCTTGAGCAGTAGCGCGAGCTTCCGGCTGATGTCACGGTTCTGCGCTATGCCTCGCGCATGACCGGCCGACTGCTCGTCCATTGTCGCCGCAGCGCTGCGCGAGACGCGTCCCTGTTCCAGCGCTTGCGCATATGTCCGCTTCTTTCCGCGTCTTGGCCTGGACTTTGACTCCGGCACAACCGGCTTGCGCTTCGGCATCTGGTGCCCGACTGCGTGGAACTTCTGATGGCAGTCGCAGAGTAGCTGCTGGAGCAGCTCCGGCGCGAGGCCGAGGTTCGACCACTTGCGCACGCCGAGCTCGAGCGCCGCGGCCAGAGGCTCTCCGGTCTCGGTGCGGAAGGCCTTGAGCAACTCGGTCACATACCGTTTGTACATGTTCACTTCGTGCACCGGCACTCCGAACGAGCTGATGCGTCTGCTAACCGGGCCTCGCACCATCGGCCAGACCCGTCCCGCGCTTCGGCCGTACACGGAAAGGGGAAACTCGGTCCTGCGGATGAAAGCAAGGACGTTGCGGGTCTCCGCTGTTAGAACCAGAGGACGCATGTGAGGCAAGTCCAAAGTGCCAAGGAAAAATGACGAAGGCGGGATGGGGAAAGGAACTGAGGAGATAGTGGGAGGCGGACTTGGGACATAACTTCTGTATTATCCGCAGGTTGAAGCCGTGTGCAAGGCCTGAAGACCGCATATAGGGGTTGCCTGGGGAGCTACATCTTGAGGAGCAACTGAATACTCATCCAAAGGAACAACGAACGATACTTTGAAACCTACAATGAAAGGAACGACAAAAGGTCCGACTTAGGAAACAATTTGCGAAACAACTGCTGGAACAACTTCTCGAACTTCTCGCGACACAACTCCGCGAGCAACTCAGGATTCAGGTAAAGGTAGAGCTAGAGATACAAGTGCAGATACATGTGCTGGTGCAAGTCGCGATACTACTGAGGATACCTCTGCCGGTACTTCCCGGCGTACTTCTCAGCGTAGAATGAGCGAAGCGATGCGGCAGGCAGTTTCGCGTGCGATGCGCAAAGCGATGTGGCGAGCATGAACGACCGAGTGAGCGATTCGACAAGCACGAGGTGCCGGTCGCGAGACAGAAGGCAGAATGCGGAAGCCGGAATGTCCGGTTCTGCGAGCGGGCGCTAGTAGTGCTGTTCGAGGAAGGGGAAGAAAGCGGAGTCGAGTGCGGTGTAGCCGGCGTCGTTCGGATGCGAGTCATCCGGGCCGGCGGCGTATCCGGACTTGAGATTCCCCGAACCATCGACCAGCACCGAGTACATGTCGAAGACCTCGAGCGTACCCGGATGCTGGGCCGCAAGGTCGAGCAGCCGCTGGTTGTACTGGCGGTGATTCCAGACCAGCCATTGGTCGGTGGCATTGGCGACCTGCGGCAGGACGTTGCCGGCAATCATCTCGAGGCCGCGCCGGGTGGCGGCAGCGTAAACCGAGTCGACATAGCCGACGTTGCGGTCGAGGTTCTCCTGCGCAGATGCCGAGTCGCCGCCGACAAAGTCCACGAAGCAGAGTTTGAAGAAGAGCACCGGCTGGTCGCACAGCGTCAGGCTGTCAATTATCGCCTGGGCGCTGGCGACTATGTCCGGCGGCGGCTGGACTTCATGGTATTCGAGCGTGAACCGGTCGTAGGTGTACGGGCTCCCGCCCCAGTGGCTGAACCAGCCGGCCATCACTGACCGGCCAAGCATGTAGACCATTGCCGCCGGCGCCGAGGTGTCGCCGGTAAAGAACTGGAACGGTCCGTTCTGCTCCAGTTGGTTGCCCGCGATGTCGGTGGCGGTCGTGTCTATGACGTATGTATATGAAGTCTGGCGGGCGAGTTCGGTATCCGGCTTCCAGTACATCAGCGAGTCACTGGCCCAGTCGAATCTGCCCGCGGTCACGGGCGCGATGCTGAACGCGGCCTGAGCCGACGTGGTGTCCATCGCTTCGGAGAACGCTACGCGGATTTGCGTGTTGGTCGGGACCCCGGAAGCACCGTTCGCCGGATGGGTTGAAACCACGATGGGCGGCGTGCTATCGACCGGCTTGCAGGCGAAGGCGGCCAGGACCAGCAGCGCGGGAACGATCAGTCGTCTAGCATATGGCATATTGCATGAGGCGTAGAGCGTCTGCTATTCGACCGTAACGCTCTTGGCGAGATTCCGCGGCTTATCGACGTCGCAGGCGCGGATAACCGCCGCGTGGTAGGCAAAGAGCTGAAGCGGAATCGCCACCAGTATCGGCATCAGGTATTCGGGCGCGGCCGGAACTGAGAAGACCGTGTCGGCCAGCTCTTCGAGCGCCGTGTCGCCCTCGGTTCCGATTGCGATGATAAGGCCCTTTCGCGCCTTGGACTCGGCCAGGTTCGACAGCATCTTGTCGTGCACCGCGTCGCGCGGCGCGATGCCGATGACCGGCACGTTCTCGGCAATCAGGGCAATCGGTCCGTGCTTCATCTCGCCGGCCGGCAGCCCGGTCGCGTGGACGTAGGCGACTTCCTTCAGCTTGAGCGCTCCCTCGAGCGCCGAGGGGTAGTTGATGCCGCGACCGAGGAAGATGAAGTCGCGGGCGCGGGCGAGCCGGGCCGCGGTCGCCTTGACTTTCGCGTCGAGGCCCAGCGTCTGCCGTATCTGCGCCGGCAGCCTACGGCAGTGGCGGACGATGTCGTCGAACTTGTCGTCGGGCATCGTCTTGCGTACTCGCGCGAAGTAGAGCGCGAGCGAGAGCAGCGTGAATATCTCCGCGGTGTAGGCCTTGGTCGAGGCGACGCCGATTTCCGGCCCGGCGTGGATGTAGACCGATGAGTCGGCCTCGCGGTCGATCGAGGAACGCTTGGTGTTGAGCACCGCCAGCGAGTGGATTTCGCGGGCGCAGGCTTCGCGCAGGGCGGCGAGCGTGTCCGCGGTCTCGCCCGACTGGCTGATTGGGATCATCAGGGTGTCGTCATCGTAGATGAACTCGGAGGTACGGAGCTCGGAGCTGATTTCGACCGAGACCGGTATGCGGCAGAACTTCTCGAAGTAGTACCGGCCGACAAGGCCCGCGTGGTACGACGTACCGCAGGCCTGGATGACGACCCGCGCGACCTTCTCCACTTCGTCCGGGTAGAGCAGGAACTCCGGATCGAGCATGACGCGGTGGTCACGGAAACGGTGCTTGATGCCATCGCTGATGACCTTGGGCTGTTCGTAGATCTCCTTGCGCATGAAATGGGGGTACCGGCCCTTGGACAGGGCCTTGGCCTTGAGTTCGATGGAGGAGAACTGGCGTTGGACGCGCTTGCCTGACGCACCGGTGAGCTGGAGCGAATCGTGGGTGATGACCGCCAGGTCGCCGTCCTGCATCGCGACCATCCGCCGGGCGATGCCGACCAGCGCCTGCGAGTCGGACGCGACCACGTACTCGCCCTCGCCCTGGCCGATAACCAGCGGGCTCCCGACTTTCATCGCCACCATCCGGTCCGGCTCGTCGGCCGAGACGACGACGATTGCGTAGGAACCCACTAGTCCGGCCGCGGCCTTGCGCACCGCGGTGACAAGGTCCTTCTTGTGGTGCGACTCAATCAGGTGAATGATGGTCTCGGTATCGGTGTCCGATACGAACCGGTGCCCATGGGCGACCAGCCGCTGGCGCAGTTCGCGGTAGTTCTCGATGATGCCGTTGTGCACCAGCGCCATCCGGCCATAGCAGCCGGTGAACGGGTGGGAGTTCTCGTCAGTCACCTTGCCGTGGGTGGCCCAGCGCGTGTGCCCGACCCCGAGGTTGCCCGTCACCGGGCTGTTCGCAAGCATCTCCTTCAACTTCTGCAGCCGGCCCGCGGTCTTCCTGATGGTCAGGCCGCCATCAACCGCGGCAATCCCGCACGAATCGTAGCCCCGGTACTCAAGCCGCTCAAGCCCGACCAGGATGACGTTCGACAGGTTGCGCGGCCCGATGTAGCCGACTATGCCGCACATATCAGGAGAGGATTCCAGGGGTCAAGGATTCTAGGATTCTAGTGCCGGCACTCGACCCCTCGCACTGTCTGACAGGGGCCGCTGCGGCCAATCCTGGAATCCCCGAGTCCTGTCCGCTCACTTCTTTTCCGGTCCCTTGCCGTTGGCGAGGGCCTGTCGGACCTTGTCCACTACTGCCTTTGCCTGAGCGTCGGTCTTCGCCTCGGCGATGATCCTGACAATCGGCTCGGTGTTCGATGGCCGGACGTGCACCCACGAGTCCTCGAGGCTGAACTTTAGGCCGTCCTGCCGGTCAACCTGGGCGTTCTCAAACGCTCTGACCAGCTTCTCGGTCCGCTCGGTGAACTGCTCGCGGGTCAGGCCGATTGAGGTCTTGACCATCTGGTACCGAGGCAGAGTTGCACCGATGGTTGAGAGCGGTTCGCGCCCCAAGCTCACCAGCCCGATGACCGTCGCCGCGGCTACCAATCCGTCGCGGGTGAAGTTCAGCTCGGGCAGAATCACGCCGCCATTGCCTTCGCCGCCCAGAACCGCCTGCGTCTTCTCCATCCGGCCCGCCACGTTCGCCTCGCCGACCGGGGCCCGTTCGACCGTCGCGCCCAGTTCGGCACAGACATCGTCAACCGCACGGGTCGTCGAGAGATTGACAACTACGGGACCTTTGCGCAGGGGCAATACGTACTTGCAGGCAAGGCAGATTGTCGCCTCCTCGCCCAGCGGGGCCCCGGTCTCGTCTACGCAACTGAACCGGTCCCCGTCCGGGTCAAAGGCAATCCCCAAGTCGAGCTTCCGTTCGCGCACCAGGTTGCAGAGGTCGCCCAGGTTCTGCGCCTCGGGCTCGGGTTTGCGCGGAAAAACCGCGCCCTGCTCCATCGGTTCGATGCTGCAGTTCAGCCGGACCGGCTCCGCGCCCAGCGCCTCAACCAGTTGGCAGGCCGCGACCGAGGCCGCGCCGTTCACCGCATCCACTCCGACCCTCAGCTTCCGCTCAATGAGCGCGGGCCTGATGCCACGGAAGAGCTCGGTCGACAGGATCGAGTTGATGTGGGCGCAGATGGCGTTCGGGTTCTTCTTGACCGGACGCAGGGCGTCCCAGTCCGCGTACTTCGCGCCCTTGCCTTTTACCAGTTTGCGGAACGCGGCCACCTCGTCCGGGGACAGGAACTGGCCCTCGCGGCTGACGAACTTCATGCCGTTCCATTGCTCGGGGTTGTGGCTGGCGGTCAGCATGACGGCTCCGGCAACAGTCCCGCGCCGGGTGACGTAGACGACAGTCGGCGTCGGGCAGATGTCGAGATCCATGACCTCGCAGCCGACCGATACGAGCCCGGCGGTCGCGGCCGCGTGCATCATCTCGCCGGAAGCCCGGCAGTCACGGCCGAGTGCGACCGTACCGTGCCCGACGAACGTGCCGAACGCTGCCGCGTAGCGGATCACGGTTTCCGGCAACAGGCTTTCGCCGACAATCCCTCGGAGTCCGGAAATCCCGAAGATGGGAGATTGCACTTCGCCGTGATTATATAGGCGCGCCGCCCGCGGTCAATCCGTTCGGCGCGGCGGTCGAATCACCCCGCCTGCCGGACCGGGGCTAGAGGCTCACCGGGTGGAGGAACTGCTGGAACTCGATTGACCGTCCCTCCGGGTCCCGACCGTAGAAGTGATAGATCCGATACTCCTCGTTCTCTCTCGGCGGACCGAGCGCCACGTCGGCAAGCCGCTCGTACATCGCGTCGACCTCGGCCCGGGTCTCGTAGAAGAAAGTGAACACGCCCTGGGTGTCCACCGTTTCCTGCTGGTTGAAGCCGAGGAGCAGATTGCCGTGCCGCAGGATGGCGATGCCCGGCTGCTCAAGCCACGTCGTCATTCCCACCCGCTCGCGGTAGAACGCGACGACCGGCTCGAACTCCCGAGTCCTCAGAAACACGATGCCGGCCACGGTCTACTGCAGCAGCACCAGTTCGACGACATCGCGCTGCCCGCCCGCGCGGCAGAAGTAGACGCCGCCCGGCAGCAACCGGCCTTGCCCGTCGCGGCCGTCCCAGGCGAGGGACGATGATGCGGCCTGACGGGAAGCCCGGAGCGCACGGACGCAGCGGCCGGCAGCGTCGAAGATGCGCAGCTCGACCGGCGCGGCACCCGAATCGGACTTGACCTCAAACCGGACCTGCCGGCGTGCGGGGTTCGGCCTTGCTACGAACCACGTGCCCCCTGCGGTCAGCCAAGCGTCACCGACGCCGGGAGCGGGTGAGACTTCGACCGAGTCCTGCAGCCGGTCGTTGGCCGGGAAGGTGTCGGTGCCCAGTTGGGTCGAGCAGGTGACGACGTAGAAGCCCGGCGCGTAGCTCACGGTCCAGTCCGGGAAGACGACGGCCAGCTTCGTGCCCACGGCGTGACCGGTCACGGCGACGACGGTATCGTAGCCCGGACCGATGACCATCCGCGCGTTGTAGCTCTCGCTGCGGTTACCGTAGTTGTACAGGGTGCACGCCGGCGCGACGACCGCACCCGACTCCACGGCGGCGGGCGGTGATGCGATGCTCGCGACGCCGACGTCGTGGCGGCTGGTCGTGTCGTTCCTGACCTTCGCCATCATGCTGTCGGCCGCGGTGTTGCCGTGCTCGTCACGGGCGACGACCTTCACCCAGTAGTCACCGTCGGCCGAGAGCGCAGTATTCCAGCCGGCGAGCGAGTCGGAAGGTTCGATCAGCGAGTCGCCGTC
>Ga0163203_1000221_pt1 | contig 15168 bp, 15 predicted proteins | sample PL_2010_330m_FD_113534 | JGI IMG/M metagenome (GOLD analysis project Ga0163203, IMG submission 113534) | Freshwater microbial communities from Powell Lake, British Columbia, Canada to study Microbial Dark Matter (Phase II) - PL_2010_330m | ecosystem: Environmental > Aquatic > Freshwater > Lake ... | reverse complement strand
TAGGGAAATAAAGGATACGAAAAAAATAAAAGAATATCAGGGGTTGCTTCCATTTTACAATAAGCACAAAGAACGATTTGATGAATTGAGTAGATATCTTATTTCAAAAGTTGAAATATAAATAATGAAAGAAATAGAAGTTGAAGCCAAATCCGCTAAAGAAGCTATTGAAATAGCACTTAAAAAGTTAGGTGCAAAAAAAGAAGATGTCGAGATAAAGATATTACGCGAGGAACACAAAGGCCTTTTTGGAATGGAAGGTTCGGAAAGTGCAAAAGTTAAAGTTATATTAAAAAAGCGGAAAAAATAAAAAATGGAGTTTGAAAACCACAATATCAAATGTAAGACTTTTTGGGATGTTGAAAGAGTCATTAAAAATGCAGAGGCTAAAATAAAGGAACCCAGAAACGCTGCGGAAAGGCGATATTATGCACAGGATGTTTTACTTGAGTCAAGGACTCTCTTGTCATGCCCGGATTATAACGCCAGAAATTCCGATTGCGTAAGTTGCCGTTCTTTTGCGCATCGATATACCCAGGAATATAAATATTTGGCAAAGACCGAAAGAAAAAAGGTAGCAAAGCGCTATTAACGAATAGAGAAATTTCATGTTTAAAAAGAAAGATAGGACAAACAGAGAAGGGAATTTTATTGACATCGATGCCGGCATGGAAGGCAATATTAAATTTAGTGGCCAGGTAAATTTAAGAATCAGCGGCAAATTTGAGGGCGAATTAGAAACAAAAGGGCATCTGACTATAGGAGAAAATGCAGATGTAAAAGCTAAAATAATTAGGGGCGAAAATATAATAATATTAGGTAAGGTTAAAGGAGATATTATATGCACCAAACACCTTGAGATTTCTCCGCCAGCATCAGTTACGGGTAATATCCAAGCTCCGCTATTGGTTGTTAAAGAAGGTGCTATGTTAAAAGGACACTGCAACGTACCCATTGAAGAGGAGAAAGATGAAGCTAAGAAAAGTTCTAAAAAGAAATAATAAAGTTCTTTTTATTCCTGTCTGGATTTTGAAGGTAAGATTTTTAAGTGTTCCCGATATTTGGTGATAGTGCGGCGTGAGACAGATATCCTATCCTTCCTGAAGTGATTAGCTATCCTCTGATCCGTTAAAGGGTTCTTTTTATCCTCATTCCTTATTAGCTCCAATATCTTAGCCTTGATATTCTTAGATGCGTAAGATACATTGTTTTCTTGTTTAATTCCGGAACTCAGGAAGTACCGCAATTCAAAGATACCATGGGGGGTTTGAAGATATTTGTTGCTTATCGCTCGGCTGACCGTAGACTTATGCTTTCCAATTCGTTTGGCGATTTCGTCTTGAGTCATGGATTTAAAATTCGCCACGCCAGTATCTAAAAAATCTCTTTGAACATAAACTATATCTTCTATTATTTTCTGGATAGTTTCCTTACGTCTCTCGATAGCATTAATCAATGTCCGAGCAGCTTTAAGTCTTTCCATTAAATATTCTTTTGCATCCCGAGGCGTATCTTTTTGTTTTATCATCTTCTTGTATTTGTCATTCATATTAAGCTGTGGCAAATCCCAGTCATTTAATACAGCTTCATATCCGCCTTTGGTTTTCTTTAAACTAGCATCAGGTATTAAACAAACGGCTCTTTCTGTGTTGAAAGAGCGGCCCGGCTTAGGTTCAAATCGAGCTATTTCTTTCATAGCTTCTTTTACCTTATCCGTCGAAACCTTAAGCTTTTTAGCGATATGCTCATATCTTTTTTTTCCTAAATGCGAAAGATACTTATCTACAATTCGGCCTGTCAGAGAATTCTCTTTTCCTTTTGCTTTCAATTGCATTAAAAGACATTCTCTTAAGTCTCTGGCGCCAACTCCCATAGGATCAAATGACTGAATAAGCACCAATAACTTTTCAACCTGAGATTCCACAACTTTATTAGATTCGGCTATCTCTTCAATAGCGCATCCTAAATACCCATCGTCAGTTATATTACCGATAATGAACTCACCGATTTTACGTTCATCGTCAGAATGAACAAGGATTTGTAATTGCGTTAACAAATGCTCTTGTAATGTAGGGGGTTTAGTTATGAGAGACTCAATATATTCTTTTTTCTCTTCATCCTTTTCGGTCCAGGATAGCCCAGCTCCTTCTTTAGGAGGTTTTGGCACTTTGTCCATAAGTTCTAATACGGGATTTTTCTCGATTTCCTGTTTTATGTATTCTTTAAGCTTTACCAGAGGAAGCTGCAAGAGATTAAGAGATAATCTCATTTGAGGGGTAAGGCGGAGCTTGTATGTAAGTTTAGGAGAAGGCCTTAGCTCTAACGGCATATTATTCCTTATTTGGTAAGCAACATCCGTGCCATGAGTTATTATACCTTATAGCATATTTTTTTCAACACTATTTTTTAAAAGAGAATATAGCCCGTACCCATTGGTGTACAAACTGTATATACTTTTTCATAAGTAATGACGTTTTATACGAAGTCAGGATGTTATTTTTAGTTTGCGAAAAAGCCTCAGAGAGGGATAAATCTAAAACTGGAAATAATCGGATATAACCTCCAGATTTCCATTGACTTAAAATCTTATTTGTGCTATAAGATGCAATATGTGCAAGATAACGTAATCCTATAAAATATAAGGAGTGGTACTCTATGGACATTATAAAAAAACTGGAATTGTATCGTTTAGAGAATAAAATAACCCAGCAGGATTTGGCAAAAGAGTTGGGCGTTGCTTTTTCGACTGTGAGCCGATGGGTTAACGGTAAAACAACACCAAGCAAAATCCAACAGTATCATGTGGAGAAGTATTTGAGCAAAAGAGAAGAGGAAATCGCCAAGACAATAAGAAAGGGTAAAACGCGATGAAATATAAGTTATTTGTTAGCGCCAATCAGAAAGAATTAAGAGAAGAACGGTTTGCGATTAAGGACATCATTACCGGAAACGCCACTTTGCGTGGATTTTTCGACGTGTTTCTTTTTGAGGATTTACCCGCAAAAGGAAAATCTGCGGTTTCGACATATCTAAAAAATGTTACAAACAGTGATGTCTATATTTGCATTATCGCCAACACCTATGGGGATAAAGGCAAAGATGGCTTGTCCGCCACAGAGCGTGAATTCAGGCATTTTTTGAAAACAAAATCAAAGGCTGAAATACTCGCTTTTATCAAGGGCAGTTCGTCCGCTGATAAAAAACGAGATAATGATACGCAAAATTTTGTGAAGGATATCAGGTCAACACTTATTTATAAGAGGTTTCGCAACGTCGATGAATTAAAGACGCAGATTCTTAACAGCCTGATATCATTTTTAGACGATAAAGGTGAATTTGCCAAAGGCCCTTTTGATAAAGCCGTTCGCAAAGATCTTGGATATGAAACAATCGATGAAAAAGCCGTAAAAGATTTTCTTCAAAAAAGAGCGGAAAAAATGAAGGTGGCGGTTCCTAAAATTACGGTTAAGAATTTTCTGACTAATACGCTTAAGATTGTAAAGAGAGATAATGGTGACTTGCATCCGGTAAATGCGGCGCTACTTTTCTTCGGAAAAGACCCGACAGGGCATATTTCACATCACGAGATAAGAATCGCGCGTTTCAAGGGAACTGATCGAGTAGAGACCCTTGATTCACAAGAGATTAAAGGACATATCTACAAAATGTTAGATGAGGTCAAATCATTCGTGAGACGCAATACGCGTTTGGCAAATAAAATTGTTGAATTTAAGCGCGTTGATATTCCTGAATATCCGTTTGAAGCCATCAGGGAAGCCGTTATTAACGCCATCGCGCATAGAGATTATAATCGTAGAGGAGCTCCGATCATGGTGTCCATTTTTGACGACCGTGTAGAAGTGCGTAATCCCGGAGGACTTTTACCCGGGCTTAACATAAAGAAGCTCGAAGGTCATCATGCGACTCGTAATGAAGCTATTTGCGCCATATTCCATGAAACTATGGACATGGAGCGTTACGGTACCGGAATTACGAAAATGAAGAGGTTCATGAAAGAACACGGGCTTTCCGGTCCTAAATTTTCAGAAGAAGGCGATGTCTTCGTGGTTAAATTCTATGGGCCGGGGGATAAAATTCTGGATTTGGTTCCTAGTATTCCGGAGCATAGGCAAACCGACCTTAAGAAGCTCGGCCTTAACGAGAGGCAAATTGAGGCGTTACGATTGATGGTAAATGAGAAAATTGTTTTTTCAAATAAAACGTATCGAGATCATTTTAAAGTTAGCAATCAGACATTTGTTAGAGACATGAAACTGATGACTGAAATGGGCCAAGTAAAAAGTAGTGGCAAAGGACGTTCTTTAAAATATTTAGCGAAATAGTGTCACGGAAATCGTGACTTTGTCATGCAAATGTCATGCAAATCTTAATGTCACGAGAGTGGCTAAAATGTCATGAAAATGTCACGGAATTATTTGGGACATTTATGGGACATATGGGACAAGTGCACGATTTGCGAGATTACTCCGCGATTGCCGAAACCAGACATAAACAGGACAAACAGGACATGAGTCAACAAACGTAAAATAGGGGCGTTAAAGAGGCGAAATGGGCAATTTCCAGGCTATATTTCTAGAGGCGAGAAGTAATCTTTATAAAGGTTATAATATTATAACCTTAACAGCAAATACAAGGTTTAAAAGGATCTTATAATATTATAAGATCCTCCTTTCGATATGACTAAATATACATTAAGAATAAGTCAAAAGAAGATAAAAGAGATTGTCAAAAAGCTGGAACGATTGAGCGTGCACCGGCTATCTTTTGATGAATTCAGGATATACGCCATGTATCGTCTGGTTGAACTTATCCATAGTGAGGGTGCCATTCATTATGATGAATTATTATACCGATTTTGCGAGGTAGGGCCAGGAAACCGCAGGTTCGATCCCTTAGCAGTCGAAATTTTACTAAATTCCCTATCTGTGCAGGATTATCTTAAAAAAAGCGCGAAAATTGAGTGCAAAGATAAATGGTTTTTGGTGAAAGAAGCGAAAGGAAATACTTTGAACTTTAGGATTAAAGAAAAGGTGCTTGCCAATATTTTTGAAAGCACGAAAACGGATAAATTGTTTAAACTCTTGAAAGATGAATTAGGAGCTGTGTTTCAGGAGTGTGAATATGAAGCCATTTCTTATTTTGAGGACCAGGATAAAATCTATATAGAATTCAAATTAAAGTCAAAAGAATTCGATAGTCAGCTACTTCTAAGATTTTATAACACTAGCGTATGGGTGTATCCTGAGTCGTGGCAAATATGGGATTTATTTCATAAGGCGAATTTAGATAATGCTATCCCGGTTCTAATCGCTCCAAAAATACATGGCGCATGCTTTCCTTTATTTAAAGCTATTGGGATGTTCGCACGAGCTAGCTACTATCTTTTTATAGATAAGAGCTTGGAAGAGATAAAGAGTGCGGTTTTAGATCAAACTGAAAATGATTTCTGCCAACTTAGTAGAATTTCATTTGGGAAGATAGATAATTTGCCATCGAAATATCGTGATGAAAGATTTGCAGGCGCAAAACATCTTTTGACAGAGATTATCCCAAACTACCATGATTCGTTTATGATAAAACTAAATCGCGCTATTGGAAAGATTAATCGCTTACCTGAGAAGTTTAAAAATCCTTCAAAGTTTGTAATAGAGCCTAAGGAAAGAATTCAAAAAATAAAGGAGTTATTAGGGCTCAAATTGGGGCATCTTAAATCGGTTGGGGAGATGATAAAACGGAATGAACTTATTTTTCTAAATATTACAAAAAGCTAAATAATAGCGAAGAATAGAGAAGAGAAGAATGGTGAAGGAAAGAAAAGCTATAGGGCAGAAGGCCATGGTTGGGCATCCGATAGCCCAAGCCACAGGCATAAAATCCTGGCCGAAGGATGAAAGGCCGAGGGAGAAGCTGTTTAAATCGGGTGAGCATACACAAGCTATAGCAGAATACACCGTCGTAGAAGATAATAAGATACAGAAGCAAAATTATGATAGCCTGCTTTTGAGAATAAACAGCTCTTTTAAAAAACAATTGAGAGGGAACTTTGAAGGAATTACTCCTTCACGGACTAGAACGGTTCGAAATTAATCGGGGAAATAATGAGGATAGTTTTGTTTTTAATCGAGAACCAATAAAATCTGAGATATTTATAAATAGTGTCTATTCGTATTTTTCGAGGGCATGTATGAGAATATACATCAGGTACTTAAGCCATAATGTATAAAGTGACAATGGGAAGGCAAAAAGCGTCACTTCACAGCTTAGCATAAAAATGGCGCAGTAAAATAGGAGTTAAAAATGTCCCAACAAACTATTAATTGTCCGAAATGCGGAGCAAAGATTGAGATTACAGAGGTAATAGCTCATGAAATTGAAGAACGGCTTAACGTCGAATTTCAATCGCAACTAAAGAAGAAAGAAGATGTGCATCGCCAAGAACTTCGAGCAAAAGAAATAGATTTTCAGAATAGGCTGATAATAGAACGCAAAAATTCTGAAGAACAGGCCCGGAAGAAAGTAGAAGAATCTATCAGTATAGAACTAACCGATCTAAAAACGCAACTCAATGACGAGCGAAATAAGCGAGAAGCTTTACAACGAGAAGAATTGAATCTTCGTAAAAAACAACGCGAGTTAGAAGACAGTAAAAAGAATTTAGAACTTGAAATGTTTAGGAGACTGGATGAAGAACGGAAAAAAATTGAAGAACTAGTAGCGCAAAGAATTGTGGAAGAGCATCGTCTTAAAGATGCAGAGAAAGACAAAAAATTAACCGACGCATTGAAGCAAATCGATGAATTGAAAAGGAAAATGGAACAAGGGTCTCAGCAGACACAGGGAGAAGTTTTAGAATTAGAACTGGAGGCTTTGCTTAAAAAAGAATTTCCATTTGATGATATTGAGCCAGTTTCTAAAGGTGTTCGCGGTGGAGATATTTTGCAGATAGTCAAGACTCAATCCGGACGAATTTGCGGGAAGATTCTTTGGGAAATAAAAAGGACTAAAGCTTGGAGCGATTCATGGATTCAAAAGCTAAAGGATGATCAACGTGAAGCTAAGGCTGGACTGGCTGTTTTAGTGTCCGAGGCTTTACCACAGGGATTTCACCACTTTCGTCAGATGGATGGCGGTGTGTGGGTTACTGATGTGCCGTCTGTTATCAGTTTGGCAATCGCCTTAAGAGTTGTTTTAATTCAAGTAGCCAATGCGCGTGAATTTGAAATAGGGAAAAAAGAAAAGATGGAACTTATATATACGTATCTTACAGGGCCAGAATTTAAGAATCGTGTTTCAGCGATTATCGAAGCTTTCAGGGCCATGAATGAAGATTTGGAGTCCGAAAAACGAGCTATGCAACGTATTTGGGAAAGACGTGCTAAACAGATAGAAAAGGTTATTTCAAATACTTCTGGAATGTATGGAGATCTAGAGGGATTAGCTGGAAATGCACTGCCGTCGATAAAAATATTAGAATTGCCTGGTGATACAGAAGAAGCCACATAATATGGTAGCCAATAACATAAGGTTCAAGAATATATGCTTGAAAGATTCGAAGGCGTAAATAAAGTAGGATTGTTTGAAAACTACCGCCATTCGTCTGATTGCGATCTCGGAGAAGTCACACTTATCTACGGAGAGAATGGTGTCGGTAAGTCCACGCTTGCCGCCATTCTCGACTCATTGCGTGAAGGAAATGCGGATGAAGTTATCAGGCGCAGAAGCCTCCCCGGGGATGTTGCTCCAACTGCAGTTGTTCGGATAATGGGTAAGGATTATACATTCAATGGCCGCAATTGGGATAACCAGTTGCCACATGATACCCTCGATGTTTTCTATCCGGGTTTTGTGACACGTAATGTTTATAGTGCTACCGGCATTGATTCAGATCACCGCCGAAATCTATGCGAGTTTGTCATTGGACGAAAGGCGGTCAACAAAGTCACACGACTAGCCAATGCTGATACCGAAAGCCGAACAACCCTGACCGAGCTTAAAGCGATTGAAAAGCAATTGCAGCTACTTATTAAGGATCCCGATACCCTTGAGACATTTATAGGACTTCTTAATGATCCAAAAATTGACGAAAATATAGAAAGTGTTCGCGCAGAGCTGAAACAGGCGCAGAGTAAGGATGCAATTATTGCAAGAGAGGTACCTAGAACTGTTGCACTAGCTGTGATCGATCGAAATGCGATTGTTATAGTTCTAGAGAAGAGTACCGACAGCATAGACGTAGGCATTACCTCTATTGTTAGAGAGCATATTAATCAACATTTGGACGACGATGGCGAGAACTGGCTCAAATATGGAGTAAAGCATGTAGGGAGGAACAACAAATGTCCGTTTTGCGCTCAAGATATTACTGGGTCGAGCCTCGTTGAAGCTGTCTGCTCCTATTTCAGTGCGGAATATCGTATCTATACCGAATCATTGTTACTGGAAATTCAAGCGTTGCGGAATCAGCTTGGTGTTAGCGCCTATTCGGAGATAAACACAGCCTTGTCTGTCCAATTTGCTATCGCAACTCAGTGGGCAGATGAAATGCCTATTGATCAGTCTATCGTTGCCGCTACTCTTACCGAAGCCGAAGCAACTTGGAAGCTTGCGGCTGGAAAACTGGAAACGCTTTTAGTAGCCAAACAAGCCAAACCACTTGATAAAATAGAGCTTATCTTGGCTGATGAGGCACTGGCAGATTATGAACGTGCGCTAGCATTTCTAAACAAAGTAAATGGACTATTATTAGCCAGTAGCAAAAAGGCCGAAGAGAGAAAAGTCGCTCTAGCTAAGGTAGCTACGGCAGAAATTGAACAACGTTTACGATGCCTTGAGAATCAAAAGACTCGATTCGAACCATTAGCTAAGGAGTTGATAGAGAAAAGAAACGCTCTAATGGCGAAACGAGCAACGCTCGAGACTGAGAAAGCAAGCCTGAAGAAAGAAATAGATGAATCTGCTATCAAGGTAGTGGGTAAGTATCAAGCCGGTATTAACCACTATCTCGAACATTTCGGCTGTGACATTCGAATCGAATCCATTGAGCCGAAATTCCCTAGTGGAAGAGCCAGTGTACAGTATATACTTAAGGCACATGGACATGAAATCGAACTCGGCCTTTCTGGGGCTAAGCCTTGTTTTGAGACGGTTCTTAGTGATGGCGACAAGTACACGCTAGCACTGTCGTTTTTTCTCGCGCGCCTCAAAGATATTGATAATTTGACTGGACGGATCGTAGTACTTGATGACCCCGTTAATAGCTTCGGAAGTTATCGTCGAATTCTCGTTGAAGGTATCGTGCGAGACTTGTATATTCGCGGTGCACAAGTCATTGTATTAACTCATGACGAGCGGTTAGCGGCACTGATGTGGCGTGACAGAAAGCTAAATAAAAAAATCGTTTCATTGCAAGTAGAAAGAACTAGGACAGGTAGTCAACTGCGGCCTTGGGATGTGGATAGTGCAACGCAAAGCGAATATGTAAAACAATACCTTACGCTCAACGATTATCTTGAACACGGTGGCGATTACATACAGACTGCAGTATGTATTCGGCCGTATTTGGAACATAGACTCCGGCACTTATTTCCTGGGCCACCACTTACGACTCGCGATACCCTTGGTGATATGATTGCAGAAATCCGTAGAAGTACTTCAGGATCACGCCTATATGTATTGAAGGCAAAACTCCCGGAGTTAGAATCCATCAACGATGCCTCGCTGTCAAGTCATCATGCCACTGACGATGTGCCGGGAATATCTCCTCCTACTCCGGAGGGGGTGCGGCTATTCGCACAGAAGGCGCTGGCATTTTAGGATAGACGTGGCTTAAAGAATTAAGAAGAGTAAAATAGGAATAGTGTTCATTTTTTCAAAAATAAATGGTCATCAGGCCTAATTCTATAATTTACCAAATAAGCAACTTGCCTAACGAAAATATTGTTAATTCATATGCCCCCATCAGCAGTAAAAACGATTAAAGATCTCATTTTCTGGGAGTATGCTAAGCTTATAGCTGGCTCTGCTCTATCCGATCGAAAGAATTATGGCTTTGTCATGCATAACTTTAAGCAATTACAGACGGGCCAAAAGAAATGGTCTGACATATTGCGCGAAGATCTAAAAATAGATAGCAGCAAATGCTCATATTGTGGCGGTGCGGACGATCTGTCTAATGATCACATAGTACCCAAGCGCGAGTGCCATTTTGCCGAGATTCATAATATCGTTAGGGCCTGCAAGAGATGCAACTCATCTAAGAGTGACAAGGATTTAATAGAATGGTGGGGCATCGAAAGACGATATGAAATACCGCGAATCGCAATGGGCAAGTATCTCAAAATGCTTTATATCTGTCACGATTGCCGCCAAACAATAGACAAAGGCGATTTAAATAAAGATGGCAAATTAAATCTGTTAGATCTCAGTTACATATTTAGGGTCCCATGCGATCCGGAGAAGGTTGAACCTCAAAAACAGTTTTCCGAAAAATAGGAAAAAAAAATTATGATCGGCGACTTAAAAGATTTATTAAAAAAGATATGCACCCGTGAGACGGCTGGATATCCCGTGATAGAGATGGAAAAGGTGATAAATCTTGGTGAAGCGGCAGTTGCAGATATTATTTCTTGTCTAAAAAGAGAGACCGGTTTTCCCCGCCCAGACGATGATCTTCCTTTATTGGTGATGCTCGGAGAAATCCGCTCGCCAAAAGCAATCGAAATCCTAATCAAGTATTTAAGAGACGTTAAGAATGACATTACGGCTGAAGTGGCATGTGAGGGCCTGGCAAAGATTGGCGAAGCTTCTATACCGGCGCTCAAAGAAATCGTAACCGCCGAAAAAAATGAAGTCATGCGGCTTTATGCATACGCCGCGCTAGGCTACACGAGAAACCCGGAAGCCCATGAAATATTGGTTGCTCAGCTCGAGAAAGATAGAAAGCTTACGAGTGTAATAGCGTTCGCGCTTTCAAAATATAAAAAGAAAGAAGACGCTGAAAGAATTTACGGAATATATCAGGAGCTTACCGAAAACGTATTTAACCCTGATATCGAAGAATCTATATGGTATTGCTTAAATCCTGAGCATATGCCTCTGTCGGTTGATGAAAATTGGCGGGTACGATACCGCAGAATACCTCACTATGGCTGGTCACCGGCCATAAGCACGCTTGGTGTAATACGGATTACCTATAGCGCTATACGGCAAAACCGCAAAAGGTTGGGAGATGTTAAAAAGAATCTTAAAAAGCGCTCTTTAAACGAGATTCTATCACAGGACATGATAAAACCCAAAAGAGAAGAGTTTTGTGAAGACTGCAATAAAAAAATAGTATCTCAAGCAGGCGTTCCGGTATGTCCCAACCACACAGCTTATGGGGCCGCAGTATTTCAGGAGGCATTTATCAAAGCGTACTTAAAACACGGATATACCAACACCCCGGAAATATTGGATTTGTTGGATGATATCTATGAAGATGCCAAAAAGATAAAGAATAAGTCTCGGCAAAGAAGCGACTTAGACAAGGTCTCTATGCAATATGCGACAATGAATTATTTTATCGAACAAAGAATTTATTCTTTGCAGGTCGCCCTTAAAGAACTTTCGAAAATCAAAAAAGAGGCCGAAAATTATTACAAAGCCGAATTTGGCACTGACCCGATGTACGATCTCATAACGCAAGATCAGCCGGAAGGGCAAATTAAGAGGAAGAAAATCAGAAGAAACGAACCATGCCCCTGCGGAAGCGGGAGGAAGTATAAAAAGTGCTGTGGCAAATAAAATAATTATATGGAAACAGTGAATCGAGTCATTTCAAAAATTCATGATAAAACTACCGAAATATTAGGAGAAAATGGTGTTATTTCTCAGAAGTTGCGGGATTATGAATTAAGGACAGAACAGCTTCAAATGGCAAAAGCGATCAGTGAGGCCATTGAGGATAATGAGCATCTGATGGTAGAGGCGGGGACGGGAGTAGGAAAGAGCTTAGCTTACCTTGTGCCTTTTATAATTTATGCTGCCGAGAATGACAAAAAAGTCGCAGTCTCGACCAACACAAAAACGCTCCAGGCCCAACTCTATTTAAAAGACCTGCCATTTTTAAAGAAATCTTTGGGAATAGACTTTAATTATGCATTATGCCTGGGCTCGGAAAATTATCTATGTTTAAGAAGGTTAAACAACGAATATACGTATGATCTTTTCGAGGATGACGCGCGCCTTAAAGAGTTAAAAAGAATAGCTGAGTGGTCCGATAAGACCGCCACAGGTATCAAGTCCGACATAGATTTTACCCCTCTACCGGAGGTATGGGGCGCCGTCTCGAGAGAGCCGGACCTGTGTCTGGGCAAGAAATGCCACTATAGGAATGATTGTTTTTATAAAGAAGCGAAAAAGAAAGAAAAAAAGTCCCATATCTTAATAACGAACCATGCCTTATTTTTTACTAACCTTGCCGCAGGCGGGCAGGTCCTGCCGAATTTTCAGGCGGTAGTTTTTGACGAAGCGCAAACTCTGGAAGACGTAGCTACAAACTATCTTGGCCTTGAGGTAAGCAATTCAAGGGTTAAATATCTTTTCGATTCGCTCTATAACTCAAATACAAAGCGCGGCCTCTTGCCTAAGTTAAGAAGTTTAAATAGAAAGACCGCGGAGAAAATCGAAAAAAATCTAATCCTGGCAAAACAAGCCTCCGACAGATTCTTTCACGAAATCGGCGATATCTTCGGCGCGGAGAGCGTCTCGAAGAGAATAAGAACAAAGAACGTCGTTTTTAACCATTTAGAAGAGCCTTTGAAAAGGCTTAATAGCTCCATAGCCGACTTATTGGACTTTGTGAAAAACGATGAAGATGAGAAGCTGATAAAATCCTATCTAAAGAATTGTGCTTACTTATCGGCTTCTATTAATTTTATTTTGAACCACGAAAGAAATGATTATGTTTATTGGGTCGAAGTATCTGCAAGAAAACGAGGAATAAAATATTCTCTTTTTGCATCTCCTATAGAGATTGCCGAAGAACTGGATAAACAGCTTTTCAGTAAAATAAAGCCCATTGTCCTCACCTCTGCGACCCTTTCCGTAAACGGCAGATTCGATTTTATAAAAAGCCGCCTCGGGGTAAAGGATGCTAGGGAACTCCTCATAGGTTCGCCCTTCAATTACAAGCAGAATGTCTTACTGTATTTTCCAAAAGAAATGGAAGACCCCAGCGATGAGCCTGAGCTTTTTCAACAACATGCGCTTGAGCACATAAAAAAGATAATAGACATAATGAAAGGGAGGATATTTGTACTCTTTACCAACTACAGGATGTTGAACGCTGTTTATCAGGATTTAGGCTCAGCCTACGCAGGTATAAACTTATTACGGCAAGGAGATAGGCCACGCTACATTCTCTTAGAAGACTTTAAAAACAATCAAAACTCTGTTCTTTTAGGAACGAACACCTTCTGGCAGGGTATAGATGTGCCGGGCAAACCCTTAGAATGTGTAATTATTACGAAGCTGCCCTTTTCTGTTCCGGATAACCCCGTAACAGAAGCGAGGATAGAATTAATACAGTCCAGAAACAAAAATCCATTTATGGAATATCAGGTGCCTCAAGCCATAATGATGTTTAAACAGGGATTTGGTAGACTGATAAGAACAACGAAAGATAGGGGAATCGTGGCAATTCTTGACCCACGTATTAGAACCAGGTCTTATGGGAAGAGTTTTTTAAGTTCCTTGCCCGAATGCAGGCATACATTTGATATTATTGAGGTAGATAATTTTTTCAGCGAATAAAAAATGAAGATGTGAGATAAAAATGTTAGAAGGAATCAATGGAAATAAGAGCATCGTTGTCAACATTTCGGATTTAGCAAAGCGCTGGTACGATGGCGAATTCGAAGTAGGATATTACGATTTTTATATATATACCCCAACGGAAGGACTAATAGAAAGATGCAAGGCCTTAAATAAGGTCGAAGTGAAACGTGCGGAAATCGAAGATTTATGCAACATGAAGCTGTTGGAATTTATGATAGACAAGGAAAACGGAGAAAAGATGCTTTCCTGTTTTTTAACCGATAGGATAAAGTTTATAAAGGAACTTAGAGCGAAATACGATTATTCCATACCCAGATTGCAGCAGATCGTGGCATACGAAAATAGGATATTGCCGTATTCGTGGAAATCAACCGATTTTTATTATGCGGATAGGCGGCGCATTCTTCCTTGGCTTAAAGATAGGGTTGCGTTCGAATTAGAGGGTAGGCTTCAGCTTTTGAAGTATCTGAAAACCCTTGATAAAAAATATACGGGTAAGGAGCGGAAAAAGAAGGAAATGGAATCGCTTGCCGTGTCATTTGAAAACGCAAGGAAAGCCATTACTCATTATAAAAAAGCCTTTAACAATCTGGCAAAGAAGAAATGGGGAACATTATCCGGCAAGGAAAAAGATGAAATAAAGCTGGAAGTTTTTACATGGCAAGTACATGATGAAATGAGAAGATACAATGAGATGCAGCATTATTATAATAAAATATTGCATGGGTATAGCCCTCAGGTCGAATTCGAAGAATCCGGGGAAGGCGAAAAGAGCATAGGTTTTGAAAAAATAGATTGGTATGACACCTTTTGGAATACGCAAGAATATCTCGACCTGATAGACTTTTTTAAGACTCCGTATTTTTCATTGGAATTTGAAGGGAAAGAGATAGTTACGAGGAAAGACCCTGAACAAGTTACTGCGCCCTTAATGCGGAAAATTGATAAGCTCTACACAATTTTCGCAAGCCGCGTATCGAAGAAGAGAAAAAGATGGGGCGAGAACTCTGGCAGAAGGCAGCTTATAGAAAACCGGAATAGAGAAATACGAAAGCTTTACGCAGAATGGCGGAAAGTGAAACCTACCGTAGCAAGCGAAGTCCTGCTTACCAAACTCTGTAAGCACGTAGAAGAAAAAAGAATGCCAGCTTGTTCCACAGATAGCCTTAAACGTATTATATACTCAAAAAAATAAGATTATGCCATAAACTCCTGCATTTGTTTTTGCTATATGCGAATTCAGGTGCAGGAGTTCGTGTTATATACAAATAGGATTTTTTAAGATATATTTCCCTGTAGGAAGTAAAAACCTATAGGGATTTTTTATTTTAT
>Ga0163203_1000220_pt1 | contig 15246 bp, 12 predicted proteins | sample PL_2010_330m_FD_113534 | JGI IMG/M metagenome (GOLD analysis project Ga0163203, IMG submission 113534) | Freshwater microbial communities from Powell Lake, British Columbia, Canada to study Microbial Dark Matter (Phase II) - PL_2010_330m | ecosystem: Environmental > Aquatic > Freshwater > Lake ... | reverse complement strand
GGTCCAAACTTGAACAATTGGTGGATAATCTCGTTGAAAGGACAAAGTCTCCGTGCCTTAAAGCGCTGCAAGATTCCGGATATGCCGCAAGCGATATCGATGAGATAATACTTGTAGGCGGACAGACACGTATGCCGAAAGTGCAGGAGATGGTCAAAGAGATCTTCGGTAAAGAGCCGCATAAAGGTGTTAATCCGGACGAAGTAGTAGCCATAGGAGCCGCCATACAGGGCGGTGTTCTGTCGGGCGAGGAAGGGCTCGGGGATGTTGTACTTCTTGACGTTACACCTCTTTCGCTCGGCATAGAGACATTGGGCGGTGTGATGACAAAGCTTATCGAGCGAAATACGACCATTCCAACCAAAAAGAGCCAGATATTCTCAACAGCCGCGGATAATCAGACAGCCGTATCGATACACGTGCTCCAAGGCGAACGTGAGATGACCGGAGATAACCGTACGCTTGGACGGTTCGATCTGATAGGCATTCTGCCGGCCCCCAGAGGCATACCGCAGATAGAAGTAGCGTTTGACATAGACGCTAACGGCATAGTTCATGTTTCGGCGAAAGATAAGGCGACAAGTAAGGAACAGTCGATCCGGATAGAATCTTCCAGCGGTATTTCCAAGGAAGAAATAGAAAAAATGAAACAGGATGCAAAACAGCACGAAACAGAGGACAAAGCCCGGCGTGAACTTGTTGAAGCGAAAAACCAGCTGGATTCTCTTATATACGCCACGGAAAAAGCGGTAAAAGAGTATGGAGCTAAGATTACCGAGGATGACAAGAAAAAAATAGAAGAAGCTTCGGCAAAAGCGAAAAAGGCGTTGGATTCGAACAATGCCGACGAGATCAAAAAAGCCCATGAAGAGCTGCAGCAGGCCAGTCATAAACTTTCAGAAGAAGTTTACAAACAGGCCCAAGCTCAGGCTCAGGGCGGCGCCCAGGGCGCAGAGGGTTCTGCCGAGGGGGCAGGTTCCTCCGACGGTAAGGGAAAAGAAGAAGACGTTGTCGACGCCGATTTCAAAGTCGATGATGAGAAAAGTAAATGAGCACATAACTTGCGCGAAGCGCAAGTTATAGGTGCGAATTTATCCCCGCGAAAGCGGGGAACATATGAAAATAATATTATTGGGTCCCGGATACCCTGCACCAGGTACGGTGCAGGGTTCCGGGATGACAGGATCATACAATTATGTCGGATTATTACAAAGTACTCGGCGTTGGACGAGATGCGTCAGCTGAAGAAATAAAAAAAGCATATAGAAAACTTGCGGTGAAGCATCATCCGGATAAGAACCAGGGTGATAAAGCGTCGGAAGAAAAATTCAAGGAAATATCTCACGCCTATGAGATACTTTCCGATCCCGGAAAAAGAACGCAATACGATCAGTTCGGAGAAGCGGCTTTTCAATACGGGTCCGGAAGCCCGTTCCATGACCCGTTCGATATCTTCAGAGAAGTATTCTCTTCGGCCGGAGGCTTCGGAGATATTTTTGAAGGGATATTCGGGTTTGGATCAGGCGGGCGCGGGTCCTCCGGGCGCGGACGCGATCTGGAATATTCCATAAATTTGAGTTTCCTCGATGCCGCAAACGGATTCGAAAAAGAGATCAAGGTCCGGCGGTATGAAAAGTGTTCCGCATGCGAAGGGACGGGCGCTAAGCCCGGCACCGGCCGGGGAACATGCCCGGGTTGCGGCGGGACCGGACATATCCGTCAGTCTGGTGGGTTTTTCAGTATTTCACGTTTATGTTCAAGCTGCGGTGGTTCAGGTAAAATTATAAAAGATCCATGTGCCGATTGCGGCGGGAACGGAAGAAAAGAAGTTACACGGAAAGTTAAAATAAATATTCCGCCCGGAGTGGATAACGAAACACGCGTTAAACTTTCAGGCGAAGGGGAGGCCGGGCCTCATGGCGGTCCGAACGGCGATCTTTATGTTTTAGTTTCGGTCGCGGAACACGAAGTGTTCTCACGGCGCGAGTATGACGTCTACAGCCTGCTGCTTGTGCCATATACCTGTCTTGTTTTTGGGAGCGAAGTGGAAGTTCCGATAGTGTACGGCAATGCGAACCTCGTTATACCGGCCGGAACCCCCAGCGGACACATTTTTAGGCTCAAGAATGAGGGGATAAAAAGGATTGACGGCCGCGGAAAGGGAGATCATTTTGTAAAAGTAGAGACAAATATACCGAAGAACCTTAATTCGAAACAAAAAAAATTGTTGAAAGAATTCGAGAGTACATTTGAAAAACCGGAAAAAACCGGGGCAAAGAAAAACAAAGCAGGTCTTGCGGATAAATTTAAGCAGGCCTTTAAAGGGTAGGCGGGCTGTTTATCATCCCGTTCGGGGAACGGGATGTACAATTCCCGTTCGGGGAACGGGATGTACAATACAATTTCTATGTGTGCAATGAAAATAAAAGTTGTACGGTCTGTTCCCCGAACAGACCGATATGAACTAAGGAGAACCACAATGCCGACATACGAGTATATATGCAATGATTGTTCACATTTTTTCGAGAAATTCCAAAACATGAAAGATAAACCTTTAACGGAATGTCCCGCGTGCGGTTCGTCTGTACGAAGGATAATATCCTCGGGGGCCGGTATAATCCTGAAAGGGAACGGTTTTTACCAGACGGACTATAAAAAAAGATCCTGTCCGGCGGCTTCGGGAACAGACAAAAATAAACCCGCATGCCCTAAATCCGGCATTTGCCCGTCCTGTGAATCCGATGCCTGAAGAAAATAAGAAAAAACCAAGGACAGCCATATGGGGGCCGGTCTTCTTTTGGGCTCTTGTTGTTCTATTCTTATCCGTTATGCCTTCCCGGGACCTGCCGGAAATGCCTGTAGGCAACTTTGACAAAATAGTGCATTTTTCAATGTATTTTGTACTGTCAGTGCTTTTAATGAAGGCTATGTACTATCACAGCCGCAGTCTGACGGGCGGAAAAGTGTTCTTATTTACGTTGATAATTGTCGGTATGTATGGTATTTTAATGGAATTATTCCAATCGTTTGTTCCGGGCAGAACGCCTAGTCTTGCAGACGTCCTGGCGAACGTTGCCGGGATATTGGCAGCCAATGCATTGCGGAAGGTCATAATATGTCGAAAATAATGGCTTTTAGGGGGTTTTTATACGATGCCGGAAAGGTGAACGGCGACTACTCCAAAGTCTGCGCCCCTCCGTATGATGTCATATCCGAAAGAGAACGCGATAAGCTATATGAGAAAAGCAGTTACAATATAGTACAGCTCATTCTCGGGAAATTTTTACCCGGAGACGATAGTAAAGGGAACAATAAATATTCGCGTGCCGGGAAACTGCTTAGAGAATGGATAAAAGAAGGCGTAATAAGGCGGGACAACGACGAGTCGTTCTATGTATACCTTCAGGAATATGATGCGGTCGGAAAAAAACACCGGCGCGCCGGATTTTTCGGTTTAATGAAAATAGAAGAGACAGGCGAGAACGATATCCTTCCGCATGAGCATACCCTCGCGCAGCCCAAAGAAGACAGAATGAACCTTTTGAAAGAGGTTAAAGGGAATCTTAGCCCCATATTCGGTCTTTTTAACGACGAGTCCGGCGAAGTGACAGAGATCATCGAAAAAGTTATTTCCGAGGATGCGCCGCTTATTGATACAGAGGTGGACGGTGTCAGGCACGCTCTCTGGAGGCTTTCCGATAAGAACAGACAGATCCGCATATCATCGGCAATTAAAGAAAAAAAAGTTTTTATAGCAGACGGGCATCACAGGTACGCGGTGGCGAAAAAGTACCGGGATACAGCAAGAACCCGTCGAGGGTATAACAACGAGGCTGAATACATACTCATGTATCTCGCTGATATTTCTTCTCCAGAGAACCTGACAGTTATGGCGACACACAGGGTGATCAAGAAAATGCCGGTTTCGGATCATAAAGATGTGATCTCCCGGATAGACGATTATTTCGATATCACCTATTGTGATGATCTCGTTTGTCTGATGAAGAAGCTGGGAAGCGCCTCCGGAAAACATGTTTTCGGTTATTTAAGCGGGGATAAGTACATTTTTCTGGAGATGAAAAACGATAAAGATGTGGAAAAACTGGTTCGTGATCCGAAATCTCCCGAATGGAAACAGCTTGATGTAAGTATTCTGCATTCTGGTATTTTTGAATATCTCCTCGGCATGAAAGACAAAGAGGGTAATATATTCTATACCAGGAATCCCGATGAAGCCGAGGCGATGGTGAAGACCCGCGGTTTTGACGGGGCTTTCTTGCTTAACCCGACCCGGGTGGATCAGCTGAAAGCCGTAGCCGAGAATGGCGATATGATGCCTCAGAAATCCACGTATTTTTATCCGAAACTTTTGACGGGACTGGTCATTAATAAATTCGAAGAAGAACAAAAATAGGGGTAAGGATGGTCTTTTTCTCGAAAAAACCTAAAAAATTCGAAAGCACCAAAAAAAAGGATATCCCGGGGGGATTATGGGCAAAATGCCCCGGATGCGGGGAACTTCTTTACAGCAAAAAACTTAAAGAGAATCTTCAGGTATGTACAAAATGCGATTATCATTTCCGGATCGGTGTGCGGGAGAGGATCGATATTCTGCTCGATAGCGGGACCTTTCAGGAGATGTGCAAGAATATGCAGAGTGAGGACCCTCTGAAGTTCAAAGGTCCTACTGATTACCCGTCTAAGATCAAAAAAGATCAGAAAACTACGGGACTGAAAGAAGCAGCCGTTGTCGGCGAAGGTGAAATAAACGGGAAGCGTATTGCGCTCGGTGCTACGGATTCCCGGTTCATAATGGGGTCGATGGGGTCGGTAGTAGGAGAAAAGATAACAAGGCTTATTGAGTATGCCCAGCGGGAGAGGATCCCGCTGGTGATAATTTCAGGTTCAGGCGGCGGGGCCAGGATGTATGAAGGATTGCTTTCTCTTATGCAGATGGCCAAAACCAGTGCCGCTCTCGAAAGATTTAACCGAGCCGGAGGCCTTTTTATATCCGTTCTGACGAATCCGACTATGGCCGGGATAATGGCGAGTTTCGCTTCATTGGGCGATGTTATTATGGCGGAACCCAAAGCATTGATAGGTTTTACCGGGCCCAGAGTAATACAACAGACGATTAGGCAGGAACTGCCGGAGGGTTTTCAGAGTTCGGAATTTCTGGTTGAACATGGTCTGATAGATATGATAGTCCGAAGGAACGATATGAAAGAAACTCTTTCGGAGCTTATGGATTATCTTGAGATAAGGCAAGAGTCGGGTCGTGAATCGTGAATCGTGGATCGTGAATCGTGAATGGTATGCACCGCGAACATCTCGGTTGACTTTTCCCTCCGTATATAGTATATGAAACAATAATATAGGTGCGGCTCAAAATAAGTATTTCATTGTGATCCATAAGGCGGTGTGATGGCTCAGGTAAGCTTAAAAAACATCAATAAGGTTTTTCCGGGCGGAGTGATCGCGGTAAATAACGTGAGTTTTGGGGTAGAGAATAGGGAATTCATCGTGTTGGTCGGGCCTTCCGGCTGTGGAAAATCCACGACCCTTCGGATTATAGCCGGGCTTGAAACAGTAACGTCCGGTGAGGTTTTTATAGGGGATAAAAAAGTCAACAATATTCCGCCTAAAGACCGTGATATAGCTATGGTTTTTCAGAATTACGCGCTTTATCCGCATATGACGGTTTACGAGAACATGGCTTTCGGGCTTAAACTCAAAAAATATCCGAAAGAAGAAATATCCTCGAGAGTGAAAGAGGCGGCTACGATACTCGGCCTGGAACAGCTTTTGAACAGGAAACCGAGCGAACTTTCAGGAGGGCAAAGGCAGCGCGTGGCGGTAGGAAGGGCCATTGTGCGTAAACCTATGGTATTTTTGTTTGACGAACCATTGAGCAACCTTGATGCCAAACTAAGGGTCATGATGCGCACAGAAATACACAGGCTGCACATAAGACTGCAGGCAACCATGATCTATGTTACGCATGACCAGACAGAAGCTATGACCCTGGGGGACAGAATAGTGGTGATGAAAGACGGGGTGATCCATCAGATAGATACTCCGGCAAATGTTTACAACCTGCCGGTAAATAAATTTGTAGCCGGTTTTATAGGAGCTCCTCCTATGAATTTTATGGAGGGTAGGATCATTCGAAAAGAGGGAAGGCTATATTTTGATGAAGGTCATTTTCGCGTGCGCATAGTGGAGGACATGTATGATGCTCTCACCAGCTACATTGACACGCGGGTCATTATGGGCGTGAGAAGCGAAGACATATATGATAAGCTTTTTATTTCCGAAGCCCCTCCCGAAAATATAGTTACCACGGTTTGCGAAGTGGTAGAGTATCTGGGTTCGGAGGTATACATACACCTGAATACAGGCAAGCATATTCTCGTGGCACGCGTTTCAGGCGATACGGATCCACAGATCAATCATGATATGGATATCGTTTTCGACATGAGCAAAATACATTTTTTTGATAAATCAACCGAAAAAACGATAATATAACCCGGACTATTCATGACTCCTTTCGTTAAAAGGAATCTTCTCATTCCAGTATCCGTTATTCTTTTCGCGGGAGTATTATACTGTCTTACCTACGTGGTTCCGGTACTGGAAAACCGTATTCAGCACCTGGAACTTTTGATAATAAGCTTGCTTATCGTGCTTACGCTTATCGTTATGCTCTTCTGGGTCCTGTTAGGGGTGTTCGGCGGTTTGACCTGTCTTTTGCTGTCGATGATCTTCATCTACGGACCGTTGACCGACCTCAACCCATACTACTATGGTGTGCTGATACTGGCGTTCTTCCTTAACTGTTTTCTCGGGTATCACATGCACGGAAGCATCAATAAGACAAGCAGGGATCATACGGTTGCGACGGAGAAGGTCCAGGAAGATACCAATTTGATACGCAACCATTTCGAGAATAGGATGGCTGAAATATCGGCCATGGAAGAGAAAGTCGATAGTCTCCTGAAGCTCAAGAATATTTCCGACGAATTAAGTTTATCGCTTTCTTTTGATGAGGTTATTAAAATAGTCACGCAGAAGACGTATGATAAATTTAAAGGCGACATAAGAGTACTGCTCTATGTTTCAAGGGGAAAGAGCGGAGAGATATTCCTGACAGATTCCGTATGTGCCGATAACAGAAAACCCACTGAAATGAAAAAGGGCGGCATTTTTGAAAGATGGGCAATGAAGAACATGCAGAGCCTTTTTGTCAGGGATACCAGAAAAGATTACAGGTTCTTACTTGGCGAAGAAGAAAAAAAAGAGGATTCCATTTCCATTATGATAAAGCCCCTGATAAGTGAAGGAAGGATCATGGGGCTTCTGAGAGTAGATTCGAGATTTGAAGACGCTTTTGGCCAGCATGATCTTCGTATACTGGACATCGTAGGGGACCTTACGGCTGTTGCTATGGATAACGCGAGGTTGTATCGTAAAACCGAAGAACTTGCGCTTAAAGACAGCCTGACGGGGCTTTATGTGCATCGGTATTTCATGGAAAGGATGGATGAAGAGGTCAAAAGGGCTCTCAGGAGCGGAAATTCTTTTGCCATGCTGATGTTCGATATTGATGATTTCAAAAAGTTCAATGACAAATACGGGCATATTGCAGGTGACATCGTTCTCAAGAACGTAAGCCGATTGTTGATAAGCAAAGCTTCCGCCGGAGATATTGTGTGCCGTTACGGCGGCGAAGAATTCGCGTTCATAGTACTTAACTGCGATAAAAATAAAGCTGTAAGGCTGGCAAAAGAGCTCAGGTTGGAGATACAGAACAGTTCAGTCAGTATACGACGCCAAAAAAAATCTATTACCATATCAGCGGGAGTGGCCATGTTCCCCGAAGACGCAAAACTAAGGGAAGAGCTGATATGGGAAGCTGACAGGCGGTTGTATAAGGCCAAAACAGAGGGAAAAAATAAGGTATGCTCAGGATAAGATCAGTTGCTTTGTTCATAGTTAACGCGGCGGTACTTTTGGCAAGTCTTACTTGTCATGTGTATTATCCGCGCAGTGATCAATATCTGGCTCTTTTTGTCGTTCCGCTTTTGTGTATCGTAGCCCCGTACATTCTAACATTACCTCTTACGGTCCTGTTGATAGCCGGAAATATACTCTTTTTCGTATTTTATGCGGTTATTGGCATCCTTGATACGGTAGATGTTTTTATCTTTGCCGTTCTTCTTGTTGTATCGAGCGGTATTAACTATCTTGTCATAGTTATCCGGGGAAAAATATGCTTTCAGAAAAAAAGAGATATCGATCGCAGAGAACGCGAATATAACAGCATAGTAAAAGAGCTTGAGGGTATTGAGCGCAAAGGAAGGATAGTTGAAAGAGAACTGGCCCGTATCTCACGGCTGTATGAGATAACCAAACAGCTCAGCTCTGTGCTTAAGTTCAATGATCTTTTAAGCGCGGTATTCGATTTTCTTGAGAACAATTTCAAATTCAGGACGGCGCACCTTCTGGTATTTAAGAAGGGTGTATTTACGCAGGGTTTTACAAAAAGTATTCCCGAAGAAGGCCGTAACGGCTCAAAAAGCGACGAGGAGACCATTAATTATAAGGCCCTGGTCAGTTATATGAAAAAAAAGGAGTTTAAGCAATTCTTTTTGGAGAGGCAGGATGAGAAAAAATTATTCGAATCCGCCGGAATAAGATCCGACACTTTTTTTGTGTATCCGATATTTGTCGAGGATATATCGACGGTGTTGGTTATAGAGGGCGCGAATAAGCTCGGGTACAATCGTTTCGGGATCGTTGTTCCGCAAATGGCGCTGGAACTCAGAAAGGTCGAATTATACGAAAAGGTGGAAGAATTGTCTATTGTAGACGGTCTTACCGGTGTGTACCTCAGGCGGTACCTTATGGACAGGCTTGAGGAAGAAGTTGACAGGGCCAAGCGTTTAAAACTCACGTTCTCGGTCGGAATGATAGACATCGACCATTTCAAGAGATGCAATGATACTTACGGGCACCTTGTGGGCGATGCAGTGTTAAAAGAAGTTGCCGGCAGATTAAAGTTCTCTGTCCGGGAAGTCGATATGATAGCCCGGTACGGGGGAGAGGAATTTTGTGTTGTACTTCCGGAAACCACAAAAGACCTTGCTGCGACCGTAGCCGAACGTTTGAGGGCATCTGTTGCCGCAAGCGAAATAAAAGCTTTTAATGAAAAAATTAAGATCACCGTAAGCGCGGGCATAGCCACCTATCCGGCGGATGGCGACAAAGTTTCTTCGTTGATAGAGGCGGCGGATACCGCGCTTTACAAAGCGAAACGCCAGGGTCGGAACCGGGTCATGATGGCCTAAAGAAAGGGGAAAAGTGTTTTTCAGGTTCAAGTTCATACTTTTTTATATTCTTTTTGCGTTTTCGATTTGTACGTTCGCATATGCCGAAGACGATACGACAATAAAACTGAAACCGGGCCAGCCCATCATAGTCGACGGAGATAAAGTTGAGTTCTTTGAGCGGGAGAACAAGATCGTCGCTGAGGGGAATGTTGTGATCAAATACGGTGATGTTACTCTTTCCTGTGACAGCATAGAAGTAAATACCCGGTCACAGAAAGCCATATGCCGCGGGAATGTTCGTATCGAACATCCGGAAGGTGTGCTGACGGGCGACTATATCATGTATGATCTTACCAATAAGAAGGCCCAGATACTGGAAGCCGATGTTGAAGCTTTTCCGTGGTTCGGGCAGGCCAAAGATACATCAAAAGTATCCGATAACGAGTACCTTTTAAAGAAAGGGTGTATTTCAACCTGTGACCTCGACCACCCCCATTACCGCATAGCCGCCGAAGAGATACAGGTCTTTCCTGACGATAAAGTAATAGCAAAGAACGCTGTGGTTTATTTGGGTAAAGTTCCCGTGTTGTGGTTCCCGTACTACTATCACCCGATAATACAGAGCCGGGCTAAGGTTCAGTTTATTCCCGGTCAGAGCAGCGACTGGGGATATTTTATTCTTTCCGCGTGGAGATTCTACATAAAAGGTTCAAGCAAGGTGGACCTGCTTTTGGATTACCGCACTAAAAAAGGGTTTGCGGAAGGGGCTAATTTTTACTACGATCTCGATGATTTTGGGCTGTCCGGTCTGGGGGAAGGTCTTTTTAGGGCGTATTTCATACAACAGAACGAGAGCGGTACTTATGATCCGACGCCGTTCAGGGACGAGGGAATAGAACCTGAATTGCGCAAACGTTTCCAATGGACCCACAGGATCGACTTTGATCCTCAGACGGTGGCTATGCTGGAATTCAATAAGCTCAGCGATGAGTACGTGATCAAAGATTATTATTACGATGAGTACGAGGAAAATAACTGGACCGCGCAGAACTATTTATCCATTATTACCGCCCAGCCGAATTTTTCGCTGGAGATCGAACTGAAAAAACGGTTCAACGATTTTTATACGGTTACCCAGAAACTGCCGGAGATAAGCCTGAATATACCGGAACAGAGCCTCTGGGGAGTACCTCTGTATTACAAGTCGGAGACGTCCGGCACGATGTTTGATAAAGAATATGCGTTCGGGTCGAACGCTCCGGAAAGCGTGGAAAGGTTTGATACTTTCCATCAGCTCTCATACGCGTTCGAGCTTGGGTTTCTGAACATAACGCCTTACGGTAATTTTCGTGAAACGATATACAGCAAGAATAAATGGGGGGAGAAAGGAATATCCCGGGCGGCTATCGGCGGGGGTGTTGATGTGTTCGCTCGGTTCCATCGTACGTTTGATATCAATACGAACTGGGGCGGACTGGATATAAACGGTATACGCCATATTGTGGTACCGAAAGTGGAGTATTTTCATACACCTCAGCCTACCGTAGACAAGGACAGTCTTTTTCAGATGGACGATATTGATTCCATTGGAAAAGAGAACGGGATCTTATTGTCCCTGGAAAATAAACTCCAGACAAAAAGAAATACCGGCACGACGTTCGAGTCGGTGGACCTGGTCAGGTTCAGAGTAAGCACCGATTATAATTTTCGTATGGAAAAAGGGAAATTCAAGTTCGAAAAAGAAGCTAAGTTCGGCGATATCTATTTTGATCTCGAGCTCAGGCCTTACACCTGGCTGTACATAGACGGAAAATTGGATATCACGCCCGAGAACCAGACCGTCAAGACAGGAAGCCTTGAGTTCGGCATGGAGCCGCACAGAAGGTTCCATATGGATTTCGGATACAGGTACGAAAAAAAACCCGGCGACCCGCAAAATCAGATCACATTCGATCTGAGTTACATGTTCAACCCCAAATGGCGTTTCGGGTGGTATGAACGCTTTGATATGCAGCGTCAAAAGATAGAAGAACAACAGTTCTCGATCACGAGGGACCTTCATTGCTGGGAAGTGGAAGTGACTTATGATCTGGAAGGGAGCAATTTTTTTAAAGATGATTACACAATATGGATAGCTTTCAGAATAAAGGCGTTCCCGGATCTGCAGCTTGGGCTCTCACGCGGTTTTACAAGACGCCCTGCGGGTGCTATGAGGTATTAGGTTAGTCAACGGTCGACTGTCGACTGTGGTCTAAAGGCTAGAGGCGATAAGAGTTAGTTAATAGTCGTTAGTTTTTAGTAGATGCACCAAAAACTAGAAACCAAAAACCATAAACTAAGCATAGCGCAGAGCGCATGGTGCATGGGAAGGAACGCGAACGTCATTGCGAGGAACGAACGAAGTGAGTGACGAAGCAATCTCAATAAAAGCAAATAAGGAGTCATAGTGAAAATAGCGATAATTGGAACGGGATATGTGGGTCTTGTTACCGGGACATGTTTTGCACAGATAGGGAACGATGTCATATGCGCGGATAATGACTCGAAAAAAATAGAGGTGCTTATGTCAGGGGGAGTTCCGATATACGAACCCGGACTTAAAGAACTTATAACTAAGAACATTGATGGAGGCCGTTTAAAATTCACGACCGATATGAGAGAAGCCGTAAAAGGGTCCGATGTGATCTTTATCTGCGTGGGTACCCCGTCAAGAGAGGACGGCAGCGCCGATCTTACGGCAATTGAAAAAGTTTCACGGACTATAGCCGAAAACGTGGACGGTTATAAGCTTATTGTCGAGAAAAGCACCGTGCCGGTCGAGACCGGGGAATGGGTCAAAAAGACCATAGACATGCTCACTAAAGGCAATGTGGATTTTGATATCGCGTCGAATCCGGAATTCTTAAGAGAAGGTTCGGCTATCAATGATTTCATGAACCCCGACAGGGTCGTTATCGGCGTCGAATCAAAAAAGGCGGAAGAAATATTGAGGGATCTGTACGAACCTCTTGATACCGAGATCGTTGTCACCAATATAGCCGGCGCCGAGATCATTAAACATGCTTCAAATTCTTTTCTCGCGACAAAAATATCGTTCATTAACGCATTAAGCAACATTTGCGAGAAAGCGGGGGCCGACATTGACGCCGTGGCCATGGGGATAGGCCTGGATTCCCGCATAAATACGCATTTTCTGAAAGCGGGCATCGGTTTCGGGGGATCCTGTTTTCCGAAAGATGTTAAGGCTTTCATACATATTTCCGAAAGATTGGGATACCCGTTCGGACTTCTAAAAGAGGTGGAACGTATAAACGAAGCACAGAAAGATGTAGTGATGGGAAAAGCCGCCGAACTTTTGTGGAATATCCCGGATAAAACAATAGCTGTCTGGGGGCTTGCGTTCAAACCGAATACCGACGACATACGGTCGGCGCCGGCCATTGATATCATAGGGCGGCTTTTAAAAGAAGGAGCAAAGATAAGGGTTTATGATCCGGCCGCTATGGAGAGATCCCGGGAGGTGCTCGGAGATAATGTTGTTTACTGCGGGGATATTTATGAAACAGCCGAAAAGAGTGATTGCATTATGCTTATGACCGAATGGGATGAGTTCAGGGATGTCGACTGGAATAAGATCAAGGGCATAATGGCCCAACCGGTGATCCTGGACGGAAGAAATCTATACGATCCGGAAAAACTGAAAAAACTCGGGTTTAAATATGCCGGTATCGGCAGAAAGGTTTAGGTGATTGGGGATGATAGACGGTGTAAAGGTCAAGAAACTTAAAATAGTGCCGGATGAACGCGGACGTCTGATGGAAATACTCCGGCGTGACGATGAAATATTTAAGGAATTTGGACAGGTATACATGACAACAGCCTACCCCGGTGTTGTGAAGGCCTGGCATTATCATAAGATACAGACGGATAATTTTACGTGTATCAAAGGGAAGATGCGGCTGGGGCTCTATGACGGCCGCAAGGGATCCCCGACTTTTGGGAATACCGAAGAGTACATCATTTCCCTGGAAGATCCGATGCTCGTGCAGATACCTCCTGAAGTTTATCATGGATTCAAATGCATGGGCGATGAAGAGGCGATGGTTATAAATACGGTCACAGAACCCTACAATTATAAGGTTCCGGATGAATACCGTATAGACGCGTACGATAACGATATACCTTTTGACTGGAAAAAATAATTAAAAACTGACACCTGATAACTGACAACTGACAACTGTACCCGAGGTGACTAATGAAAGGAATAGTACTTGCAGGCGGACTTGGAACGCGTTTATCTCCGCTTACGAAGATAACCAATAAACATCTCTTACCCGTTTATGATAAACCGATGATCTATTATCCGATAATGACGCTTGTTAATGCGGGTATCAAAGATATAATGATCGTCACCGGCGGGAACCATGCCGGTGATTTCTTGCGCCTTTTGGGCAACGGCGATGAATTCGGGCTTAAGGGCATCAATTACGCGTACCAGGAAAAGGAAGGCGGTATCGCCGAAGCGCTGAGTCTGGCCGAGCATTTTGCCGACGGCGACAAGATAGTCGTTATACTCGGGGATAATCTCATAGAAAAAAGTATAAAAGAAGAAGTGAAAAAATTTCAGGAACAACCCAAAGGCGCGAGGATACTCATAAAAGATGTTTCCAATCCAGAACGTTTCGGGGTTGTCGAGTTCGACGGTGATAAGATCGTAAGGATCATCGAAAAACCTAAAAAACCCCGGTCCAATTATGCCGTTACCGGGATCTATATGTACGATGAGAGTGTTTTTGAATTCATACGTTCACTTGAGCCTTCCGAAAGAGGGGAACTGGAAATAACCGATGTGAACAACATGTATCTCGGTAAGGGCCAGCTCGAATATTCGAAACTCGAAGGCTGGTGGACGGACGCGGGGACGTTCGAATCGCTGCATAAGGCAAGTCAGCTTGTCGCGGAGAGGGTCGAGGCGAGAGGGGTGGAAAGTTCTGGTAATATGTCATCCCGGAATTGCCGAACATAGTGAGGCAATATCCGGGATCACATAAAAATAAAGTATTTTTATTTGGTCCCGGGTACCCCGGATTAAATCCGGGGTCCCGGGATGACAGTTTTTACCCAATACTCAATTCTAAAGGAGCGCTATGCGGTTACTGATAACCGGCGGATGCGGATTCATAGGATCTAATTTCATCCGGCATATTCTAAAAAAACATAAAGATGTTCATGTTACCAATCTTGATAAGTTGACTTATTGCGGAAACACAGAGAATCTCAAGGATATTGCGAATGATCCACGTTACGAATTTGTTAAAGGCGATATTTGCGATAAAAAACTTGTTGCAGATCTTGTGAGTTCATCGAGTATCGTGATAAATTTTGCCGCGGAAAGCCATGTCGATCGTTCGATAAAATATCCCGACGATTTTTACAATACGAATATTTACGGGGTCAAGACATTACTTGAAGCTGCCAGAAAATCGAGCATTGCTAAATTTGTTCAAATTAGCTGTTACGACGAAGAAACAAGAGCATTGACAACCGATGGTCTCAAAACGTATAAACAGGTAAAAAAGGGGGACTCGGTTTTTACGTTAAATCCTGAAACTTTTGAAATAGAGATTAAACCGATTGAAAAAGTCATTATTCAGAATTACAAAGGGAAGATGGTTCATTTCAACAATCAGCGGATAGATTTGCTTGTGACACCTAATCATAACATGTTCATTCTGGATACTGGTAAGAAGAGGTTACTTGTAGAGAGGGCCGATAAAGCTTGCCGAAGGAGCATATTTTATATGCCCAATGGACAATGGAGAGGAAAAAGCGAAAGTGTTTTTGATGTAAAAGGATATGGAAAAGTTAAAACAAAAGATTTAATGTATATTTTGGGAATTTTCATAGGAGATGG
>Ga0163203_1000218_pt1 | contig 15292 bp, 16 predicted proteins | sample PL_2010_330m_FD_113534 | JGI IMG/M metagenome (GOLD analysis project Ga0163203, IMG submission 113534) | Freshwater microbial communities from Powell Lake, British Columbia, Canada to study Microbial Dark Matter (Phase II) - PL_2010_330m | ecosystem: Environmental > Aquatic > Freshwater > Lake ... | reverse complement strand
GTATGTATCCGTCAGCGCCGCCGCCGATCCAGCAACAACGATATTTGCATCCGGGAAGGTCGCTGTCTTCGATGCACTGGTAATCTCAGCAGTAGTGAGCGTCATCGTGTAGGAACTCGTCCCGCCTGCCCGACCTTTGAGGATCATGGCGTCTTGGGTCGCAGCGGCGAGAGTCTTTATTCCAGATGCAGTAGTAACGGTAAGGTCGCCGCTTGCACTAGTCACTATCGAAGACGACTCTGTTACCGTGCCTGCCACGCTGACGTAGACCATGCGGTACTGCGTGGTGAGGTTAGCTCCACCAGCTACATCGCCACTGGTACCCACATTTACCCATGAGACTGAGCCTGCTCCATCTGTGACTAACGCATAACCCGCGTTACCATCCGCGATCGGTAGTGCATAAGCGCTCACAGACCATTCTGGTGTAGCATCACCAATAATAATCTTACCCTGTACCGGAGTCGGTATGCCCAAATAGTAACTATCAAGGTACGCCGACCTCAATACGCTGAGAGGCAATTTAGTGTCGGTCAGCGCTGTAGGTACAGCATAGAAGAGTGTATCATCGTCCGGGTTAGCTAAAGCTGAAAATTGTGTGAGATTCTGGTCGGACATTATTATTCCTCCATTCGTAGGATGTAGTCGCCGGTCATCATTAGTAAGTATCCGGTACCATCCATAAGGCAGATGCTTACGAGTTCGTGGCCAACTAATTCGACAGTTACAGAATAGCGGTCCGGTCGTGCTGTAGCACGCTGGATAGGGCTGTTCATGAGATAGCCAACATACCCACCGCTTGGAGACATGACGCATATAGGACGACCATTGGCCGCATGGATTACTGCTAAAAGGCTGGTCCAATCAGTTTCACAAACATTGGGGAAGGTCATAAGAAATTTGACATTATCACCCTCCGGGCGAGCTGTTGACACAATAGTGCCACCCATAGTCATGTGAAGCTTGACCTCTTGTGGTGTGATTTTGGAATCACCCATTAATGGCCCTGCCAATATGACAGAGTTAGTTGGTGTACCTGTGGGGTATTGCAGCGTTGCACTCATATTAGGCCGCCGGTACTAGAAATTGCAACCTAACATCGTAGGCGCAATTATCTTTTAGAGTTATTTCTTCTATGTCAGCGTTCGCTATATAGCAAACGATGTTAGCTCCAACTGGAGGAGTGAGCGTTATTCTGTAGCCCTTAGAGGCAGATATGATGGCATTCAATTCATTGAGTTCAGTTTGTGTCATAGCTCTAACATTATAATCAAGAGTCTGGAATAGTGGTCGTCCAGCTTGATTATTGACAATCTCACCTGAACGCAAGGTATTATTCCGGAACGCTTGATCCTCAGACCATGTGTCTCCGAGATCAGGCCCAGCTAATGATACACTCAAGCTTCCATATGTAATGGTAATCATCTACTTGCCGTGAGTTCGTATTGACATCTAAAGACATCTGCGTTCAAAACTTCAATAGCCGAGCCAAATACAGCTGTGGCCCAAAGGAATCCAGCAGTACCACCAAGTGTATCATCGGATGCTATGAACATACCCTTCACATCTCCGGCTGCATCAATAGTGAATTCACATGCTGAAGCATTAGAAAATGTGGCTGGGCTGCTTAGTAGAGTTGGCACCCATGCCTGGCGTGCCGCCTCAGAATAGTCTTCAAATTCTGCCCAACCTGTGTGGATCGGCATAAGATCGTCATTGGCCACGCCGGAATAGGCAGCTGAGTCTATGAGGCCCATATACCAGTCTTTATAGGGAGAATAAGTACCTGCTTGAAACATGGTTCTACAGATATATTGTAGGCCGGAATCAGTTACATCATTGTGCTTACGATATTTCGCGATCTGCCTTCCATTGCGGATATGCTTGATCTGAAGTATACCACCAACTCTTAGATTGCCTATCATGCTATGACTCCTCTCTTGGCAAGACCGCGTATCTCTAGCGCGATGGCTCTAGCATCTACTTTGGCCGAGCCAGAGCTATTCAGATTCACATTGATATCTCCAATGGATACACTATTTCCATTTACAGCTGACTGCGCCTGACCATTGATTGCTACAAGCTGATTATAGTGTCGTTTGGTCGCTCCTGAGTTGATTACTGACTCACCTTTGGCAATACGTGTTACCCTATTATCGCGACCATAGACAGATCCAGAATAGTCTCCAGTACCTTCTATATCCTGGGTATCAATTCCACGAGAGCGTCTAATCTCGTTCTGTTTCTCTATCTCTGACGTAATCAGCTTCTGTAGTTCTAACTCCCTGAGTACTACTCTATTCTTGCGGTCTTGTATTCCCTGCTGCTCTTTAAGGTACGCTACCATTTCGGCTTGTATCCGCAGAAGTTGTGCTGATAGCTCTTCCCTTAATTGATCTTCAGCAACATTCTTTTGAACCCACTTGTAGGCTTCTTTAGCTTCCTTTACTAACTCTTTAGGTGAACCACTCTCCTTGAGTCTATTCGCGAAGTACTGTTCCATGTCTAACTGGTTTTGAGCGAAAGCCTGAGCCCTAGATGCAAGACACTCACCGGCCCCTTGTATCGATGCTCTGACATCTCGTAAGGCTAAGTTATTGCGACCAATTCTTCTATCCAATGAGGTCTGAAGATTTACCAAGTCTGCCTGGGCATCCTTAACATCCTTACGGATAACATCTTTACGCTTCTGCAACTCTTCTATTTGGCGTCCTTGCAGCCCTCTCTCTAGTGCAGCAGTAAGTTTTTCAAACTGCTTCTGTATATCCGCTGCTTTAGTGAGTTCTATACCCAATTCAGATTGCCCAGATATATAGTCACTATATGCCGCTCTAACTGACTTCAGGCTACTCTCGATCGAATCAGCATCGCCACCTAAAGCTTTGTCCAGCTTAAATTTAGTGATACCTGTTAGGCCAGACTTCAGCTTCTCGGTGGAGATCTCAGCTTCTATCTTCTCTTTAAGGCGTATTTTTGCCAGTTCCCTGAGTTTGGCTTCCAGAATATCTAGTTGCTTGAGATTCTGTGCTTCCAGTTTGAGCTTCGCCGCGACGGCATCATTCTGCTGGAATTTGATTACCTTAATCTTAGATTCTTCTTCCCGAATCTTGAATAAAGCTTTCTGATAATCATTATTAGCCTTGCCGCGAACTTTGCTCTTAGCTAGATCTGTATCTTCTAGCTCAGATAGCTCTAGTGAACGTCGATATTCTGCATCAGCCGCCGCCTTCTTCCTAGAAAGCTCAGACCGTTTCTCAATAGCCTCTTTATTACTAGTAGCTAACTTCTCCTCGAATTTAACCTGCTCTTGGAATATCGATCGGATGCGCTTAGTTACATAGTCAAATTCTTCTTTATTTCCTGCTTTCGCTGAGGCTATTTGCTCTTTGCGTAAGGTATCCAATACCTCTTTGAAAGCACCAATCTTATCAGCTCCCTCACGCTGACCAATAAGAGTATCTATGACAGAGTCACGCGTTCCACGGATTGTATCCTGGCGTTCCTTAGTGATGCTCTCTAGATCAGATAAAGTCTGATTATACTCCTTCGAAATCTTCTTGGATGCTGCTCCAGCCTCAAAGATGGTGAAGCTATAATACTTTTTGACTTCTGCTTGAGCTTCAAAATAATATCCCTTTAGGCTCTCAAGATCTTGTAGACGCCACTTACGCTGTATAACATAGAACCGATCAAGGACGAAAAGTTGTTCGTCTATATTCTTGCCATAAGCTATTTTGGAATCAGCTCCGGCCTTATTAATATCGAAGATTACCTTCTTACGGTAGTCAGATTCTGCCTTCGCAGAGTCTTCAGCTCTCTTCTCGATATATGTATATACCGCAGCAGCGGCTACAGCGGCACCTACAGCTATGATCGTTGGTGCTCCGCCTATTGCTGCTGCTCCAGCAGCAAGCTTGGCGCGGGCGGCAGCTATGGCTAAAACATTTAGACCCGCCGCCGCTCGGACAGAAGCAGCGATCAGCCCAAAGGCGAGTGACCGCGTGATCAATTTTACGGCTACATCTGCCCCACCAATAGCTTCAGATATTTCGGTGAAAGTTGTTACACCAGACTCAGCTAGCTCCTGGTAGTACAGTTTGATTCTCTGTGTCTGTATATTGGTTCTAGTACCAATATTGCCAAGCATCTGGGTGTAAGCTGTCTCAAAGGACTCTGAGCTATTCCTGATCCTATCTAAAGCGTCTGCTATTTCAGTAAGACCCCGCTCGGAAGTACCAAATAGTCCAGCAGATAGACCTCGGATACGTGAGATCATCTTACCCAGTTCAGTGGAACTACCGCCGGTAGACTTACGCAACTCTTCAAGAAAGCCAACAAGACCATGTACGCGTAAAGCTTCCTCACCGGAAGCAACGCCTAGATCATTGAAGAACTCTTTCATCTTTTCGGTAGGCTTCAGTATCTTAACTATGATACCGCGCAACTGTGTCATTGTCTCACTGGCTTTGAAACCCTGCTTACTCAGTGCCGCCATGAAAGCCAGTAACTCATCCATTTCGATATTTGTCTGTTTCGAGATGAGTGCAACGGAACCGAACGTATTCGCCAATTCATCAGCGCGGACACGACCTAGCTCGATCGTCTTGAAGAGCTTCGCGGAGACCGCTTCAGCTTGCGTAACGTCCAAATTGTATGAGTTCAATGCTGATGACAACAGATTAACAGCATTCTCATTACTAGTAGCAGCAGTAATCGCAAACTTATTTGCAGCAGCTAAGAAGTGTAAATCTTCAGAAGTCTTAACTACCTGATTAGAAAGTGCTTGATAGGTTGCTTCAAGCTGGTCACGAGTACTTGTGCCGAATGTAGCAGAAAGATCTCGTGCGCCCTGTAGCCATTGCTCATTGGTTAAGGGAATACCTTGCGAGATAGTTTTTATCTCGCCAATCGCTATAGCTATATTCTTGTATTCTACAGCAGCTTCACGAATCGAGCTAACACTAGACGCAATGGCCCTATGAGCAAGCTGCACGCCGACTAGTCGGAGCGCAGAAGCATAATTTATAGTTACAGCAGTGAGTTCTTTTTGGCTTTTAACGGCCTTACTCACTACTGTAGACTGGTGTTCCCAGCCCTCCGCAGTCTTCTTCTGGGTTATGACTACCTTATTTCCAGCCCGATCCTGAGTAGTCAGCTGGCGGGTCATTTCCTTGCTAGCAGAGGTAACAGTCTTTGAGACTTCAGCTGTCTTCTCAAGATCCTTGTTATACTGCTTGAACTCCTCTGAAGCCCTACGCACCTCGCGGATTACATCGTTAGCATCCGCTTCTAGTTTTAATTGGTCAGTCGGCATCGAATGTGCGTCCTTCTGCTATCCAATTAAGTAAGGCTTTCAGTTTCACGGTGCGATACAATTCCTTTCTCCACTCTTTAAGGAATGCTGCTTTCGCCCGCTCTATAGTTTGCCAATTACTATTGGTTTCATGGAAATCGTATTGGTATACTACTATCTCAAAATTGAATTTCATCCTGAGGTCACCCTCAGTTCCAAATGATACAAGATGTGTTTTCTGTGACATAGCTTCGCGGCCTAGCCGCATACCATGTGCCTTACTACGAAATTGTTCTGGATGCCATTGCCCATCACCGACATATTTTGTACCACCATACCCCTTCTTAGCATCACTCTTCTGTGATGCTAGAATATACCCGGATAACTGTGTAGCAAACTTAACCTTAGCTGCTATGGGTAGAGCTGAGGCTGCTGACATACCTGTGTCGATATGATTACCAGCAGCCATTGTACTCACTAGTACTCTCAGGAACTCTTTAATAGATGCGCGCCAAGCAGTACGCGCACGTTTGTGCACATACTGCTTTAACCCTTTCACGTCATATACAGGGGGCGGTTTCGTCCCTATTTTGACGGATTTACCTTGACGCACTCGGGATATCCCTAGTTTCATTCTGTACTTCCTCTACTTGCCTAATCATTTCAAAGGCCAGAAGCTGCTCTATGGCCCAAGGATCACACTCAGACCATAGGGGTTTTATTCCCGGCGGGAATACTCCCATCCTCTCACAGGCACGAAAGATTGTATAATCTGTCGTCCTGTAATCGGGTAGGACGAACTCCTTTACTCCACCGGGAGCGAAGCTAAAAAATTCTGTGTAGCCTCCTCAATACGACCAGGATTCCAGCCTTGAGCGTCAGCGACCAATTGGCTTATCTTAATGATGTAAGAGTTCAATAGGCCAGTGGTCTCTAAGTCTTTGGACCAGTTCTCCCAAGTCGTAGGATCTTTCATGACAACTGTGTCCCATTCGAGGCCTTCTGTTGCCTCAAGAGACTTGATGTAAATCCAAGCCATGCGCCGTAGATGGTATGCTTCCATCGCCTCAATGTATTTCTTATCAGTGAAATCAGGCTGCGCTGGCTGTTGCTTACCATCTACAACCTTAGAAATCGAGGGAGGTTCCGGCTCTGATAGAATTTTACCCAACTCTTCCAGTTCTTCCACAGTGACATATCTGGCCTTAATGACGAGCTGTCCACCGTTAAAGGGTAGAACTACTATTTCGGGCTTTGGTTGTTTGACTGAGATACCATTGATCTTCATATGTACTTCCTTCCGAGCACAGTGCGCTCGCAAATAAAGAGGCACGCTACCGCCATAGCTGCCACTAATTATGATTTGGGTGTCCGTACAATTGTAGGACGCGTGATGTTGCAACGACCGGAAGCACTGACTTGTGCCCCACCGATATCGGGATTCACACTCTCGACTCGGAAGTCAGAGAACGTGTATGTCTCGTCATCGCCAGTAGCGCAATTGGGAACATTCTCAATGACGATATCAACAGAATACGGACGACACGTGTCCGAGTCTGATGATACCCACGCTGCAGCGTTACCAATATTGTGTAACGCTTCGTAGACTGACGGTGTTGCTGCTCCAGCTGCTGACTTCAAATAGTCAAACTTGAACTGGAAGTCAACCGCGACAGGCTGCTCATCGCCTTCGACAACATCATCAAGTACACCGCGATCTGGTAGATACTCATACTCGATATTCTCGGTCCAAGTCAGGTTACCCTGACCGATCCCGATCTCTACCGTGTTGGGAGTACTGCTTCCGTCCTGCAACTTGATGGTTGTATTTCGGAGATCAATTCTTGCCATCTCTTATAACTCCATCATTAATTCGGCTTGAATGCTTCTCTGATGCATTGCAGTCTGAGTGTCATTCACGCCCTGATCACGTCCAGACCAATCCCGAGTGGTCTGTGCATCTGAGACGAGGCACCCAATCATTGCATTATCATCACCTTTGCGGTATACTGGGATACTACGAAGCAAACCTATAGAGATCCCTATTATGTCCGCGGACTCGTAGATATCATTGGTAACTTGATATTCTACGAGTATGGTTATATTGAGAGAAATGCTGTAGTCGCCTTTAGCTACTTCTTCAACATGTGGCCCGTCGAGAATAATCTCGACATACTTATCATTGTCGCCCATATGTAGCGGTAGACCCGCGAATTTGGACGTAATACCATCAGATTGGAATCCAGCACTGAGGTATGAGACTACGCTAGCTTCAACCCAGCGTACCCATTGATTGTTATAGGTACTCATGCTTTCCTCCTAAAGACCAAGAGGTAGCCCTGCCCACTTAGTATATCCATGGGCAGAGACGACACCTCCATAGTGATACCTTCAATCTCAGCTAGCATTCCTATTTCAACTGTCTCGCCTCTAAGCTGACAGCCATCGATGATAACTAGTCTGGTGCCTGCGTCTATTTTGCCCTTATTGGCTTGTAGTACAGACCCAATGAGATTGATAATATATGAGTCGAGAACCTCTGGCAATACAATAGCCTGCCGGATCACCTTGACAACCGCATCTTCGGTTGCTCGTAATCCAGTGTCAAGATTGACTGTAACAGTCTGAGTCTTCAGAGTGATCTTTTGACCCCACTGAGTTCTTAGTCCGTATAGTACGCTTCTGACTTGGCTATTTTTTATTTTCATGGTTCTCCAGCATACATGGCCGACCGGATAGTGCCGCGGTCAACTGCTGATTGGTTTGAATTGAATCCTTGACTAATCCTTCAAGGATATTTTTATAACGGTCGTCTAGTTTTATTATACGTTGTGACATCTCACGACGAGCTTTAAGCATATCATAGAGTAGCACAACTGCAACTAAGACGGAGAAACTTTGCTTCAATAATTCTGAAGTAGACATACCTTACCTCCGTTAAGTGGCTCCCCCTAAAAGAGGGAGCCACCCGCTACTATGGCGGTAACGTAAGTCTTAGCTTACTACGAGCATACCGAGATCCTCATCGAGAATAGCGATACCACAGAGCAGGTCAACCGTAACAACGGTGCCCTGTTTCTTGTAGTCATATGCCATGGTCACACGAACAACGAGGCCGTTGCCAGTCTCATTGCCCTTTTCGTCGGTCTCGCCAGAGCCATTGGTCGCGATAGCGCCGATAGCACCTGTGCCTGCGGGAGGCGTGGCCATCGGATTACTGACGAATGCAACAGCGTTGCGATGGAACGCGAAGCCGTATTCTCCGGCAGGGCCAGGACAAACGACTGCATTATTGGCCGCAACAGCGTCCAAACCACGGGAGAGCTTCATGCCCGTAGTGGTCGGGGTACCGACTGCGCCATAGGGATAGCCAGTTGCGCCAACGGACACAAGTCCACCGCGCTTCTGTGCTACACTATAACCATCAACCGTGATGTCCTTCGTCCAATCAGCAGCGTAGCCGCCAGTCAGATTGACTGCACCGGGCGTGTAGACCGTGACGACAGCGTTGTCGACTACTGCTGATGTGATGGCAACTTCAAGCACGAGCTGAGTCGGCGTCGACCCACCAACAGTGGAAGCGATACGACGCGGGCGGTTATCGCCAGCGATCGTGCACCACGAACCAGCGGTAATGGCAGCACTGAAGCCATCAACCACGAGAGTCGAGGTACCAGAAGCGTAGCCACCAGAGAGGTTGACTGCACCAGTAACGACCGTGTTGCCCGTGGCAACCGAGCGCATATTCTGGGACATAACATTCCAGATGCCATACTTCTGACCAATCGAACCATACCGCAGAGCGGTACCGTCATCCCCGACGCGGTCAGCGTCAGTGAACTGGGTCTCGTCCTGCAAGTTGGCCTGCTGCGCGGGCGTCATTGCGAAATAACGCTCGGCATCCAATGGTGCCAGGTTTTCGTTGAAAACCTGACCCATCTGGACCAAGCTCGTCTTGGTAAGATCGGTGCCGATCTTACCAACCATGTTCTTATAGAAGTAATACTTCGCACAAGCGATGATCTCATCAATCTCGTTGGCGACCTTCTGTACGGTCGGAGCGAGATACTTATCCCGCAGATTCCAGAACGACTTCTGCTGCTCGCTATCACGGATGATGAACGAGTTGTAGACATGGAAGTTCAGCTTGACTGGAACCTTCTCAACGGAGACTGGGTCGACGATGATTTCATCGTTCACGTCTTTACGACGCGGCTCGTTAGCTACAGGGCGGAAGGCATTGACCTGGTCACCTTCCTCCTTCAGCTCGGTGGAATACTGCTGGTTGATCAGCGGGAGCATGACGGTATTCTCTTCGAGAACAACCATCGCTTCCTGTGCCCATACTTCCGGGTTAAGGACATCGAGGTCCTGGTCGAAAGTATTATAGAAGGCAAACAATTGGATAGTCTTCACTTAACTTTTCCTCGTTTTTCTCGGCTATAGGTCCGCCATTTCTTCGGATCCTTAGCGATTTCAGATTCGGAGGATTGTCCTCCTCCGCTACCATCACTACCACCTTGATTAAAGCCGGATTTAATACCAGCCTTAAATAGGTTGTAGTACCGTTTTTGCTGAGACATATGCTCAATTGCTTTTGATACTTCGAGCTCTAAGGTGATCGTCTTACCGTCTTCACCCTTATCGAGGATAGAGGTCATGACATCATAGACTTTCTTACCATCGCCTGTATCGCGCTCGACCAATTTAGTCGAGCTGGACAACATTGAAACCATCTGCTCGGGACTGACAGCTTCATGAGTCGCGGCGGCATCCGAAATACCGCGGATGATGCGCTCTTGGCGATACAGACTGGTCCAGTAATCTCGTTCCTCTGCGAGCTCAGTCGTTTCCTTTTTGCGAGCATTAGCGATCTTCTGCTGCTCGCGCTTTGCAAGCTCCTCAGTTGTGAGAAGCTTATTCTCAAGTTCCTTAACTCGTGCCTCATGAGCTGTACGCTCTTCAGCATTCATCGTTGAACGCGTCTTCAGGAGTTCCATCTCCTGCATAAGATTCGTGTGGGTCTCTTCTAACTCACCTGACCGGGCCGATACGGCCGCACTGATCTTGGACTGTAATTCTTCCCGAGTCAGAGTCAACACCTTTGGGCTACCGCCAGAAGCCGGAGTCGTGGATGCAGGTGGAGCCGCGGGCGGGTCTGCCATAGGCTCATCGTCAAATGTGTTGTAGAACCGGAATACCGATTCGAATGGGTGTTTCATACTATACCTTCGAGATTTGGATTACGTCGCTGAAAGCAACATACTGGACTATATATTTCCAAGCTATCGCACTTGGAATACCGTAAGCGCGCCACAAACCGTGGACGCCATAGGTAGTTTTAATACTGGTGAAAGTCGCAGACTGGACCTCGTTCTGTCTGGCTTCAGACTCCGGGTCAATGCCATCCAGCAGAGCATAAGCCATCTCGGCTTCAGCCGCCAAAATATCAGTAGGTACAGTGGTCTCGCCATTGCGAGGGAACTGAGCAGCTTGGCCCGACGAGGTTCTGTAGCCATTCAAAGGTAGCTTCTCAATAATGTTATAGGCCATATTGAGAGCTTTAACCTGATCAGCTGCTTCCGCGTCATCCCATGCATCCGCGTAGAGTTTGTAAGCATCGAAATAAGTTTGGGCTGTAACTAACGTATTGTAGCTCATGCGTTACCTCTCACTTTCTTATCTCCATTTGTAGAAACAGAGGCGGATTGGCTGGTGCGCTTCTCAATTACGCCACTATCCTCACCGGGATTAGTGGGGATCTCTAGGTCCTTCACACCTCGGGCTGCACCTTGGGGATCAGACTCATCCGAGGCGATACGTTTCTGCGCCAGAAGTGTAGCCGCCGCACGTTCGACCCTCTGAGCTTGAGCTTTAGCGGCTTCGCCAGAATCATATCCGCGGATGATAGACGCTGTTCCAGTCGTGACAAGTGCAGCCTCCACGTCTTTAATCAATGACTCGGGATCAACGAAGAGAATATCCGAGTTGTCTATTTCCATTAGCATCTTTTCCACTTTGGAATGCTGGATGCCACTGACGAACAGTAGAGCTACAATCTTCTTCTGCATCTCACGCTGGAAAGTCTTGGAAGGTGAAGCCTTCAGGATGTCAAGCAGTTGCCTGGCTTCAGCGAGTCTTTCCTCTGCTGTCTTTAGTGTGTAATCTTCCGGATAATAGACGGTTCCAGTGGTTGTGCCCATGTACATCGACCAGATGCGCATGATGAACCGTTCGAGTTTTTCCAGCTCGTCACCGATAGACTTGAGACCATAATTTAATCCGCGATCGTCAGATGTGGAGTGAGCGTTTGTTATTCCGGACAGAGACAAATGTAGCAATGTACGTATTTCCGAGCGGATTGCATCTTGTTTGGCCATTGATGCATTGAGAGGCTCACTTGACGGATTGATGAAAGCCGGACGATCCATTCCCTTAGGATACGTGCGCCCCTTGGTCGGACCCAAATCTACATGCTGATCCGAACCTGTGCCCGTCTCTTCATTAACCCTACGTGCGTCTTCTGCCACGGTATCAGTTGGTAGATTCTTATATGCATCAGCGGCCGCGTCAGTTTGCTCTGTGTAGAATGGGAAGTTACTCTCCATACAGTAATGCACGTCAGAGGATGCAAGGTTCAGCAACGTATTCTGCTGAAGAGCAACATCCTTCAGTAGCGACTGACTAAGTTCGGCTATGAAGAACGGTATTTCGGTGAGATCAATCATCTCTGCTGTTAGCTCATGGCCGTTAACGTCATAAATTGTCTGGACCACACCGCCGGGGGTGAGTTCTAGGTGGCGATACTTCTTTGCACGTGTAGCGGTAAGACCGAGTTGCTCCTGGTCCTCTTCAAAATAGAGGAGAAGAGACACTAGGACATTCTGCTTGATAGTCCAAGCCAGAATATCTTCCCGGGTATAGATGTACAGGTACGGGTGTACATCTGCGGGAATATCCGCTTTAGTCGCAGCTTCGGATAGGCTGACCATATCAACGAAGACACCGACCTTACCCATATAGAGCAACTCACTTAGGACCTCATCCCCGATGAACTGATTCATTGAGGAGCCAGTACGGTCAACACCGCCTATATCGCCGTCGATGGCTGAAATATAGGAAATGTCGTTAGTCTCGCGTCTTACGTCCGTGAGTCGATTAGTGATCGAAAGTTGTACTTCGCCAACGTCGGCCTTTGCATAGGAAGGGCTGTAGGCTAAGGATCTACGACGCAAGAAGGAAACCATTCCTTCGCGTGTAGAATACTTATATAGATATTTGTTAATGTACGAGGCATCATTATTCTTGATGGCTCTATACATAGGCACACGCGTATCTGAGTAATCCGGGTGCCGTATGTTGATTATGTTAGTCTGCTTCAATTGACTCACTCCTTCCGAGGCCCATGGATAAGGCGAAAGCTATTTCATTATAGTTCCTACAGTGCGCATAATGGTCGGGATCTTTGTTAAGGTAACGACCAACTAGATTACCCATCTTGTCTTCTCGATACTGACGCATCGGTGCTTGGAGATTCCTGGCGTACTCGTCTGGTACGTCTACTGGCAAAATAATGTCTTGACGCTTGAATCGTCCGAGGCTCAGATCGAGCCAGCTCGTACGGTCCAAAGACACAAAGACATCCCGTTTCAGGATCTCATTACCTGACATGGCGTTAGCATAATTGCAAAGCCATACGCGGCCTGGATACCTATTACGGAACTCTAGAGCCTTACGACGCTCTGGGTCTTTATCAATGACGCACATGTTGACGTGGTACTGATCCATTAGACCATCGAGTTCCTCGAAATCTTTTACCTTAATGGCCTTGACCAATGTAGGTCTTGATGCAAGGTTAACATCATTTACAGTCTTGCCATTAGCAGCTCCGCTGCTAAGTGACCAATCGTCTATTTCGACGTTGATCCATGTGCCAACGTCTACGCCCATCGTTACGTGGCGGCTTGGGCTAATGGAGTTCAGCATGACGAAATCGGCGTACGTCTTACACTTGTTAATCGTGTCCTCGTCGAGCTTCGCGCCTTCAACTAAGACTGGCTCGCCCAGCTGTGAGTTGTAATATTCCTGCTTGTCAGTTGGGGACAAGAGGGACTCTAAGTAGGCAACGGCCATTTCCCACGGTGCCATAGCGTGAGAATAAAACTGTGGGATCGTGTATCCTTCGATCATCCGGTTAGAATAAGTGTCGACCCATTCGCAGTTCTCCTCATTGACGTAGAGTGACTTATGGGGCAGCTTCGCCTTGCACCGTATGCACTGGTAGTAGCTACCCCGTATTTTGGGATCATTCTTATCGTCGGCTGTGATGACTAGGTGATCCTGACACATGAACTCACGTCGTCCACAGGAGGGACACTTAAAGGCATACTGAGCCATTGTCGAGTCTTGATACACTTCGTCAATGCCGCAACCCGGAAGGGTTGGCGTTGAGATCTCAAAAACTGTCTTCTCTTCCTGACCCGTGGTCCTTTGCTTAGCCAGCTTGACCATATCTTTGGATATTTCGTCTTGCTCATCGATGAACACGCGGGCGGTGGGCGCGGACTTCAACTGAGAGCGGGAGCGTCCAGAGCGTATATATAGACACGCTAGTCCGGCGCGCTTGAGTCCTAGATTCTTTGTGCCTGAGAATAAGCTCTCGAGATGTGGGCTCATCTCGAGAGCTGGATCGAACCTCGTCGAGGAGAAATCCACAGCATCTGGCCTAACGGTCGGAAGCACGTACATGACCGACTCTTGCAGAATATCAATGGTGTAAATGGCACGATTGATGGCGCATTCGGTGTAGCCCATTTGCGCGGCCTTACGACCACAGATGTGGTGACATTTTGATTCATGGAGCTTCCTTGACCAAGGATGCTTCTTGAATGACCAATATTGCCTAGCTAGAGTCTGTGGGTGTAGACTCATGACTCTATATTTCTCTGCCCAGTCAGCAGCATTCGCGATGGCTGACCTGGTCAGTCCATCGTATATAGTGGCTTTAAGTGTGTCAAGGAGGCTACTCATTATTTCCGTCGATATCAGCTACTTCTTCTACTGTTGCTACTATTTGGTCAGCGATGAGTCTTTGCGTCGGCGCGTCTGTCACGTGCGCGGAGACAATATTGATCACGGATTGCGCGAATGAGATGAGTTGGCTCTTGCTCAGAAGATGGCCAGTCTTAGCTTCAACCTTTTGGCACGACTCAACAGTTCTTTGGATGGCTGTTACTAGCGTCACTATTCTCTGTTGGTTAATTAGCAAGTCAGTCGCCGTTTGGCACTGGTTAAGGACCTCTTCCAGGGTGATACGAGCGATGCCTATTTCCTCTCGCAGAGACAGAATAGCATCACTATCCATCTTCTGCCCTAAGCGACCCTTGAATACCGTTAGACGGTAATTATAGATCTTCTTCTTTTCGATGTTAGCTGGGGAGCCATGCTTGGGACAGTACTCTGAGCCGTCAACTTTTCGAAGCTGACAGGGGTTATTTTGGCCATCGAAAGCTATACACCTTTCTTCTTCCGTCTTGGCTCTTACGATATCGTGCTGCATAAAATGTTGACTCGCGTTATTCCGCGGAATAGTTGGGTGGGGACCGTTCGAGGCATACAGTCAGAATATTGGCTGTATGCCTCACTCTATACTATACTATACTATGGATTAGGGTAGAAGTCAATGGGTAGCGGTGAGATTCTTTTTGTACAAAAAGGATGCTCCGCATCTATTCTGACGAATAGATGCGGAGCTACCTGAGAATAGTGCAGGCTGCCAAAATATCTAGAATAAATTTTTCCGATTGGTATATACACCGGTTCTATTAGAATAGTGTCTTGGTTCTTACGGTTCTTTGTGTCACGTGTCTTGGTTCTTTGTGTCACGTGTCTTTGTGTCACGTGTCTTTGTTCTTTGTGTCTTGGTTCTTTGTGTCTTGGTTCTTTGTGTCACGTGTCTTTGTGTCACGTGTCTTTGTGTCACGTGTCTTGGTTCTTACG
>Ga0163203_1000216_pt1 | contig 15374 bp, 16 predicted proteins | sample PL_2010_330m_FD_113534 | JGI IMG/M metagenome (GOLD analysis project Ga0163203, IMG submission 113534) | Freshwater microbial communities from Powell Lake, British Columbia, Canada to study Microbial Dark Matter (Phase II) - PL_2010_330m | ecosystem: Environmental > Aquatic > Freshwater > Lake ... | reverse complement strand
AGTTTTCCCAGTAATGCATGTCCAGATTCGTGATAGGCGATATGTTTGCGTACATCCTCTGTCAGAACAACCCCTTTGCGTCTGATTCCAGCGATCACACGGTCCATCGCTTCTTCAAAGTCAACCATCTCAATACTCGTCTTGTTTTGACGTGCTGCGAGAAGGGCTGCTTCGTTACATAGGTTTCTTATGTCGGCTCCAACAAAACCTGGGGTCCTCCGTGCCAAAATCGACACGTCAATATCTGCGGCAATTGTTTTGTTTAAGAGATGGAGCTGCAGAATTGCCTCTCTTCCTTTCAGGTCGGGCCTTGGTACAGTGATCAGTCGATCAAATCGCCCGGGACGAAGAAGCGCAGGGTCAAGCACATCTGGCCTGTTGGTCGCGGCTAGCAGAATGATGCCCTTATTTGGTTCAAAACCGTCCATCTGAGCCAGCAGTTGGTTCAGGGTTTGCTCACGCTCGTCATGACCACCGCCAAGGCCGGCACCCCTCTTTCTGCCAACGGCATCGATCTCATCAATAAAAATGATGCAGGGTGCGCTTGACTTTGCCTTTTCGAACATGTCACGTACTCGCGCAGCACCAACTCCCACAAACATCTCTACGAAATCTGAGCCACTAATCGAGAAGAAAGGAACCTTTGCCTCTCCGGCGATTGCTTTCGCTATCAGAGTTTTCCCAGTTCCTGGAGCACCAACAAGAAGGATGCCCTTAGGAATCTCAGCTCCGAGACGCGAAAACCTTTTCTGGTCCTTAAGGTATTCGATAATCTCCCCAACTTCTTCTGTCACCTCATCTATTCCAGCAACGTCGGCAAACGTCACCTGAACCGTGTCTGGCTGCGCAAGCTTCGCTTTAGAGTGCCCGAACGATAGAGCGCCACCGCTTTGGCTACGACGCATAATATAAACCCAAACGCCAATTAGAAGGACAATTGGAAGAAGCGAGACGAGAACAGACATAAACCAACTTCCATTTGAAGAAGGCTCGTACTCGATTTGAATATTGTTTTCTAGCAACAACGATTCATAGTTTGCTGCCTCATTGGGAAGTTGAACCGTGAATGTTCCCCCATCAACGGTTTTTCCCTCCCCAAGATTATCCCTTATTGTTACTGTAGAGATTTGACCGCTGCCCACTAGCGTTCTAAATAACGAATAGCTAATCTCGTCCGTTTTTCGACCGCTTCCAAACATGGATTGAAGCAGAATCAATCCAAAGATTACAATGACAGTGATAACTACAATGTTTCTCAAGTTTCTGTTTCGAAATTCTCGTAATGAATCCTTCTTCACTATCTACTCCTTTGTACAAAGAGAGATTGTAGCATTATGCTCTCTACTCGTCAAACCTGGATGATACTAGCGTTTAACTACCATAGAATCGTTCGTGTAAATGCAGAAAAGGATGAGCAGGCTTACTTTCTTCTCCCGATCCGTTTCGAGATCTGTGTCCCGAGAAGGGGCTGCTCTTTCCCGCGCACTAGTCGCGAGATGTTTCCCCTATGAGTAAACAAGATAAATATACATAGGACAATGGTTAGCCAGATCAGCAAGGCATGGTGATGGATAGTAGTATACCGATTCACAAGAACAAGTGATAGGGGAATAGTCAGTGCTCCAATAATGGAGCTAAGCGACACGCGTCTGAATAATACTAGGGTAATGCCAAAGACACCAACAGCAATACCAACCGAGACAGGGGCAATCGCTGCAAGCATCCCAGTTGCGGTAGCCACCCCCTTTCCTCCCCGGAAACCAGCATAAATCGGGAAAACATGACCTGTAACTGCTGCAAGCCCGCATAAGATTGCCACCAGTTCAGGAGGCAGACCACCAAGCGTAAGTGGGAGCATCGGAACAAGCGTAGTTGTCACTACACCCTTCCCCATATCAATTATCAGTACTATTATCCCTGCTTTCCAGCCGAGGACGCGCCAGGTATTCGTTGCTCCGGCATTTCCGCTTCCATGTTGGCGAACATCAGTGTTGCGGAAAACTTTTCCAATGATTACTGCTATAGGAACCGCCCCGATAAGATAGGAAACTACAACCAAGATAGCAATGTTCATTGATCTCGCCTTTTGGCTTCTCTAGTCATTCCTTCGATCAGTACCGCATCAAGTGCAATTATTGCTTCTCCACCCGGACAAGCATATGTTCCTAGTGCAGGAGCAGCATTATCATGGAAGCAGGTAATTACGCAAATAACGTTTTCCTCTTGATAGTCAGTATGCCTTTTCTCGCTAATCATAGCACACTGCTGTCTCTATGCAAAGAAACCACGGTCTGATTTGGCGATAATGATGTAAGAATTACACCTTGATCTTGTGTGCGCAGAGCTAGTCTTCGGTGTGTCTGCTTTGGATGACGAGGGCGCGTTCGATCGCCTCTGGACTGACAAGATCCTCTTCTAGAAGAATATCCCCCAATAGTTTCTCAGAGAACTTACTCTTCTGCATGTCTAGCCCCTGCGATAGGTCACTATGAGAGAGAACTCCCAAGTCAACTAGGATTTCTCCTAGGCGGTTCTTGCTTTCAAAGTATCTCTCTAGAATAGAAAGGATTACTGCGCTGCGGCTCTTCCGCTCTCGGTTCCCCTTCCTATCCACTTTTTCTATTAGATAAGTATCATTCTCGCTATAGTAGATCGTTGTCTGCATTATGTTCCTTCTTCACAACTCTAATTTTTGCACTTATAGTATATCATGGGTTGGCAGTAAAAACAAAGGATATCTTGCTTAATGACTAATTCAAGGGCTCTTGTGAGCGCTTCACCGTAAGTCTATAAGGATCATTTGCTTTGATGCCTCACTTCTTGCATTGAAACTAGAGATAGAGTAAGGTCGATACGAAATGAAAGCATACGTATACATGGTTCTTCTCTTTGTGGTTATTAGCCTGGGTGCTTCTCTAGTCTGTCTAGGGGCGGGCGAGATCTACCATCTTGTATTGGATGGTTCGATCAATCCAGTGAGCAAAGACCTTGTATTGCGCGGAATCAAACAAGCTGAAACCGCCAATGCAGAGTTATTCATAATCGAGTTAAACACACCTGGTGGTTTAGGAGAATCGATGCGAGATATTGTAATGGCAGAGCTTGCCTCATCGGTTCCAATCGTTGTTTTCGTGAGCCCAGCCGGTGCATGTGCAGCCTCAGCAGGGGTATTTATCACCATGGCTGCTGATGTTGCAGCAATGGCACCAGCAACAAACATCGGTGCTGCCCATCCAGTTAACCTGTTAGGGGGAGCGGAAGCAGATCAAGATACAACCATGACGGAGAAGGTAGAAAACGACGCAGCCGCCTTCGCGAAATCAATCGCGGAGAAACGTAATCGGAATGTGGAATGGGCGGAGAAAGCGGTGCGTGAGTCAAGTTCCCTTACCGCATCTGAGGCCCTCTCCAACAACGTCATCGACATGATAGCCAGCGACTTGGATGAGCTCTTAACCCGCCTTGATAACTACGTTCTTCCTGGGGGACAGGTACTTCATACCGCTGGACATGACGTAAAGAAGATCTTACCTACCCTACGCCAGCGGCTTCTCAACTACTTGGTTGATCCCAATATTGTGTACGTTTTGTTTATCTTGGGATTATATGGATTGATATACGAATTCTTCCAGCCTGGGATAGGTCTTGGCCTTGCTGCTGGCGGAGTATGCTTGATCCTTGCCTTCTTTGGATTACAGATTCTGCCAGTGAACATTGTTGGGGTAGCGCTTATCCTATTCGGTGTGGTGTTGATGATCCTAGATGCTTTTACCCCTACAAGTGGAATACTAACTACAGGCGGAGTAATCTCACTCCTTGTTGGTTCTCTGACGTTGTTTAATATAGATAATCGCGCAATTGGGCTCTCGTGGGCAACAATTCTTCCCACCGTGGGAACAGTGACGGCCCTGTTTGTGCTAATTGTCTCCAAAGGGCTCCTTATTCAGCATAAACGGCCGGTCACAGGAAAGCCTGGGATGATTGGGGCCATCGGAAAAGCGCGCAGCAATATTAGCCCTAGCGGGAAAGTGCTTGTAAAGGGCGAATATTGGGATGCTACTTCTATCGAAGGACCAATCCACGTTGGCGACCAAGTGATTGTGGAGCGTGTTGAGGGACGCAAGCTTCTTGTCCGACGCAAATAGAGCATGATTATTCGGGTTGCCTGGGGTAAATCCAACGCTCCATCTCTCATGAAATCATCCGGCCCAATTGTAGTGATTGATGCTTTGCGGATGAGCGCCACTGTTATCATTGCGCTTCATCTGGGAATGGAAGTGATTCCTGTAGTAAGTGCGAAAGCGGCATTAGCTCTCAAGAGCAACAAGGTTCTTACGGCCGGTGAACGTGGTGGTAGGAAGATCGATGGGCTTGATTTGGGAAACTCACCAAGCAAGCTCTTACATGGGAAAAAGACCGGGTTTAGCCATCTTGCTCTTACAACAACAAACGGCGTTCCTACGCTCTTTGCTGTAGCGGATCACTCTGCGCCAGTTCTCATTGGCTCACCGCTTAACCTTACCGCACTTGCCGGGTGGATCATGAACAGATCGCCTGGTTCTTTGTCTTTTCTACTCGCGGGACAAAACGGGGACAAGAATCAGGAAGACGCGATGACCGCCTCTCTTTTGCTTGCTCGCCTTGGCGTACCGATTCCGAAAGCACTGCCTCCCCCTGTTCCCCCTACAAAATTGAAGGATTTGTTCATGGAAACAGAGGCTGCACACCGCCTCATATCGCTCGGCTACAGCAAAGACGTGCTCCTTTGTTCTAGCATAGATCGCTTTTCAATTGTTCCCAGACTACGCAAGGAGGATTATGGCTTGGTTCTGTCATGCTGACCCGTACAGAGCTAAGGTTTTCTGCAGTTTAGTTCCCGTTAGTTGGAATTCTAAGAGAGCTAGTTTCCGATCGCTCTTCCATCTTTCCACAATAGACGAAATAGCTGCTCATATGGCGCAGCAACAGCGGGAAGATTAATAACGGCGATATCCACTTCATTGTTCTTTTCCAGAGAGTAGTAATTCCAATTAGTTGAGCCAAGGATAACACTATTGCCATCGACAATTACTAGTTTGGCATGGGTGGTCATATCAGGATCATCAAGGCGAACTTCAATTCCATGCAGATAAAGGTATAGGGCAGCTTGTAGGTTTGCCTCCGCCGATTCGGAATAGAAAGAGCAGTCATCCAAGAGAACCTTTACCTCGAGCCCTCTGCTGGCTGCGTTTATCAGTGCATGTAGGATCTCGTTTGAGTTGCTATCTTGGTAGTCAGGGTAGTAAGAGGCTCTGTACATCAGTACATGAATCGAGTGTTCGCTCTGCTCCAAGAGCCTAAGCAGGATCTTGAGGTAGTTTGTGGTATCGCAAGTATCCGGGATGGGAACGATCCATGGCCCATCTGCCGGAAACGAGGAGAGGTCAAATTCGACTCCATGACATGGGAGCTTATCCATCCATAACCTGTCAAAATAGCAGGCAAAGACTTCTCCCACATCCCTGTTGGTCACCAGCAAATTTGTCTGTTCTTGTTCGCAAAAAGAATACTTGTTCCAATTTGAAGAACCGAGAATTACTGTCTCTCGGTCAATCACTGCCAATTTAGCGTGGGTAGTTATCGCAGGATTGTCAAAGCGAGCTTCGATATCGTGGTCATTCAAGAAATTGACTATCGCGCGGTTCTTTTCAGTAATTGCGGGAGCCCAATCACTTTCGTCAACAAGAAGGCGTACCTGTACGCCACGACTTTTCGCGGCAAGCACCGATTCCCACAGCGGATTGTCATCAAGTCGAGCATCGGCGAGAAGAAGATCAATTGACTTAGACGCCCTATCAAATGCAACTTGTGCATACTGACAATAGGATGAATCACCTGGCCGATCAATCAATGGAAACACGGTGGTTTGCACACCCAGAGCCATTTTCCCGACCAGGAAAACAAGAATAAGTATGGCCAGCATATTCCTGATCAACCGTTGCAAGTATTCATTCATCTAGGCTACAATTATAGTCGAGGAGGAATAGATGGTCAAAGAACTTGATGCGGCACAGCTTCGCCTAACGTGTGATCCTTCAGCTTTTAAATTTAAGACAACCGATGAACTGGAACCGCTCGATAAGATCATCGGCCAAGAACGAGCAGTCGAAGCGCTTAAACTCGGCCTAGGAATCAAAGATGCCAAGAACCGGTACAATATCTACGTCGCTGGTAGTCCAGGCACAGGAAAGATGTCCGCCGTGGAGTACTTCTTAAACAGGGCAAGTAAGAACGAACCCCGACCACCAGATCTTTGTTATGTACACAACTTTGCAGAGCCTTATAACCCTCACTGTCTGGAGCTTCCGGCTGGCTGGGGAGTGCATCTACGTGACGATATAGACCACCTTATCACCCGACTAAAGCGAGATATCCCGAAAGTATTCGAATCCGATGAGTTCAAAGCACGCAGTAAGAAGATTACTGAGCGTTACACGGCAAAACGATCGGAGCTATTCGAGAAAATGGAGGACAACAGCCGTAAGTTTGGTTTTTCTATCCAGCGTACCCCAATCGGAATCAAGACATTTCCATTACACAAAGAGGGTGAGCCACTTAGCCAGGAGGAGTACGAAGCGCTTCCAGAAGAAGAACGCAAGGAAATCCTGAAGAGACAGAGTGAGGTACAAACACTTGTTCAGGAGAATTTGCAGGAAATTACGCGTGTAGAGGAGGAGCGCGAGGAAGAGGTCAAGAAACTGGCAAAGGAGGCGGTTCTATTCATGATCGAACCTCATTTTGCCAAACTAAAGCAACATTATGACGAAATTGAGAAGGCTATTACCTTTCTTGGCGATCTCAAGACAGACATTGTTCAACATCTAGAGGAGTTCAAACAAAGTGGAAACCAGAGCAAGCAGAAGCTCCCCTTTCCCATGCTGCCATCCGATCCATTCAAGCGCTATTCGGTGAATGTACTAGTTGATAACTCACATACCGAAGGCGCGCCGGTAATTGTCGAGCAAAACGCCACTTATTCCAACCTGTTTGGCTCAGTTGAGCGACGCGTTCATATGGGAGTGGTTCAAACTGATTTTACAATGATCAAACCGGGATCACTCCATCGAGCTAATGGCGGATACCTCGTATTAAACGCGAATAATCTGTTTCGTCTTGGCCTAAGCTGGGAGGCGCTAAAGATCGCAATTAAAAGACGTGAAATCTGTATTGAAGACCCCCTGCAAATGCTTGGCTACGCTTCCACTGAAGGACTCAAACCAGAGTCTGTTCCGTTCCGCGTAAAGGTGATTATCATCGGTAACCCGGGGATCTATGAGCTTCTCCATTACTACGATGAGGACTTTCCGAAACTGTTCAGTATAAAGAGTGATTTTGGTACCGAGATGGATCGCACATCGGCCCGAGAGAAGGATCTCGCACGCTTCCTCCGGGCCCGTTGTCAGGAGAGCCCTAACCTCTTGCCATTTGATCCTACCGGTGTCGCTAGGATTATTGAATACTCTTCTTATCTTGCTGGCGATAAGAAGAAGCTTTCCTGTGAGTTTGGAAACCTGACAGCAATAGTGAAGGAAGCTTCTTACTGGGCCAAAGATCAAGGTTCGCCATGTGTTACGGAGGAACATGTCCGCTGTGCACTTGAGAAGCGTGACAACAGGCACAATCGAATCGAAGAGAAGATCCGTGAGATGATTACCCGTGGCCAGATACTTGTTGATACCGATGGCGAAGTGACCGGTCAGGTAAACGGATTGGCCGTTCTCCAAATGGGCAATTTTACTTTCGGCAAGCCAAGCCGTATTACGGCAAACGTCTTCACCGGCAAGGATGGGATCATCGATATTGAACGTGAGGCTGAACTTGGAGGGCACAGTCATACCAAGGGAATCATGATTCTAAGAGGTTTTCTAGGGGAAAGATTTGCCCGGGCAAGACCACTCAGCCTTTCAGCAAGTCTAACCTTTGAGCAGAGTTATTCGATGATTGATGGAGACAGTGCTTCCAGTACCGAGCTATATGCCCTGTTGTCCAGCTTGGCTGAGCTCCCTATCCACCAGGCAATCGCAATCACTGGTTCGGTGAACCAAAAGGGCGAGATTCAACCGATTGGGGGAGTAAATGAGAAGATCGAGGGATTCTTCAAGGTCTGTAAGGCTAAGGGTTCGTTCACTGGCAAGCAAGGGGTAATTATCCCCGCGCAAAACGTTGACAACCTAATGCTCGATGAGGAAGTCGTTTCCGCGGTCAAGCAGGGCGAGTTTCATATCTTTCCTGTTTCCACTATAGAAGAGGGAATAGAGATCCTTACTGGGGTTCCTGCTGGGGAACTGCAAGAAGATGGAACATTCCCACAAGGCACCGTTTTTTGCCATGTCGATGAACACTTAGAACAAATCTATCAGACGCTAAAGGAAGAAAAAAAGGACGAGAAAGATTAGCCTCTCCGCGGACTGTACTCCATGATATGCTCTGATACACTTTGACAGAGTTCTGTGAACTTTCTTACCAGGAAATTACACCCCAAAAATAGCATGAAATGGAAGCAGAAATGGTCTCAGACGCGATGAACAGAGACTACGTGAGCTTCCAGAAGGAGCATGCGGGGAAAGACGGCGCGGTGTTCCCCGTCGAAATCACTGGCTGGATCATCAGGGATGCCACTGGCAAGACGATTGGCACAGGGTCCACTGCAAAACGTGTCGCCCGATAGAACTCTCTCTTGTCATGTATGGGGCCACAACTCCGAACCTCAGATCGCATTCACATACTTGGCAGATGGATTGTGCCATGCCGGACTTGCTAAGCCTGCCCTGTGAAATCTTGTTCTGCTCTGTATTTAACAGGGCCTGCTCCGTACTTGATACGGGGGCATCCAGAGTCGAAAGACAGTAACCAGTAACGAGTAATGGGTGAAAGGCAAGGAGCGATGAAGCAGTTGAATAGTTAAATGGGTGAATGGGAAAGGCGAACTGATAACCGAGACCTCTGAGAAACCCTGTTTGCTGTGAATTCTACCGATCTTCCCTGTCAAGGCCGGCAGCCGCAAATCCAGTACTAGTCTCTGCTTGCACATATTGGCGAAATCCATAGCTCTCGCACAATCCGGGGATAACAGGGTTTTTTCACAGCTCTCATAACCAATAACTGAAAACTGATTACTGAAAAGTTGTGTAGTTGCCTTCTCTACAGAGCGGCAGCCCGGTTAGTCGACAATGATGAAAATGGGACTGTCGCTCAGCCTTACTTTGGCGGCTTCCATCACTGTTTCGGCGCCGTCGATGTCGATAACCGTAACTTGGCCAACTATCTCGGCAGGTAATGCCCCTCTTCCAAAGAGAGCAAAGATTGTCTTGCCACCGATGCTAAACTTGTATTGCCCTTCTTCGATATACCAGCCACTTACCTGTTCTGAGATTACCTTAACTGCATCAGTATCCTGCAATCCACCCAACAGACTGGCTATCGTTGCATGCGCTCGATATACAGCAGTCTGATCACCCTGGTTGGTGAACAAGGCTGATTCTTCGCCGAAGGGGATATTGCTACCGTAGAACGCCGGCATCTGGATATTGACGTAGAATAGTTTATCTACGCCGTTGGCCAAGGCAAAAACATAGCTGCGGGCCAATACTTTGGCAAAGTCTTCGTTGGTATAGCCTCGGGTCTGGTGCGATTGCTGGTATTGTACTTCGGTAACCCATATCGGCTTGTTCGTGATACCGTTATGCGCCAGGAATTGCTTGAAGGCCGGTATGTTCAAATGCTCACCATGTCCAATGGAGTGCATATTCATGATATCCAGGTAGGCAGCGCCGCCGGCATCGAAAACTCCTTGCCAGAAATCGGTACAAATATGAATCATTCCCGCCATACCACCTTGCACGATGAGAGCTTCGGGGTCTGCTTCTTTGATAGCTTCCCTGGTGACCTTCAATACCTCGACGTATTCGGCCGGCGTGCCCTGGAAATACATATCCTGAAATGACGGCTCGTTCATGAGCTCCCAGTGCTTGATGGGAAAGATTAGCCCAGGCATATCATCGATGCCGTCGCCGTCATACCGTTCCACGAGTTTGCTGACGAAATTCCGGTAGGCATCCATATCGCATGGTTTGCCTTTGGAGCTCTGGAATGCTGGGGGAACCGGGCTATCTAGAATGGGCAGATCCTGATGACAGGCTAGCTGGTCCCATTTCGCGAAAGGCTGGATATTGGCCAGGATATGCAGTCCATTAGCTTGTGTCTGCTGAACATACCGATCGGTCTGGTGAAAAACAAACATATCTGGTGCAACCTCAATCAATCCCCACTGGAACAGCTCGAAGTTAGGGCGATCATAAGCACCGCCGGCCTCTCGTGCTCCCCTAAAGTTCCATTGTGCTGGCATGAACCCAAAGTGGTTTGATAATGTCATTGAGAACTCTGGCGATATGCTGGCAGAGTTGACAACCGGCTCTGGCTTTACTGGTTCTAGTACTGGGGTAGGCCCTGGTTCTGCTGGAACTGTTGCCTCCGATTTGTCAATCTCAGTCCACCCACCATTCTGTGTAGATGAACGCGCTCCAGCCATAAGAGAAATAGGAATCAGCACGCATACAATCAGAGCTAAAACGATACTTGTCTTTCGCATCAATGCGCCTCCAATTAAGCTCATCATGTCTTATGCGCCAACTGCCATCTATCTGTCTTAGTTATGGATAGTATACATGATGATAGTATGCTATATGATCGAAAGGCAGCGCTTTGTCAGGAGCGTGCCCTGAGATCTTTGCACTCCATGCCTGGATACGAGCGGGTAAGTACCGTTTAGGAAAGAATGGAACTTTGGAGACCGCTTGTGATGTCTCGGAGTTCTTTCTTAACCCGTGTTGCGCCAAGGGCCCCACCACCCCAGCCTGTCATCCCTTTCGCGATAACTATCTTCACGTTCTCTTCGGACTTCGCTACTGTCACGTTGCATTTGAGGCGCTGGACAAGGGGTCCTAGCATGGTATGCCAGGCTGCACTCCCCCGGCCGTAGACTCCTTGAGTCTTGTCCCCCGTTTCAAGGCGATAGCCACGGGTCGCCATGAATAGGGCTACTTTGTCGGCTATTTCCTCTACGCTAGCCCCTGAAAACTCCAAGAGCTCCGATTCCTTCTTGCTTTCGGATCCAACCATCACTACTTTACTCATGCTGCTCACTCCTTTAGCCAAAGAACTCTGTACATGCTACAGAGCAGGATACTCGTGATGATACTTTAATTATGTGTCGCTGACAAAACGGGACAGAAGTAAGTGAATCTGTGCGGAAAGCCTGAAGCGTGTCTACTGTTATCAAAGAACGACAAGGCGTGGCTCTTTTAATGGTCATAATCTTACTGCGTGAATGGATCGACCCCCGCGAGCATTCGCGGGATGAACGCCTTTGCTGTTTTATTGGGATCAACAAGCTGGCTGATCTTGACGTCTACAGCAAGACTTGCGAGCATAGCTGCCTCCTCACGGGAGATCTGTTGCTTCCTCTCCAAGAATAAGACCGCCTCTCGGGTTGCCTCCTTGAGTGCTGCATCGATGGTGGGTAAGGAAACGATGATGTATATCCCTTCATCGGTTGAAACCATAGGCCAATTCATTTGTCTTCGCTTGATTATATCGAGCTCTACGGTGACACTGGCAGAGATCTCACAGCCCGATATGCAGACCTCCCCGTCGCCCATAACCGCGTGTACGTCCCCCAAAGCGAGGAGACCCCCTACTTGAAAGACTGGAAGGTAAAGCGTTGTGCCCTCGCCAATCTCCTTAGTATCCATGTTTCCGCCGTGGCGATGCGCGGTACCGGTGGGATAGCTTCCTGACTCTGAGGCGACGCCAATTACCCCAATCATGGGAGCGACTGGAAGTTCTAGATCGTTGAACCGAACATAGCCATCTCTAATGGGAAGTATCTTTGTCGTATATTCACTCAATTCATCTCCAAGCACTCCCATCCCAGGTCCGGTGATAATCACCCCTGTGTCCGGGAGTTCGATACGTTTTATCCGTACGATCAGGGTGTCACCCGATTTGATACCTTCGATGAAGATAGGTCCTGTTGCTGGATTGACACGCGAGAAATCAACCTCCGTCAACCTATCTTCAGGAGAAGTAATTTGCCCGCCTAGGGCGTCAATCGTTTCAAAAATAAGCTCGCTTGGAATATCGATTGTTTCAACAGCCGCCATCTTCGGCGCAAATACGTAGATATGGCGGTTAGACTGAATATGTCTCATTTTTGATACCTCATCAAATTCCGGGGACGCTATACTTATCCCCAACTAGTCTCGCGCCTTGGAATTCCCGCAAGGCAAAAAGAGGACCATATCTTTTGTTTTCTTGGGTAAATCAAAAGTATAGAGCAATCTCGCGTTGAACAAGATCTGTGATATCGATGATCGTTCCTGTATTGCCATAGATGATGACGTTCTTTGACTGCAGCACCAAATCATAGCCGTTTTTTTGGGCAATCTTGTTCGCGGCTTCTACAATCTTTGAGGTTGCTGCTTGAGTGAGGGATTGGTCAAGCTGTGTAAATGCGTTCTTCACCTGCGTGTAACGGCTTTCAAACTCCTGTGGATTGATCACGCCTACTCTGATTGTTGCCGCCAGACGCTTCATCTCATCCACAATTATCGTCTGTGCTTGTTCCCGTAACTGCTCCAAGTTGCCACGGACATTAGAAAAGCTAGACGAGGCGATCATCCTATCAATTGTTCCCATATCGATATCGATCTGCGCCTGCAGGACTTCAATCAGCAACTGGTTGTTCTTGTCCTGGTATTCTTCCGCAGAAATACCTTTGTTCTGGTACTGTTCCTGTAAACGGATAAATTCCTCTTGTTTTGTGGTGGCTCTTTCGCGCAGGTCGCTCACTGCGTTGGTGAATACGCTAAATGCTCTCTCGACATTAAGATAAGCGATAGCGAGTGTCTCTTCTTTAGTATCTTCCAGCGTAGCGATCTGTGACCGTAGTTCCGTTACTCTTGCGTGTTCTTGTTCCAGTTGAGATTCCAGCGCGGCTGCTCTGGTCTGCAATGTAGTGATCTGGCCTTCGATTTCACCTATTCTATCACTATCATTCCCACCACAACCCGAGAGAAGCAGCAGAAAACATCCCGCCAATACTATCATTATTACCCTTTGCACAACTATCTCCCTCCTGTAGTCTATCTCTGTTTTGGCAGTATAACCCACAAGAAGCTGTAAAAGGAAACTGACGAATGATCACTCACCGCTACTCACCGCTAGCTCAATCGATCTGGTAATACTCATCGTAACCCGGATAATCGTGTATATTAGGCGTCCGATCAGTCCTTGCGCCAAGTTTGCTCGCGGCGAAGAAAGGAAGATTTCTTCCCTGTACAATGATGCCCCCAATAGTCGTGGAAGGATTGCAAGAACTACCGCTACGATACATAAGATCGGCTGAATCGTCCATTCTCCAGCTGATTCCCTGCGTCCAAACGGTATATTCTTGAGCCGGATGTGCAACGATACCAGATTTCCCACGGTTTCTGTCTCGCGTCAAGGATAGACAGATTGAAGCGGATGTTCCCTTTCGTTGGGATAGTGTTGTACGGGTGCAAACTCTGATCTGTTGCCAGTTATGCGCTAAGCTGATAGCTTCCTCTTAGTGAGCACCCTTATCTTTGTCCTACTGTCGAACACCTGAAACAAGACTGCTTTCGTAGCTTGAAGTACCAATGTCCACAGTGACCACATTATACAACCGGTTCAGACCATAACTAAGCAGGGCCTCCTTGTTCTTAGTGGGCATAACGCAACCTACAAGACTAGCAACTGCCGATCACAAGTACATTTCCTGATTTTGGTCAGGGGAACATCTGTTGAAGAGTAAGCTAAGAAGATGGTCGCAAGCATTGGGCTTGCCGATATCGGGATCCGCCGGGATGATACGATCAAGGACGCGTGGTTCGAGGACAATGAGGCACTTAAGACGACCTACGGGCTAGAGGATATCCGCGAGTACATGGAGGGGCTCGTCTCTTAAGTGGAAGATCGAAAGAATTGAGAGATTTAGTGATTGTATCATTGCGTGATTGAACGATCGCTCAATCTCGCACTCGTTCAATCACTGAATGGGTGTCAGTTCAGTCGCGCCCGTAGGCGGGCTGAGATGTAGTCGATCGTCCACACGGTGATCACGATGAGGAGCATCATCATCCCGGCGCTACGATAGTCTGAGACCTTCATGTACTGGTACAGGCTCTGCCCGATACCACCACCACCAACGATACCGATGATCGTCGCCATGCGCACGTTGATGTCCCAGCGATAGAGGGTGAAGGAAAGGTATGGGTTAATAATCTGCGGCACGATCCCGTACAAGATCACCTGCAGCCTGTTTCCTCCCGCAGCACGGATCGCTTCCACTGGTCCGGGATCGATCGATTCCAATCGCTCGGAGTAGAGTTTGGTCAGGTCAGCGATCGAGTGGACAAACAGCGCCAACACGCCCGGGAAGGCCCCTACGCGCACCCACACCAGGAAGATGATCGCCCAGATGATCGCGTCGATCGACCGGGTGATGCTGATCGCCACTCGAACTACAGTGTAGATTGCACGGCCAATGATCCCCTGCGCAAGGTTACGTGCCGCGAGGAAGCTCAGTGGAACAGCAATCACGATGGCGAAGATCGTTGCCATGAACGCCATGTAGATCGTGACAATAAGAAGACTAAACCCGCTTCCCAGAAGACTGAAATCGGGATTCAGAAGCCTGACCCAAATCCTGCCAGTCTTGCTCGCCCTCGTGAACAGGTAATACAGGTTCATATCGGTCACTCCAAAGGCGGTGAGGACAGTTATGACCACGATGATGGCAAGCGCGTTCTTCCAGCTTGTGCGATACCAGGGCCCTCTCTTCTCCTCTATCTCAGCCGCACTGACGCCATAGAGGTCCGTCAGTCTGTCATGCCACGGTTCCTGCTGGGAGGAAAAGGCGGACCAGATGAGAGATAGCGGAGCTATATGCCATACGAGGTAACGCCAGAAGTGAGCCACGATGCCATTTCTCTCCCCACGTGATGACAGCCTCAGTCCAAGAAAATGCATCCCGAGAGACACGCCGAAGTTCTCCCACACGGCGGCAATCTCCAGTACAACGATGAGCATCACCCACCAGGGCAGGGTAACGTAGCTCCCTGTTCCCAGGGCAAATCTGTTCCAGCAGTAAGAGGCCAGTGTCCACAAGTAGGAGAGAGCGATAACATCCGTAAGAAAGACCAGCGACCTACGGCGAATTGCCTGTAGGTGCTTGCCAAAATTGGGCTTATCCGTCATGAACCCGGCGTAGTAACGATCCTGCATCAGTTGATCTTCTCCCTCACTCGGCCGCT
>Ga0163203_1000215_pt1 | contig 15396 bp, 20 predicted proteins | sample PL_2010_330m_FD_113534 | JGI IMG/M metagenome (GOLD analysis project Ga0163203, IMG submission 113534) | Freshwater microbial communities from Powell Lake, British Columbia, Canada to study Microbial Dark Matter (Phase II) - PL_2010_330m | ecosystem: Environmental > Aquatic > Freshwater > Lake ... | reverse complement strand
GGTGGATGATGCGGTTAAGCTGTTTCGGATGCAGGGGCGGGCGGTGTACCTTGGTAAGCGGCAGAAGTCGGGACAGCAGACCGAGAACTGGATTGAGCTTGTTAATATAATAGGGATTGATAACGCAAACAAGATTCGCAAGAGGTTTTCAGACTGGATGTATTTTAAAAAGGCGGACGAACTGCTACGGGAACGGCGAGATGAGATGATGTTTATGGACTTTGACGGTGGCAACTATGGGGCGTTGGCAACAAAATATCAATTGACAGAGCGATGGGTGCGTGATATAATAGACGGCAGGCGTAAGGTTGAGCAGTGGGAGCAGGTTGGGTTGTTTGGTGATTAGATGTTAGAAGTTAGAGGTTAGAGATTGGAACGCCTGCGGGCGTGACGGGCGAAACGCCACAGAGGGCGTTCCCTACAATATAGGTAATCGTTGAAGCGGTTCAATGGGATTTGGGAATAAAATATTATATAATCTCGGTAGAAAGAGCAAGCAGGCTCTTCCTACCGAGATTATTTTTTTTGCCACAAATAATCTTGGGAATTTCCCCCTTTGATGTTTGGCGGGCGGGTTTTGGAACTCTCCTTTTCCTGCCCGGCAAATGTTTATAATAAAGGGGAACGCTGCGGCGGGGAGATTCTTCGCTACGTTCAGAAAGACAGACCGCCTGCGGGCGGGGCGGAACGCCACAGGGAGCGTTCCCTACAGGGTAACATTATGCGGGCGTATGCGATACGCCCCTACAGGAAAATAGCGGGACGGATAAATCCGTCCCCTACAATAAAAATTTTTAAGGGGGAATTGGTAATGGCAGAGGTTTTTTGGGGACAGGTATTGCCGGCGCTTATGAGCTTGGCGGCGGCGGCGGTTTGTTACGGCATTGGGGTATTGACAAACTGGATTAGGCAAAAGGCAGATATTGACGGCAAGAACCATGCAGACTCCGTTATCAGTATGGCATTGTATGAAGCGGAGAGGATTGTGCAGGTGGTTGTTGGCAAGACCGAACAGACGGTCGCTGAGCAGCTGAGACAGGATGTGAAAGACGGTAAGGCGGATAAGAGTGAATTAGATAAGTTAGGAAGTTACGCATTCATGGAAGTTAAGCGTATTTTGGGACAGGAAACGCTTGATTTAATACAATTGCATCTTGGAGATGTAAATATTTATTTAGGCGGGTTGATTGAAAATGCGGTGTATCAGATGAAGCAGAATAAGGTTGTCCCGTTGCCGTCGGGGGTTAATGTTCAGACGGTTGTTCATCAGGATGTCGGGGATGAGCTGATTCCCCAGGAGGAGAAGAGGACATTGGCGTAACGGTGAGGGAGCGGCAACTTCGGGCGGCACAAGGCACGCCCCTACAGGGTAGCAAATAGGTGGAAGGGCAAAGGCGTAAGGCGGGACGGATAAATCCGTCCCCTACAAAAGATTGACGGGAGTGGACAGCTTTGGGCTTGGATGATGTTTTAAAGATTGCAAATGTTATTATGGTGCCTATACAGATTGTTGTTCTTTTTGTATTGCCGGGATATAGGCGGCAGATAACTAAGCTCGAAGAGGCGGATAAGGAAAATAAGGTTAAAATTGAAAAAACAGAGGCTGAACATAAGGAAGAAATAAGAAAAATAAACGAAAAGATACACAATATAGTTGAGGAGTTGCCGGGGAAGTATGTTACCAAAGAGGAGTTTTTAAAGTCAACAGGTGAGATATTTTCGATTTTAAACGAGGTTAAAAAGGTTGTATATGGCATTGACGGATATATAAAAGGATTGAAAGGAAGGAATGAATTATGAATTTAAGGAATGATGAAATAACAAGGGACAGGGAAAAGTTTAAGCAGAACAACGGTACCATATTGCGAATGACCGTGCAGGTGCTACCGTGCGCTTGGTTTACCAAGAAGGATTTAAAGACTGTGCTTGCGGCGGAGAAAATGACGGCGAATGAGCTTAATTATTCTCTTAATTACCTTGAGGGCGCAGGGTACATAGAGGGGCGGCTTGCCGAGACCAGGGCGAAGGTTAGCATAGCGGACTTTGATGAGGACTTGCTGGAGCTTAAACTTACCGCAGAGGGTACAAAGGTTATTATGGGGTTTGTGCAGGATAATGCGGTGGAGATTTAGGCGTTACAAAAGCGGAACGCCACAGGGAGCGTTTCTTTTACAAAACGGGCGGGATAAATCCCGCCCCTACAGAGGGGCGGATTAGATGGCTGTTAAGGATAAGGTAAATATAAATAAGACGGGCGGCACAAGGCACGCCCCTACAAAAGAAGGTAAGAAGCCGCAGAGGAAGAAGTCGGGAAAGTCGAGGGTATATTGCCGTTATGATATGTTGCCGGGTATGGTGCAGCAGCTGATTGACGAGCGGCTGAATAATCCTTCTATAACCTATTTGGATATTTCGATTGAAGTACATGATTTGGGTTATGAGATAAGCCGCTCCAGTATTGGACGGTATGCCCTTGCACGGTTTAAGAATAATCAGGCTATGCAGATTAAGCTTGCCGTAGCAAAGCAGCAGGCAGAGGTTGCGGCGCGGATGAGCGGCGGGGACATTGCTAAGTATGCCAAGGGCGCAGCTAATATCGTTATGACTGAAATGGTTAACCGCATACTATCTGCCGATGTTACCGAGTACGATATGATGGACATGGAGGACGTGCTTAAATCTATGTCCCGCTTGATTAAGGATATGACGGCGATTGGGAAATTAGAGTATGTGCAGGATAAGGGCAAGACGGCGGCTTTGGCAGAGTACGAGGAACTTTTGGATAAGTATTTGAGCGATGAGCCGGAGATGAAGGAACGGTTACTACAGTTGATTGAGGAGAAGGAACAAAACGAAACAAATGGGGATGTGTGATTTGCGCCTGTGTGGAGTTTTGCGGGGTTGGGGGGACAAGTTACCCGCACCTTGGCGGGGGCGGCGGTTTTAAAAAGGTTTAAAAGGGTTTTAAAAGGTATATAGGCGGTGGGTTAGATGGATATGCTGCAGAGGTTGGCAAAACGGCAGAGCGGGTTTAGTGATGTGCTCCTTAATGCCGAAAATAATTTAAAGTGGAATCCTGTGTTTGACGAGGTAAATAAAACTATTGTCAGGTACAGGGTGCTGAAGGGCGGCGCCGGTTCGGGGAAGTCGCAGGATATTGCCCAGGATTATATCTGTAAGCTGTCGAGTCCATTTTATAAGGGCGCTAACCTTTTGTGCCTGCGAAAAGTAAACGAGGCAAATGAGCAGTCTACCTTTGCAGAGTTGCAACGTGCAATATATTTGATGTTTGGGGATAATTGGGAAAAGTATTGGACTGTTAAGACAAGTCCTTTGTATATGGAGTGCAGGATTACTGGGAATATGGTTGTGTTTCGTGGGATGAATGATGCAAAGCAACGGGAAAAGGTTAAGTCAATTAACTTTAAGCGTGGGAAACTATGCTGGATATGGTGCGAGGAAGCTACGGACTTTTTTGAAAGTGATGTTGATATACTTGATGACCGTTTGCGTGGCGAGCTGCCAAACCCTAATTTGTTTTATCAGAATACATTTAGTTTTAACCCGGTATCGGCGGCGCATTGGCTGAAGGGGAAGTATTGGGATAACCCCGCTCCGGAGATTGTAAAGTGCCAGAGTACATATTTAGATAATCAATTTATTGACGACGGGTACCGCCGCAGAATGGAAATGAGAAAAGAGCGCGACCCGGATGGGTACCGTGTGTATGCCCTTGGTGAGTGGGGAGAGCTTGGCGGGCTGATATTTACGAATTATGATGTTGCGGCAATATCGGACAAGTGGGAGGATTACGACAAGATTTATATTGGGCAGGACTTTGGATACAACCATGCAAACGCAATACTGCTTATTGGGTATAAGGGCAGGGATATATACGTCCTCAAAGAAATTTATGATTTTGAGAAGGATACCGATTATAACATTGCAAGGGCTGAGCTGACAATGCCTAAGCATATAATGATGTTTTGCGACTCGGCAGAGCCTAAGACCATTAACCGATGGATGATGAAGGGCTGGAAGGCTATGGCGGTTCGTAAGGAACCTGGCAGCGTGAGGGCACAGATTGACTGGCTGAAGGGCAGACGGATAATTATTAATACGCCATGCGTTAATACCATAAAAGAAATAGGGCAATGGAAATGGCGTAAGGATGAAAAGACCAACACATATTTGGACGAGCCGGTGCCGTTTATGGATGATGCAATGGCGGCCCTGCGGTATGGGGTTGAGGATTTTAGAAAATACAGCAGGGATTAAGGTGCGGAACGCCACAGAGGGCGTTCCCTACAATAAGGGGGAAATGGTATGTTGACGACGACAAAGGATAAGGTGCAGGCTCTGGCGTTTGATTTTTTGGGGAGCGGTATGCAATGGCCGCCGCCGAGCGAGGTGGAGAGGCTTGAGCGGTATGCTGCCAACAAGTTGCTGTTTGAAAATAAGCACGAGGTGCAGTTTAAGGAAAATCTTAAACGGATACAGCGGGTTATCGGAAATTTTGATGAAGTGGTAAGCTATACGGTTAATATGAATTATTTCCGTAAAATCAGCTTAAAGACTGCCGACCTGCTGCTTGGGGAGCCGCCTAAGATTAAGGCGGAAAATGAGAATAAAAATGAGCAGCAGACCATTGATGATTTTATCAAGGAAAGCGACCTATACAAAAAAGACTATATGCTTGCCATTGACGTGAGCAGATACGGTGTAGGGATATTTTATCCTCACCGAAATACCGAGGGGAAGGTGTATATAGATACGGTTACGCCTTCGGTATGGTTCCCAATTTACAACGTTGATAATGTGCAGGAGTGTTTTTGCCATGTTTTGGCGTGGGATTATGCCGAATATCAAAACCCCGGAGATAAGACCAGCAAGGCGGATTATTTTTTGAAGGTGCAAATTCATGTGCCGGGGAAATATATTGAGCGGCTCTATAAATTGAGCGATATTAAGCCGCCTATAAAAACAATAACCGGCATGATTAGCGAATCGGTGCATGCTACAAAGTTAAAGGATATGCCAATTGTGCCAATTGTTAATGTGGCTACAAGTGATAATCAGCTTGGATATGACGATTACGAGGATGTGCAGAGTATAATCTGCGAGCTTGAAATACGGGTGGCACAGATTGCAAAGATATTAGACCAACACGCCGCGCCTACGCTTGCCGCCCCAAGATTAGCAATTGAGCAGGATGCCAATGGCAGGTACTATTATAAGAGCGGCAAGGTTATACCAATGTTTGAGGGTGTGCCTGTGCCGCAATACATAACGTGGGACGGTCAGCTTGAGGCGGCGTTTAGACATATTGAAATATTAATGCAGGCTCTTTATTATTTGTCAGAGATGGGGCCTGCGGTGTGGGGTGATGCCGAGAAGCTCGGCAACGTGCCGAGCGGTACAGCATTGCGCCGGATGATGATGCCGACGCTTGCTAAGGTGAACAGAGTACGGAGTAATTTTGATACCGGGGTTAAAAAGGCATTGATGATTGCGGCAGAGCTTCAGGGAACGCCGTTATCGGGCGTATCAATAACCTGGCAGGATGGATTGCCGGCGGATGAGATGGAGAATGCCAATATTATTAATCTGCGTACCGGAGGCAAGGCGACCATGAGCAGGCAGACGGCGATTGAGAGATATGACGGTGCGACCGCATCGGCAACGGAAAATGAGATTGAAAAGATTGATGAGGACGAGGCAATGAGTAATCAGTTAGTGCCGCCGGTGTTTGGAAATTAGAAGCTGGATGCTGGATGCTGGATGTCGGAACGCCTGCGGGCGAGATGGGCGGGCACGGAGACCCGCCCCTACATAGGACGGCGGGCGTATTCAATACGCCCCTACAATCGGGCGGAGTAGAACCCCGCCCCTACAGGGGGAAGGTGAGATGGATGCAAGGGCTGAGCGGTTAGTATTGATTTATCGGACGGCATTGGAGAGGCTATTAAAGATTATAAGCAATAAGGTGTTCAGGGGTAATGCCGTAGCTTATGAGATGGCATTAATCAAGCAGATTGAGGAAGAGATACAGAAGCTGAACATTGAGGCGCATGGATGGGCGCAGACGGAAATTCCGCAGGTGTATTATGCGGGAACCCGTGAAGTAGATAGGCATCTTGAAGCGGCGGGGCTGTTGGAGAGCGGAGGAGCATCTGCGAGCGGGAAGCTTATGCGTTATGCTGAGGCAGACGGTTTATTAGCAACTTTGGCACTGCTGCATACCGAAGCGATTAAGTTGATTGTTACAAATACCATTGAGGCTTTAATCAATGCCAATAATTATGTCGGACGTGAGCTACGGGACAGTATAAGGCAGGCGGGGCTGGAGGCGGCGGCAGAGAAATTTGCAACCGGAGCGACAGTAAAGCAAATGCAAAAGAACCTTGAGGGGAAGATTACGGCGCAGGGCATACATACGATAACCGCCAAGAACGGGCGGAATATAAACGTTGAAAGCTATGCCGAATTGGTTGCCCGCTCCACTACCGCAGAGGCGACTAACAGAGCAACTACAAACCAACTTACAGGATTGGATTATGACTTGGTGGAGATGACTACACACTTCCCTACCTGCGCGATATGCGCACCGCTTCAGGGAAGGGTATACAGCATAAGCGGAAATGACAGCCGGTTCCCTCCATTATCTACGGCGCATGGCGGGCCATATGCAAATATACATCCTAACTGCCGCCATAGATTAGTACCGTGGGTTAAAGACAGGTTTGGCGATGACGAGAGCAATACGGCGGTGGATGAGGCTATAAAGCGGAGTAATAAGCCGTTTAATACAGACCCACGGAGTAAGGCTGAAAAGGAAAAGTATGAGGGTGAGCAGAGGTACAAGGCGCAGATGCGGGGAGACCGTATTCAGTTTGCTAAGTATAAGGCGGTATTGGGTGAGGATTCGCCGGGGACGTTTAGCGCGTTCCGACGGATTAAAAAAAACAATGAGGAGCGGTTTGCCGAGATTGAAAAGCAGTACAGGGCGGCGCGGCGTGAGCAAAGGAAAAAAGATTGAAGGGGTTCAATGGGAAGTCGCGCGCGGGTGAGTTAAAATTAGGGAGTAGGGTTTTAAAAGGGTTTAAAGTATATTTAAAATTATTTTAAGGAGTGTTGGAAATGGAGTTTTTAAAAAAGCTGTTGGGGGACGAGCTGTTTGCGACGGTTGCCGCAAAGCTCGGAGACACTAAGCTGCTGCTTGATGACGGCAGCTATGTTGCCAAAAAGGATTTGGATGATGCGGTGGCGCAGAGGGATGCCTTTAAGGGACAGGTGGAGGAGACAGGAACCAAGATGAAGGAGCTTGAGGGCAAGCTGAAGGATATTCCTAATACGGAAAAGCTTCAGTCGGAGATACAGGCTCTTCAGGAAGGCAAGACAAAGGCGGAGGCTGCTGCGGCTGATATTTCGCTAAATAGCGCAATTAAACTTGCGGCGGTAAAGGCGAAGGCAAATGACGCGGCGGATATACTTGCCTTTATTGACAAGACCACGCTGACGGTTGAGGGCGAGGATGTCAAGGGCTTGGATGAGGCGATAAAGGGTATGCAAGAGAGCAAGCCGTATCTGTTTGCGGAGCAGAAAGAGCAGACCGGCGGCGGAGCGAACCCTGCGGGTGGTGGAAATGTAACGCCTGCGGACGAGAAGATGCTGGCGGAGGCAAGGAATGCGGTAAGCCAGTAGGCAGGAAACAGGGCAAAGGAGACAGGCGAAACGGGAAACGACGGAACGCCACAGGGAGCGTTCCCTACAAAACGGACGTATAACCATACGTCCCTACAAGAAAATTAAAATTGGGAGGATGATTGTAAATGGCGAATACGATTGCATATGCACAGGTTTTTCAGCAGGCTTTGGATGAGCAGATGTTGTCCGGAGCGGCAACTGGTTGGATGGAGCTTAACGCCGCCCTTGTTAAGTACAACGGCGGTAACGAGGTTAAAATCCCTAAGATGGTAATGGACGGCATGGCCGACTATGACAGGTCAAGCGGTTTTGTTGCCGGCGGCGTTACCCTCTCTTGGGAGACCCACGCAATGACGATGGACAGGGGCAGGACATTTAGCCTTGACGCTATGGATGTTAACGAAAGCAATTTTGTGGCTACCGGCGGAGCGGTTATGGGGATGTTCCAGCGTGAGAAGGTTATACCTGAGGTGGACGCATACCGTTTAAGCGCAATTGCTACTAAGGCGATTAATGCAACCCAGAGCGTGGATTATACGGCTGCATCCGCAACCATACTGGCTACGTTGCGCGGGCAAATTGCGGTTATACAGGACAACATTGGCGAGAATGCGCCGCTTGTTATCAGCATGAGCTTTGCGGCGGCAAATGTGCTTGATATGGCCGACAATATAGCCAAGCAGCTTGGGGTAGCGGATTTTGTTCAGGGCAACGTTACTTTAAAGGTTAGGGCAATTGACGGCATTCCGATAATCCGTGTGCCATCTGCCCGGATGAAGACGGCGTATGTGTTTAATGACGGTACGACCGAGGGGCAGACCGCCGGAGGGTTTACCGCCGATGTTGCGGCGCAGGATATTAACTGGATAATTAGCGCACGCCGGTCTATCATTGCGATTTCCAAGACCGACAAGATGAGGATTTTCACGCCGGATGTTAATCAGTCTGCCGATGCGTGGAAGATGGATTACCGTAAGTACCACGATATATGGGTGCCGGATAACAAGGTTGCCGGAATATATGCGTGTACGGTAGCGTTGCCGGGTAATTAGCAGGCAGGAGTAATGGCGAGAAAATAAGCGGGACGGATAAATCCGTCCCCTACAGGGGAAACGGATATTACGGCGGAACGCCACAGAGGGCGTTCCCTACAAAGCGGGCGTATGCAATACGCCCCTACGATTGGAGGTTTGGAAATGGCTTATAAATTAACACGGAGAAATGTTGCTAAGATTGTTGATGCGTCGGAAAAGGCGCAGAGGCTTATAGACGCAGGGTTTGAGCTTGTGGAGATGGTAGACCCTACCGATGCACAGCATACGGCGGCAACGGAAACGGTGTTAGCAGCGATAGCGGTTACAACGGATTTGGATAATCAGGAAGCGGCGGCGGCTGTGCAGGCGACTATTAAGGCGCTTGCCAAGACGATAAATTTAACTCATGCCGTGGTGGTAGGTTTAGCAAGGCGTGATTATGATTTACTGACTGGCGACCAGCAGGCATTGGTGCTTAACTCGGCTAAGCTGTTTCAGGCTGAAGGGACGATTGTCAAGCTGAATATTGCGGCATTATCCGACCCGATAACATTGGCAGATGCTGCCGATGTTGCAGGGGCGCGGACGGCGTATGATTTGCTTGAAACTGTCGGAATAGAAAAGGTTACAAATTATGCTGTGCTGACGGCTGCCGAAGTTGCAATTGCAACCTTAACCATTGCGGCATTATCTGACCCGATAACTGCGCAGGATGCGGCGGATGTTGCGGCGGCACGAGAATGGTTTGACGCATTGACTACCGTACAGCAGGCGACGGTGGAAAATTACCATGTGCTGACCGAGGTAGAGATTGCTTTAGTAGTACTGGAGATTACCGCACTGCCCGCTGCTGAATCGGTTGCTTTGGCTGATGATGCTGATATTATTGCGGCAAGGGCAAGCTATGATGCGCTGTCTACCGCTCAAAAGCCGTTGGTGGAGAATTATGCTACCTTGACGGATGCAGAGGCGGCGGTGATTGCGCTTAATGGTGAGATTACAGCGGCGATTGATGCAATTACGGCTCTTCCTGCCCCTGAGAGTGTACAGCTCTCTGATGAATCGGCTATAACGGCTGCAAGGGGATTGTATGATGCGCTGACTGAAGAGCAGAAGGCATTGGTAACAAATTATACAACGTTGCAGGCAGTTGAAGCAGCGTTTGCGTTGTTATAACAGGAGGTGCAGAGATAGATGTATAAGATGATAAAGCATGGCAGGGTTAAGGAAGTAGAGACTGCCAAGCAGAGGGATAAGCTGCTGATGTATGGGTTTAAAGAGGTTGTCGGCGAGGAGCCGAAGGGTAAGAAGCAAGAGAAACTCCCTCCGTCAACTGCGGTTGACACCTCCCTCAATGAGGGAGGCAAGGCGGAAGCCAAAGGGGACGGCGGATAAGGAGCGGGCGGAACGGCGGAACGCCACAGGGAGCGTTCCCTACAAGGCGGGACGGATGAATCCGTCCCCTACAGAGGAGGTGGAGAGGTTATGGCTTTGACAGTTGGTACTAATAGTTATATTGATTATGCTGGCGCTGATGATTATATGGCTAACCGTTTGTATGTTTCGGCATGGGACGGCGCAGGACAGCAGACCTGCGAAAAGGCGCTTATGATGGCAACCCGCAGGATTGACGGATTGATATTATCCGGACGCAAGGCAGTAAATACACAGCCTCTCCAGTTCCCAAGGGTATATGACGGGCGATGCGCTTTAACTTCTGAGGTGCCACAGTCGGTTATGGACGCTGTTTGCGAGGAGGCTTTGGCGATACTTGCGAGCGGCGAAAACGGAGATGCTCGGCAGAAGCTTCAGGCGGCGGGAGTGCAAGGATTTAGTATGGGCAGTTTGTCGGAGACGTTTAAGACAGGCGGCGCGTGTGAGCTGCAATCGCCGGAGGCGGCCCGGTTGATGTCGGCGTTTATGGGGGTTGTTGAAATTGATTGAGGCATACTTAAATCAGACGGCGGTATGGTATAAGCGGACAGGGGTTAATAAATTCAATGAGCCGACATTTGCGGATGCTGTTACAATTCCATGCCGCATCGAGCGCAAGATTAAACTGTTTAGCAAGACAGACAGCGAAATGATTAAAAGCGATACTACCGTTTGGACAAAAGTGGCTGTATTGGTTGGGGATAAGATTGGAGACAGGGTTGTACAATGGGTTGAGGATATGCAGGGGTTGACAGGTGTTGAGGGATATAAGGCGTATTTATAGTATACTCGCTTCGGCGGGGAGATTCTTCGCCCCCATGCCGCTCAGAATGACAGAGACGAGGGGTTGCGGCGGCGGGACGGGCGTATGCAATACGCCCCTACAAGGTGGTTTTTGTATGCCGAAGAAGGGTGTTACATTTAATCTGCGGGGGTTGGCTGAGGTTCAAAAGGGGTTTAATAGGGCTTTAAAGAATATTAAACACCGCAGCACCGAGGCAACAACCGATAATGTGCTTGACCTTTGCGGTGAGGCGGTTAAGCAAACTCCTGTTGATACCGGGGCATTGCGTGGGTCTGGGTATGGCACGGTCAATGGCGTTCGGGTTGCTAAAGGGAAAAAAGATGGCAGCATTAAGCTACTTGGCAAAGCGCCGGATGCAGAGGTAAGCTATGGGCGGGTTGGGTTTGGTGAGATTTACGCCGTTACACAGCATGAGCTTAAACAAAATCATCCAAAAGGCGGCAATGATAAGTATTTGGAGAATCCGTTTAAGGAAGGTCAAAACCGATATTTGCAAAGATATAAAGATGGCGTTGGGAAAGGGTGTAAGGATTAATGTTAATTGATGATATTAAGACAGTACTTTCTACGCTTGAGAGCAATATATTTTTGCACACCTTGCCGGATGCGCCGGATAATGTCTGCGTGATACAAGCTACAGGCGGGTATTTGCCAAAGCGGATAATTGACGGCTCGGCGACTATTGAGCAGCCTACATTTATGGTGATTATACGAGATGTAAGCTATGCGGCGGGAGATGCGCGAATAACGGCTGTTAGGGATAAATTAGACGGGTATTGCGACAGTACATACAGCGCAATATTTAGGCAGTCGAATATACTGCCACTTGGCAAAGATGAAAAGGGCAGGAGTCGGTTTTCGGTTAATTTTTGGGCGAAGTATAAAAGGAGTGTGTAGAGTGGTCGCTGCGGCGGGGAGATTCTTCGCTTGCATTCCGCTCAGAATGACAAACCGCCTGTGGGCGGGGCGGGACGGATAAATCCGTCCCCTACAAGGCGGAACGCCACAGAGGGCGTTCCCTACAAGTGAAAGGAGTGTGTAAATTATGTCAAAGACTAAGGGAACGGTGCTAAAAAAGGGCACAGCTACTATCGGTGAGCTTACCCGTATCGGTGAGATAAGTTTGGGCGAGGTTGAGGAGCGGGAGATCACCTCGGTGCAGACTCTTACCGGGGAGAATTTTTTTAAGACATTTGAGGCGGGGTTGGCTGATGCCGGGGAAATTGAAATTGAAGGCTTGATAAAGGATGACGATACAGGTCAAGCCGATTTGATTTCTGACATTGGCGGAGCAAACGATGACTTTACGATTGAGCATCCTTCGGGAGCAGAAACAGCGTTTAACGCCTTTGTAAAGTCGTTTAAAATCGGCGAGGCTACGCTTGATGGCGATTTTATGTTTACATGTACGCTGCGGATTTCGGGCGCGCCGGTATTTACACCGGCAACGGCGTAGAGGTTGGAACGCCTGCGGGCGGATGCGGGCGGGGACAGAGCCCCGCCCCTACATGGCGGAACGCCACAGAGGGCGTTCCCTACAGGCGGGACGGATAAATCCGTCCCCTACAAAATATGAAGGGGGAAATTGTTATGAATATGCGGACTTTGAAGGTTGGAGAAAAGGAGTATAGGCTGAAATATACAACAAATATTATGTGTCAGCTTGAGAAAATGACGGGGTGCGGAATTAACAAGATGTCTGATGCGGTTGGAGATTTTTCTACTACCCGCTATTTGTTATGGGCAGGGTTGCAAAAATTTAACCATGAAATAACGGTTGAGTCTACTGGAAATTTGATTGATGAGTATATAGAAAATGGTGGAACTACTGAGGAACTGAGCAAGCAAATGATGGATGCGCTGAAGGACGGCGGATTTATAGCTAAGGATGAGAAAAAGACAAGTGACGAGGGAAACGATACGGGGGAGCTGCCGGGGGAAGAGAAGAACCCCGAAGCTTCTGCGAGTACATAGATAGTATTTACGAGGATGCCGTGTTTTGCGGCGTTGGGGCGGTAGAGTTTTGGGAGATGGATTTAACCGAGATAAACGCCGTGATGCGGGCGTACCGGCGCAGGCGTGAGAAACAGATTAAGGATGATATGTTTTTAGCGTGGAATATAGGTAAGTTTGCGGCGGTTGGGGTTAATGCGCCGAAGAAGTACCTTAAGTGGGCAAGCATTGAGGCAGATTTAGACAAGGGATTTAAGAATGTTGCCCCAGTTAAATCAGTAAGGCAGAGCGATGAGGAGATGGAGCGGGTTTGCCGAATGATGGCATTTAGAGGTCGGAGGAGTAAAAGATAAGGTTGTAACCCCCCAGCCCTGCGGGGCAGCCCCCCTAATATGGGGGCGATGGAGGCAAGGTTTAAAGAGAGGTGAGGGCATGAGCGGCGGGAGTGTCGGGAAGTTATGGGCGGATATAGGGGCGAATTTAAACCCGCTTAAAAAGGATATTGCCGCCGCCGGAGCGGAGCTTAAAAACTTTGGGAATAAGGAGCTTGGTGGGATTGGCTCTGCGCTCTCTAAAAACCTTGACGGGATAGGAAGCTCGCTTAAAGGTGTTGGCGCAGGGCTGACGGCGGGGCTGACGTTGCCGATTGTTGGCGGGTTTGCGGCGGCAATTAAAAGCGGAATCGGATACGAGCAGGAGCTCTCGTCTATTAAGGCGGTTACGGGCTCGTCGGCTGATGAGATGAATAAGTTTGACAAGCTCGCTTTGAAGATGGGCGCAGATACTAAGTTTAGCGCGCTTGAATCCGCAAAGGGTATTGAGGAGCTTGCTAAGGCGGGCGTAAGTACCACTGATATACTCGGCGGCGGGCTTGAGGGCGCACTGTCTTTGGCGTCGGCGGGGGATTTGGAGCTTGCAGATGCGGCTACCATTGCATCTACGGCGCTAAATGCTTTTAAAAAGGAAAATTTATCGGTTGCGAAGGCGGGAGATATACTTGCCGGAACGGCAAACGCGGCGGCGGCGGATATAAAGGATTTAAAATTTGGGTTAGCTATGTCTTCAGCGGTGGCATCTGTAGTTGGTATGACGTTTAGAGATACAAGTGCGGCGCTCGGTATATTCTCAAACCGAGGGTTACAAGGCTCTGATGCAGGGACTTCGCTTAAAACTATGCTTATGAATTTACAGCCGCAGACGGATAAGCAAACGCAGTTATTTAAAGAATTAGGATTTATGACAAAAGAAGGCACATCTGCATTTTTTGATAGTAAGGGTAAGATTAAGGATTTGGCATCTATATCCGGATTACTGAAGGATAAGCTCGGAGGATTGACAGACGCTCAAAGGCTATCTACTTTAGAGACGTTGTTTGGCTCTGATGCGGTAAGGGCGGCGGCTATTTTATACGATAGTGGCGCTGAAGGCGTTAATAAGTTTTATACCGAGATGGCAAAGACCACGGCTGCCGATACCTCTAAGACTAAGATGGATAACTTGGCGGGGAGCTGGGAGCAGTTTACCGGGTCGCTTGAGACTGCGGGGATAACCATAAGTAAAATGACAAATGGTTCAATTAGAGGGTTTGTGGACTGGCTGACAGTTACTGCTAATAAGTTTATGGGATTAAACCCGCAGACACAGCAGTTTATATTAATAGCGTTGGGGATTGTTGCCGCTATTGGGCCGGTTATATTTATACTTGGCAGCTTGGCAGGGGCTTTGGCGGCACTTGCTACGCCGATGGGGATTATTACGTTAGAGATAACGGGGATTCTTATTGGTATAGCTGCTTTGGTTATTGGAATTGTTTGGGCGTATAGAATGTGGGAGAAATGGTCGTTAGGTAAAGTTATTAACAAAATAGATGTTTTTGACGGTGTGAGCAAAAAGACAAAAGATGCTGTTGGGGCGTTTGTAGATATGGGAGACGGCATAGAAAAAAGCTTATCAGAGCTTAAAATTAGCAGTAAAAAGATAACAAAGGAAACTGCTGATAATCTTGTAGTGCAATTTGATGAGATGGGTAATAAGATTAAAGATAGTTTAGATACTAAATATAAAGAAACTTATAATATAATGGAAAAGTTTTTTGTGGATACAGATACCCTCACAGAGAAAAAAGAGCAGAAAATACTTGATAATTTGAATAGTAGCCACAATAAAGAAAAAGAGGCAATATCCAAGGCTCAAACTGAAATAAGAGACATCATTACAAAAGCTGAAAAAGAAAAAAGGGCTTTAACACAGACGGAGCTTGATAAAATTAGTGAAATTAAGAATAAGATGCTTAAAGAAGGGGTTAAGGCTTTATCTGATAGCGAGGTTGAAAGTAAATTAATCCTTCAAAGGATTGCTGATAATTCCGAAAAGATAACGGCTGAAGCTGCGGCAAGCGTTGTTAAAAACGCTAAGACACAAAAGGAAAAGGCTATAGCAGAGGCAGATACTCAATATAATGAG
>Ga0163203_1000214_pt1 | contig 15417 bp, 17 predicted proteins | sample PL_2010_330m_FD_113534 | JGI IMG/M metagenome (GOLD analysis project Ga0163203, IMG submission 113534) | Freshwater microbial communities from Powell Lake, British Columbia, Canada to study Microbial Dark Matter (Phase II) - PL_2010_330m | ecosystem: Environmental > Aquatic > Freshwater > Lake ... | reverse complement strand
GTCTTAAAGAAAAAGGGGACGTTTCACTTTGATATAACTCGTTGTCAGTACAGGGGTTACAACACGTCGTTTTCCGGATTGCAAGGTGTAAAAGAGTGGAAAACGACCGCTCGTAACTCATTGCCACATAAAGAGTTAGGACAAAGTGAAACGTCCCCTTAGGAAATAAAAGTCCACGATAATATAAGCCTCCGGGGGTACTTGCCAGGCGGTGAATGCTCTCGACCGTAGAATTTCATAATTTGCGAATCGGACATACAGGGGTAAACTACGAAGAGGACGAAGGCTAATATTCACACCTTCCGATTAGCAAATTGCAGAAATTCGAGGGAGAGAGCTTTACACAACTTTTTGTGTGAGCCGCCGGCAAGTACCCCCGGAGGCTTATATAGCTTACTTATGGTTTAAGCAGCTCTGGAACACTTCCTTCTGCTTAGCCACAAGGCACTAACACATAAATGGCGATGAAAATTATTCCGGAAGGAGGTCGCAGTAGTGGAAGCGCCCGTCGCGCAGGACGATCGCGCCTTTTTTAAAGCGGACCCTTTCGCGTAAGAGCGGGCCGTCGTATACGAATGAGTGGAATTCGCCGTTTTCGCCCAACGGGTCGGTGCTTTTGGGCAGCTCCGACAGAAACCGTTCGTCGAACTGCCTGCCGACAAATGTTTTGTCGAGAAATTTTCCGTCGACACATGTGGTAATCGCCTTAAATCCCAGCTTTATAAATGAGCGGGCGAGTTGGGCGCTATCCCTTTGCCATATCGGGAACACGGCTTTCATGCCCAGTTCCGAAAGATTTTTTTCGCGGTATTTCCTCACGTCCTCCAGAAAAACATCCCCGAAAACCACCGATGAAATACCGCCTGCGAGATGCTTTTTGAGGACTTTTCTCATTACCCTCGCGTATTCTTCGGAAGTGATGTTTTTTGAAATCTGTATTTCTTCCAGCGGTATGCCCACTGAGCGGGCCTGCCGCTTGAGTAGAATACGCCGCACGCCGTGCATGCTGGAACGCCGGTAGTCGCGGGTTACTGTCTGCAAAAGCGCCGCTACTTCGAACCTTTTGTTTTTCAGGACTTCGTGAAGGGCAAAGGCGCTATCCTTGCCGCCGCTCCATGAAAGCAGCACTTTTTCTTTCATGATTTTTAATATTCGATGCCCGGCCGCGCCTTCAGGCCTTTTCGGTAGGGGTGCTTTACTTCCCGCATTTCCGTTACGAGATCGGCGCGTTGCATAAGGACTTTCGGGCAATACCTTCCGGTAAGAATAAGCTCCACATGGCGGGGTTTCTGTTTTATCATATCGATAATATCCCCGGATTTGATTAAACCGAGCCGCAGCGCGACGTTTACCTCGTCGAGTATGACGATATCGTGTTTACCCGAGAGTATAATTTTTCGCGCGCGCATAAGGCCCTTTACGGCGCAATCTATGTCGATTTTTTTTGCCTTTCTTTTTATAAGGCATCCCCTGCCGCATTGTTCGGCCTTGATATTCTCTACTTTTTTAAGCGCCTTCATTTCGCTGTAAGCGGCGGTTTTTAGAAACTGCAATATATAAACGGATAGCCCTGCGCCGGCGGCCCTTAACGCAAGGCCGAGTGCCGCTGTTGTCTTGCCTTTTCCGTTACCGGTATAGATTTGAACGAGGCCCTTTTTCACAGGAGTGCCCTTCCCGCTAAACTTAATCCCAAAACAATAAATCCGGCAATAAAAACGCCGAGCGCGATCGCGATGAACGCGTAACGAAACCGTATTTTAAAAAGCGTGGCAGCGACGCATCCGGTCCACGCTCCGGTTATGGGCAGTGGTATCGCTACGAACAGGATAAGGCCGAGCGCCTCGAATTTCTCCACAAGCGTCGCTTTTCTCCTTGTCCTTTCGAACAGCCAGTTAAAGAATCTCTCGAATATCTTTATATGGCGAAGTTTGTTGGTTATGGGCTGCAGTAAAAATAGAAGCGGTATGACCGGCAAAAGATTCCCGCAAAACGCAAGTAAATAGGTTTTAAGCGGTGAGAAACCCATCGCCAGCCCGAGTGGGATCGCGCCCCTCAGCTCTGAAACCGGCATCGCCGCCAGGGCGACCACCGCGATCTCTTTGTTAAACGCCACCAGCGAATTCGTAATCTGTTCTAGCATGGGGCCCTTTGAATTTTGTTTTTCCTTTTTTTAACCACCTTAAGTACTGCTTCGACTAGGAAGGCGTTAACGTCGAGTCGTTTACGGCAGCTGGCAGCAGGATGCCCTGGAGGCGACAAATTTTGTGCGCGAGCGTCGCAATTGAGTGAATGAAATCTTCAACACATCAATTGCAGCGAGCCACAAAATTCGCCGGAAGGGCGCCTGCTGTCAGCTGCCGATCGAACTACTCTTTCCAGCCTTCCTTGCCGAGAAGCGGGACGAAGACGCAGCCGCATATCTCCGAAGTCGTAAGGCCTCCAGGAGTTTTTTCGATAACGGTTAATACCTGGCTGAAAGACGAACCAAGCGGGATTACGAGTCTTCCGCCGGCGGCAAGCTGCCCGGTGTAAGCGTCGGGAATTTTTGGCGCCGCCGCAGTAACGATAATACCGTCATAGGGTGCGTGTTCTTTCCAGCCCAAAGTCCCGTCCCCTACCCCGCATGTTACATTGCTGTATCCGAGGCTTTTTAAGCGACCCTCGGCCCTTTCCGCGAGCGAAGCGATACGCTCCAGTGAATAAACCTTTTTCGCGAGAGCGGACAGGATCGCCGACTGGTAGCCGCTGCCCGTTCCGATTTCAAGGATTTTCTCGTCGCCTTTGAGGCGTAGGCACCCGGTCATCAGGGCGACCATGTACGGCTGGGATATGGTCTGATCTTCGCCGATAGGAAGTGGATGATCCTCGTAAGCGCTTTTGCGCACATCCTCGGGAACAAATTCATGGCGCTCAACTTCGCGAAAGGCCTCTAAAACGCGCGCATCGGTTATGCCGCGCCCCAAGAGCTGTCGCTCAACCATTTCCCGACGAAGCTCCGTGTAATTCATTTTTTCTCAAAATATGATTTCAAAAGAAGGCTCATAAACCTGATGGTGTCCTTTACCGGGTGTATGCGGCTCAGTTCGTCCCTGTAAATGCTTTCTACGGGCACGGAGGCGATTTTCATATTCCTGCGAGAGGCCTTTATGAGAAGCTCCGATTCCAGGTCATATTTGCTTGATTCAAGTTTTATTTTTTCAAGAACGCCGCGCCTTATGAGCCGAAATCCGCATTGCGTGTCCGGGATGCGCTGCCCGCACAACGCCGAGAGCACCGAAGACATAATCCTGTTCGTCATATTCCTTACAAAGGGCATATTCCTTGTGAGGCCCATGCGGTTTCCGACTACTATGTCATCACTCTGCTTGCGGGCGTGGACTATAAATTTCTGGATATCTTTCGGGCTGTGCTGGCCGTCACCGTCCATTATTACGACAAAATCAAAGTTTGTCATCCTAAGTATGAAATCAAACCCCTCCTTGAGGGAAGCGCCTTTGCCGAGGTTTTTCACGTGCCGCATAACAATTGCGCCGTTATCGGCTGCGGCCCTTTCGGTATTATCCGTAGAGCCGTCATCCACTACGATAACATCAAACCCCATATCTTTTATTTCTTTTGCGATGCCCCCGATAGTGGAGCTTACGTTATAGGACGGTATCAAAACACACGTTTTCATCACTGCCACACCCTCCGGAAGGCGTACCACTGGTCGGGATAGGCCTTTATATATTTTTCAAGCAGCGGCACATAACGCTGCATGACCGACTTTATGCCGGCTTCATCGGTTTTTTGGGGAACGCTTTCTATCGGCTTCTCGAAAATCAGCTTAAAATTATCACCTTTTGTGCGAATCATTAAAGTGAGTATAATAGGGGCCCCCGTTTTTAAACTGAAAAATGCAGGCCCCCTGGGAAGGACAGCTTCCCGATTGAAGAAATTTGCCATCACGCCGTGATTTGAGAAGTTCCTGTCCCCTACGATTGCGATGAGATTATTTTGCCTTAAAATCCTGAAGCAGTTCCTAAGCTGGGCGCCGACGGGTATTATCTTCATGTCGGCAATGGTGCGCTGTTCGAGGAAGAAACTGTTAATTTTCTTGTCCTTGTGGCCAAGCACAATGGCATAAAGCGGATACCCGAGGCTTGCTACGACCGCGCCGCCGAGCTCCCAGTTTCCCATGTGGGCCGCCACAAGAAGCGCCCCTTTTCCCTTCGAGAGCGCCTTGTCCACGTTTTCTTTGCCCTCTACGGTAATATGGCTCATTATATAATCCCGGTCCAATTTTGCAAATCTGAAAAAGTCCGCGAGGTATTTGGCGAAATTTCTGAATATGCCCCTGACATGTTTTTGGATTAATTTCTTGTCGTCATTTCCCAGCACAACCCTAAGGTTATATTCTAGGTCAATTTTATCCCTCCGCGCAAAAAGATAGTATACGTCCGCCATGAAGACGGCCATCGCGTAGCACGCCCCGATGGGAAGCAATAAAGCAAACCGTCTCCCCACTCTGTAAAGCAAGTATAGCATTACATAATCCTTTTCAATACGGTATCAACTATGTCCTGGGCGCTTTTCGGTTTCGAAAGCGCCCTTGCGCGGTCGCGCATATTCTTAAGGGATGCGGGATTCGAAAATAATTCTGTAACAAAAACGCCCACATCGTGCAGGTTATCGGCTTTGATCGCCACTTTATCTTTTATCAGATGTTCGGTGTTCATTTGCTCCTGCCCGGGGATGGGCTTAACTATCAATACGGGCAGGCCCTTGGCTAGCGATTCGCTCACCGTGATGCCTCCGGGCTTTGTGACAATCACGGAGGATATTTCCATAAGCTCCTCGATATTTTCCGTATACGGGAAAACAATCATCTTTTTCGTAAGCCGCCCCTCTTTCTTTTTAAGCATGCGGTAGAGTTTTTTGTTTCCGCCGGCGACGACCACGATCTGCAATTCCGTTTTTAGAGCGTTTAAGATCTTCACTATCTCCATTACCGGGCCGATTCCCTGGCTCCCCCCCATTATAAGGATTACAGGTGTGTTTTGCGCGAGGCCCAGAGAGTTGCGTACCGCCTCCCCATCGACAACATCGTTGAATTTGGGGTCGATCGGGATACCCGTTATCTTTACCTTATCCGCGGATATGCCGTTTAAAATAAGCCTGTCCCCCGTTCTTTCCGAGGGAACAAAATAGAGATCAACGCTGTCGTACAGCCAATAATAATGCGGGGCGTAATCCGTGAGGACCCCGGCGAGCACAAAATTGCGCGCTTCCTTTTTTTTACAGTCCGCCACGATCCCGCAAGGGAAAGCCTGGGTACAGATAACCGCATGCGGCCGGAAGCCGTCAAGGAGGTTTCTCATTTTTTGCGAGTTGTATTTGTGTATCGCCTCCCTTAATCGCTGTGTTTTTCTTATGACCCCGGGATTGTCGTACAGATATCCCCATACCTCGGGCCTGCGTTTTATGATACTCATGTAGGCCCTATTTATTATTTTCTCGAGAATGGGATTAGTATAATTGAAGGAATTTACGTTGAGTATTTCAATATCACAGCACGCTTTGTGGAAGGCCTTTTCGATGGCGAGCGTCGCATGGTGATGCCCCGAATTTTCGGAGATGTACATCAAAAGAACGCGTTTCTTATCCATACCCCATTAGGTTTCCATCTCCAGGAGCCGTTTTATTCTTTTTACGGCTTCCCGGAGTCGCTTTGTATCTTCAACGAGGGCAAACCTTACGTACCCCTCGCCGTATTCCCCGAATCCCGTCCCGGGCGCGACGGCGACACCTGTTTCCCTTATAAGAAGCGCTACGAATTCCATTGAAGTCAACGCGCTGTATTTATCCGGTATGCGCGCCCACACGTAGAAAGTCGCCTTGGGCAGGGGAACGTGCCAGCCGATTTCCGCAAGCCCTTCCACAAGGGTGTCGCGCCTTTTTTCGTACATTGAAACAAGTTTCTTTACACATCCCTGCGGCCCGAGAAGCGCTTTTATGGCAGCGTACTGTATCGGCTTGAAAATACCGAAATCTATATAGCTTTTTGTCTTTGCGAGCGTTCTTAGGATATCGCGGTTCCCGACGGCAAAACCCATACGCCAGCCCGCCATGTTATACGACTTGGAACAGGTGTGAAACTCTATGCAGGTTTTCTTTGCCCCTTTCACCTGGAGGATGCTGGGCGCCTTATAGTTATCAAAAACTATGTCGGAATAGGCCAGGTCATGGCCGATTATGATATTTTTTCCCGCGCTCCAGCTGACAACATCGCGGAAGAATTCCGGCGTTGCAATTGCCGTAGTAGGGTTATGAGGGTAGCTTAAAAAAAGAAGCTTGGAGCGCCTGGTAATGTCCTTCGGCAGTTTTCTCAAATTCGGGAGATATCCATCTTTTTCGTAAATCGGTATGTTATGAAGTATGCCGCCGGCTATAAGCACGCCGTTGAAATGGACCGGATATGCCGGATTCGGGACCAGCGCCACATCCTCGTTGTTCAGAAAAGCCAGCGAGAGATGCGCGATTCCCTCCTTGGAGCCGATAAGGGGAAGGACCTCCGAATCGGGTTCCAGTTTGACTCCAAACCGCCTATCGTACCATTTTGCGACTGCCCTCCTCAGCTTTATCTCGGAAGTGTCTATTGACCTTGAATATCTGTAGTTTTCTTTTACGAGCGATCTCTTTCGGAGCTCACTCACGATGTGTTTGGGCGTCGGCTGGTCCGGATTCCCCATCCCAAGATCTATGACATCAAGGCCTTTCTTTTTCGCTTCATCTTTTAAGTTGTCAATGATGGTAAAGAGATAAAGCGGCAATCGTTTTAACCTGTTTGCTTCCTGCATACCGTCTCCCTCTTATAATTTATCCAAAGCTTCCCGTGCCGCACTCGCCGATTTACGTAGAGCGGCAAGCTCCCCTTCGGCCAGATCCCATTCAAGGATTTCCGAAACGCCGCTCCTGCCTATTCTCGCCGGGACGCCGATAGCACAATCCCTTATCCCGTATTCACCGTTTGTAATCGCCGAACACGGTATCACTTTCTTTTCGTCGAGTATAAGTGCGCTCAGAATCTCAAGACACGCCGCGCTCGGCGAAAAATAAGCGCTCCCGGATTTTAAAAGCTTTACTATTTCGCCGCCCCTCATTTTTGTATTTTCTACAAGTCGTTTGATCACATCCCGCTTTAATACCTTATCCAGCGGCTTTCCTTCCACGCGTGTCCTTGAGATCAGCGGCACCATCGTATCGCCGTGGCTTCCCAGCACAAACGTCTCTATCTTCTCCGGCGACGCGCCGGTTTCCTGTGCGAGAAGCGCCTTGAATCTCGCCGTATCCAGATTGCCGGCCATTCCGATAATTCTCTGACGGTCAAACGCTGTTTCCCTGTACGCCAGGTACGTCATCACGTCCAGGGGATTTGTAACTATAACGAGGATGGCCCCGGGCGTAAACACCTTTACGCTCTTGGCGACGGCGCTTATGATCATTCGGTTTTTGCTTATAAGGTCATCCCGCGACATTCCCGGCTGCCTGGGGAAGCCCGCTGTCACAACGACTATTTCCGAGCCGCTTGTGTCCCTGTAATTATTTGTTCCCAGCACACTTTTTTTATACCCCATAAGCGGCCGGGCATCCGTGAGGTCAAGCGCCTTTGCCCTGGCTAAATCGCCCACGGTATCTACCAGGACAACCTCCGCCAGGCCGCGCGTCAGGACGCGCTCTGCCAGCGCCGAACCTACATTGCCGGCGCCTATAATTGATACTTTCATTTTAGTCGGCCTATAATGGCATCCGTCATTTCCGTTGTGCCAACGGCTGTCGGATCATTCCTGTCTTCTTTTAAATCGTATGTTACGTACTTACCTTCACTTATCACGGACGCGACGGCGTTCTCGAGTGAGCGTGCGGCTTTTTTTTCGCCTATATGCCGCAGCATCAGCACGGCCGATAGCAGCATGGCCGCAGGGTTGACTTTGTTTTGCCCTTTATACTTCGGAGCGCTTCCGTGTGTCGGCTCAAAAAGGGCGATATCCCTTCCCAGGTTAGCTCCCGGCGCCACGCCCAGTCCCCCGACCAGTCCGGCGCATAAATCCGACAGTATATCCCCATAAAGGTTGGGCGCAACCAGCACGTCATAGAGCTGGGGCTTCTGCACAAGCTGCATGCACATGTTATCCACGATTCTGTCTTCAAACTCAATATCCGGAAATTTTTTCGCCGCGCGCCGCGCAGCATCGAGAAATAACCCGTCAGTGTATTTCATGATATTGGCTTTGTGGACAGCGGTAACCTTCTTGCGGTCAAATTCCCGGGCATACTTAAAAGCAAATTCCACGATTCTTCTTGAGCCGCCTTCGGAAATAGGTTTAATACTGAGCGCAGCGTCGGGCCTTATTTTGATGCCCGAATTTTTTTGTATAGCGGCGCGAACTTCATCAAGGGCTTTCGTGCCTTTCTCGAACTCGATGCCGGAATAGAGGCCCTCGGTGTTCTCCCTGATAATCACGATATCCACGTTTTTGTAATTCGACCGCACGCCTTTATAGAGCTTGCATGGCCTTACGCACGCAAACAGGCCGAGTTCCTGTCGTATTTTTACGTTCACGCTCCGGAAGCCCGAACCGACGGGCGTTACAATGGGGCCTTTTATGGCGATTTTGTTTTTTCTTATTGACCGGATTACAGAGTCCGGAAGCGGGGTTTTGTGCTTTTTAATAACATCGCCGCCGGCTTCTACGATGTCCCATTTTACCTTTACACCTGTTGCCTCGACCGCGCGCCTGGCACTTTCGCTTATTTCCGGTCCTATGCCGTCTCCCGGGATTAACGTTATGTTATGCTTCAATTTCAAGCTGTCCTTTGTGTTTTTTGAAATACTCTACCATGCCCCCTTCGGCGAGAATTTTTTTCGCCAGAGGGGCTATGGGCTTACACGCAATATTGAGCCCTTTCGATTTGTTCTTTATTATATTCCTGCCCAGGTCTAATTCCAACTCGTCATGATCGTCTATGTAATTGGTATTACACTCCAGAAGCAGAAGCCCGAGGTTCAAGGCGTTCCTGTAAAAAATTCGCGCAAAACTTTTCGCCACAACCGCCCTAAGGCCTGCGGCCTTTAAGGCTTGCGGCGCCTGTTCCCTTGACGAGCCGCAGCCGAAATTTTCCCCGCTTACCAAAAAATCACCTCTTGCCACCTTTTTATAGAAATCTTTTTCCAGGTCCGCGAAAACATATTTTGCCAGTTCCCTGGCATCGCGTATGCGAAATTTATAACGCCCGGAAATTATATAGTCGGTGTTTACATTGTTTTGCAGCTTTTTTAAGCGGTGCGCCAGGTTGCTCATTGCGAAAGCCTTCTCGAAAATGCCCGCGGGTCGGAAATCTTGCCTTCGAGGGCCGAGGCGGCGCAGGTGGCCGGGCTTGCGAGGAATATATTCGCGTTGGGATTGCCCATTCTCCCTTTGAAATTGCGGTTTGCCGTGGAAATGACATTCTCCCCATCGGCAGGAACGCCGTTATGCGTGCCGACGCACGGTCCGCATCCGGGCCCCAATAGGGCGGCCCCCGCGTCTATAAAAGTCTCGACGTAGCCCTTTTTAACCGCGCTTAGAAAAACCTCCCGCGAGGCGGGCGCAACCATAAGCCTCGTTTCAGGGTGAACCTTATTGTTTTTAAGAATACGGGCGGCGACCTCAAGGTCTTCCAGGCGGCCGTTCGTGCACGTCCCTATGAAAACCTCATCAATGCGCGTACCCTCAACATCTCCGATCGATGCAACATTGTCAACTTCGTGCGGCATGGCAACCTGCGGCGTCATGGAGCTTACGTGATATTCCTTAACCCCCTCGTATGATGAGCCCTCGTCTGCTGTAACGGGGCTCGGTTTTCGCTTTGTGCGCCTTGTAATCCAGTCCAAAACTTTTTTATCCGCCTCGAATATGCCGCATTTCGCTCCCATCTCAACGGACATGTTCGCGATTGTAAAACGGGCGTCAAGGCTCATTCTCCCGATGGTGTCCCCGCAGAACTCGAGCGCTTTATAGTTCGCGCCCTTGGAAGTAATTGTTTTTATTATCCGCAGGATCACATCTTTTGAGTAGACGCCTACGGGTAATTTGCCTTTTATGACTATTTTTATTGTTTCCGGAACCCTAAACCAGTTCTTGCCGCTTGCAAGGCTGATAGCGAGGTCCGTCGAACCGACGCCGGTGGAAAATATGTTAAGCGCGCCATAAGTGCAGGTATGTGAATCCGCTCCCACGACAAGGTTGCCGCAGGTTATGCTGCCGGATTCAATCATCAACTGATGGCATATACCGCGGCCGATATCGGATATTTTCACCGAATGCTTGGCGGCAAACCCGCGCATTAACTTATGTATGGCTGATACGCCGGTATTCGGGCTCGGGGCGCTATGGTCAATGAACATGGTAAATTGCGATGCGTTAAAGACCTTGCCGGTGCCCAGTTTCTCAAAGTTCTCTATTATCAAAGAGCTTGTCCCGTCCTGCCCCAAACAGAAGTCCACTTCGCAGATTGCTATTTCCCCCGCCCTCAGCTCTTTTTGGGCGTGAGCGCTCAATATTTTTTCCGCAATTGTTTGCTTTACAATCTTTGCAGCCATTTTTCAATCCTATCGAGCCCTTTCTCAATGTTTTTCAAGTCCGTCGCGAAACTCAACCGCACGTGGGTGTCCGATCCGAAAGCGATACCGCTCACGCAGGCGACGTGCGCTTCCTCTAAAAGTCTCTCGGCAAACGTTATCGAATCAATTCCCGTGCCTCTAATATTGCAGAAAATGTAGAACGCGCCTTTCGGCTTTACACACGACACTTTTCCCATGGAATTTATGCGCCCGGCCATGTGATCCCTTCTTTTGGCGAATTCCTGTTTCATTTTTTCAGCTTCGCTTCCGCCGCCCTGAAGCGCCTCTACGGCGGCTTTTTGACATATCGACGCCGGATTTGACGTGGAGTGGCTCTGCAAGGCCGCAATTTTCTTCATAATTTCAACGGGCCCCGCTGCATAGCCTATCCGCCATCCGGTCATTGAATATGTTTTGGAAACACCGTTCACGGTGATTGTCTGTTTGAGAATCTCATTATTTAACGCGCCGATGGAAAAATGTTTTTCATCACCGTATATAAACTCTTCGTATATCTCGTCACTTATGACAATAATCTTTTTTGACACGACATATTTCGCCAACTTCTCAAGTATAGATTTTCCGAATACGGCGCCCGTCGGATTCGAGGGGCTGTTTATCACTATAGCTTTTGTACGCATTGTGATAGCCTTCTCGATAGCCGCAATCTCCGGCACAAATCCGTTTTCCTCCTTTGCCTCCACGATACGCGGCACAGCACCGCTAAGTTTTATCATTTCCGGATAGCTTACCCAGTATGGCGAAACAATGATAACTTCATCTCCCGGCCCACACAGCACCTGAAATATGTTGTATAAAGCGTGCTTTGCCCCGCAGGATACCACTACCTCTTCGGGCGTATACGAAAGCTTGTTTTTCCTGTTTAGTTTCCGCGCAATAGCCTCCTTAAGCTCGGCTGTCCCTGAAGCCGGGGTATATTTCGTGAAGCCCTTTTCTATTGCCCGGATTCCGGCCTTTTTTATGCTGATCGGAGTGTCGAAATCAGGTTCGCCCGCCCCGAATCCGATGACGTCGAGGCCCTGTTTCTTCATGGCCTTCGCCTTTGCCGTTATCGCAAGTGTAAGCGAGGGCTTAAGATGTAATACCCTATCCGCAAGTTTCATATGCTCTCCTCCGTATAGCCTTTCTAATATATCATAATATTATTGTATAAACAAGCGAAAAGTGAAGCGACATCCGGCAGTAAGCGCCCTTCCGGCGAATTTTGTGGTCCTTGACTACGCTCAGTACCGGAGGTGCCGGAGGTGCCTGGCACCTTAGATGAGTTTACCAGGGGTGCCTGGCACCTCCGGTAAACCAGGCACCTTAGCCTTATTAACGAAGAGAAAAGAAAGGGAATGGGAGTAGTCAGGAGGCGGTGTTGAATAAGCCTCCGGGCGATGCCTGCCAAGCGGCATCGCTGCTACAAGAAGAAGAAAGCCGGGGGTCTGGATGCAATTGAAAAATTTTAGTCTTTTATCCGAGATTTTTAGAGGTTTTCTTTGTAACAAGTTTTGATACAAAAAGGATGGCGGTTGTTTGAGCCCCACACCATTGGGTGTGGGGCGAGTTCCGCCATCCCCTCTAAAAAGCGAGGTAAAAGACGGTCATGAATTAGGAGTGGATGAAAAATTTTTTTGCAGACAGAACCCCGGCTTTCTTCTTCTTGTGGGTGGGTGCGTAAGGAGAGTTACATATTGGTCTTACGGCGGAAGAAGCCGCGGACTTTTTTGAGGAAGCCCTTCTGCTTTTCGATTTTCCTGTCTTCCCTTTTCACCCTTTCCTTCTTGACTTCCTTCTCGGCCTTTTCCTCTTTTACCCTCGACGCTGCTTCCGGGACCGCGGTGGGGCGTTCGGGTTTTGCGGGTGCGGCCTTCTCGGCCTTCTCAGGTTTTTTGACACCTTTGGCCGTTTTTTTATCGGGCTTTTTCTTTTCTTCAGGTTTCTTTTCCGTCAGCTCCAGAAAAACAACGCTTGCGCCGTCGCCCTTGCGGAAGTTAAAGGGTATTATCCGTGTATACCCGCTTTTTCTACCGGAAAAAAGCGGTGCTATTTCTCTGAAAAGTTTTCGTACCAGGGCGTTGTCGCCAAGGACGGAGAACGCCTTCCTGCGCGCTGCGAGAGAATTTTTTTTCGCCAGCGTAATCAGGCTTTCGATAAGACGAGAGGCCTCTTTCGCCTTTGTGCGCGTTGTCTTTATCCGCTGGTGCAAAAACACAGCTTTTGCGAGCGACTTTAACGTAGCTATGCGATGCGCGGATTGTCTGCCGAATCTCGTTCTTCTTTTTCCGTGCCTCATTTTTTCTTTTCTTCTTTTTTATCTGCGAGCGCGCCGAGTTGAAGCCCCATCTCGCCCAGTATTTTGTTGATTTCCGTCAGCGACTTCTTCCCGAAGTTCCTGTATTTCAACATCTCCATCTCGCTCCTTCTCGCAAGGTCGCCGATCGTTTTTATCTTGGCGTCGCGCAGGCAATTGGAGCTGCGCACGGAAAGCTCAAGTTCCGTGATGGGCATTTTTAGTTTTTCCTGGAGTTCTTTTTCTTCCTTGGATTCCTCTTCCTCGATGATTTCCTCCGGGATCTCCCCGAATTCCACGAAGATATCGAGGTGGCGCTGAAGTATGTTGGAGGCGTAGAGAAGCGCCTCTTTCGGATCAAGGCTTCCGTTTGCCCATATTTCCAGGATCAGCTTGTCGTAATCGGTTATCTGCCCGACGCGCGTATTGATTACGGAAAAACTGACCCTCTTTACGGGCGAAAATACGGCGTCAAGCGGTATGATCCCGATAGGTGCGTTTTCCTTTTTGTTCTTTTCCGCCGGGACATATCCTCTGCCGCGCGATATCTCGAGCTGCATTTCCAGTTTCGTCTTCTTTGTAAGCATAGCGATGTGAAGGCCCGGATTCAGGATTTCGACGGTCTCATCCGTCTTGAAATCTTTGGCCGTAACGGCGCCTTTCTTATCGACTTTAAGAAACATGGACTTCGGGTTTTTAAAATGTGACCTCAGGATGAGTTTTTTGATATTAAGCATGATCTGAGGGACATCCTCAACAACGCCTTTAATCGTAGAGAACTCGTGCGCGACGCCCTCAATTTTGACTGAAGTCGCAGCTGTGCCCTCTATGGAAGATATGAGCACGCGCCTTAAGGAATTCCCTATGGTCATGCCGTAGCCCCGTTCAAACGGTTCGGCTGTAAACTTGCCGTATGTCGGCGTAAAGCTAGACTCCTCGCAAGTCAGCTTTTTAGGCATTTCAAAATTTCTGAGTTTAACCCCCATCGATAAACCCCCCCCTTTTTTTGTAACGTGAGAAAAAAATGCTACTTATTTAGAATACAATTCAACGATTGCCTGTTCCTGAATCGAGAAATCCAAATCATCTTTTTCGGGAAGCCGCTTGACGGAGCCCTTCAAGAGCTCCTTTTCGCTTTCGAGCCATTTCGGGACAATCCTTTCCTTTAACTCCTTGCGTATTTCGATTATTTTTTTTATCATTTTTTCTTTTCCCTTCATTTCCACGGTGTCCCCCTTTTTAACGATGTACGAAGGGATATTAACTTTTCTGCTGTTAACGTAAACATGGTTATGACCGACCAGCTGCCGTGCCTGTGAGCGTGAATACGCAAAACAAAGCCTGAAAACAACATTGTCCAGCCGTCTCTCCAGGAACTGAAGCAGTATATGACCCGTTACACCCCTGGCTTTTTCGGCAAGCTTGAAGTATCTCTTGAACTGCCGCTCAAGCAGCCCATAAATTCTCTTGGCCTTCTGTTTTTCGCGAAGCTGCATGCCATAGTTGGATTCCTTTCTTCTCCGCTTTCCGTGCTGCCCCGGCCTGTAAGGCCTTTTTGCTGCCGGGCACTTTTCCGTATTGCACTTGGTCCCCTTAATAAACAGTTTCTCGCCGTATGCGCGACAGAGCTTGCATTTTGCGTCTGTTTCCCGTGCCATCCCCGCTCCTTTTCTTTAAACCCTTCGCCGCTTCGGCGCCCTGCAGCCGTTGTGCGGTATGGGCGTTACGTCCTTTATTGACCTTATAGCCAAACCGGCGCCCTGCAGGCTCCTGATAGCGCTTTCCCGGCCCGAGCCGGGACCTTTTATTAAAACCTCTAATTCTCTCACTCCGAAATCCCTGGCTTTCCTGGCCGCGTTTTCCGCGGCGAGGCCGGCTGCGAAGGGAGTCGATTTCTTGGATCCGCTAAAACCAACCGTTCCCGTCGAGGCCCAGCATAACGTATCGCCCTTGGGGTCGGTGATTGTCACTAGCGTGTTGTTAAATGTAGCCAGTATATGGGCTATCGCTTTCGGGACATTTTTTGTAATCTTTTTCTTCGTTTTTACTTTTTTCTTCTGCATTTTAACCTTCTTGTTTAACAGGCACCGTGGTTTGTTTCTGGGCGCGTGTGACGCCTACGGTCTTTCTCGGGCCCTTGCGGGTTCTGGCGTTGGTCTGGGTCCTCTGTCCCCTTACTGGCAAGCTTCTCCTGTGCCTGAAGCCCCTATACGAACCGACCTCCATCAGGCGCTTGATATTTGCGGAAACTTCGCGCCTTAGATCGCCCTCGACCTTGCAGTCTTTCTGTATCGTTCGGGTTATGCGCGAAACTTCTTCTTCCGAGAGATTCTTGGCACGCGTGCCCGGGTTTATACCGGCGCTTTTTAAGATTTTATTCGAAGTCGAGCGACCTATGCCGCGGATATACGTCAACGCGATCTCCACTCTTTTTTCTTTTGGTATGTCAATTCCCACTATTCTCGGCATATGTCTACCC
>Ga0163203_1000213_pt1 | contig 15485 bp, 30 predicted proteins | sample PL_2010_330m_FD_113534 | JGI IMG/M metagenome (GOLD analysis project Ga0163203, IMG submission 113534) | Freshwater microbial communities from Powell Lake, British Columbia, Canada to study Microbial Dark Matter (Phase II) - PL_2010_330m | ecosystem: Environmental > Aquatic > Freshwater > Lake ... | reverse complement strand
GCTGTAAGGTTCCTTTTTTCATGTATATTATAGATCTTCTGGGCATCATAGATCACTCTATTTCCAAGCTCAAACTTAAGCCCTGCCTCTATTATTTCACGTTCAAGCAGGGGTATGTCAAACCTCTCTATATTAAAGCCGCCTATATCACAGTCTCCCAAAAAAGCAATCACTTCAGGCGCTATTTCACCGAAAGAAGCCGCGTCTTTGACATCTTCATCGCTTATTCCCGTAATTTTGCTTACAGACGCCGGGATATGCATGCCCGGGTTTACACGCTTTACATAGCTCTCTTTAGAGCCATCAGGCAGGTACTTTACCATGCCTACCTCCACAATCTTGTCTTTCTCAACCCAAGTTCCGGTCGTTTCAAGATCAAGGACCACTAATGGACGTGAGATTTTCATAAGGATGCGGGGCATTCTATTCCTTTAAATAAGCGCAGTCGGGGTGCGCGAATCCGCCTGTGATATTATCTCTTATCAGCACGCAATTGAAGATGTTTCCCGAGACTGTCGTTCGAGGCCCGAGGCGCGTGGCGTATACGCGGCAGGCGTAGATGCCGTCTTCGCCGCGGGTGAGATTTTCGCATGGGTCGTTATCTGCTCCGCAGCATACCCCGCAGCGCCTGCAGATAGAGGCGCTCTTAATGGCCTTATTTTTTAGATGTTCCCGGTAGGCAACGCTGTCCATGGGGTTCATTTTAACTTATGGGCCCGGCAAAAGCAATAAAAAACCCCCGGGCGCGGCCATGTGCCGCCTGACACGGGGGTATTTTATGGGGCCGCCCATATCGAGGCGGCCCCATAAAATACAATCTGTTTGTACCCGCTTTTACTCCTTAGAGTTGGTAGTTGGGCTCCATTATCGGACTATCGTATGGCGGAACAACAAACGTAGCTGTATCAAGGACACCTGCCGCTGTTCTTCCTACGCCATAAACGGCGCCCGTAAGGGTCCCGATCGTTATTCCGGCAAACGCATCTCGTTCATTTGAAACTTCGCTTATCTTCCGCGGTATTTCCATCCAGCCCGTTAGCGCGTTGCCCAGGCCGTTACCCAGCTTTGTACCTGCTGTGGCATCAGGCGCATCCGCCTTTTCGGCCGCATAGCCCATGGAACCTGCCCCGAAAGCAAGTAATCCCACCAAAAGCACAACCCCTAATCTTAACATCTTCTTCACCTCCCTCCTATCGGATCAAATAAAAAAAACCCTATCTTTTCCGCGCGAAAAAAACAGGGTACACCTTCTAATCCGGCAACCCTGCCGCCGTGCCCCCATGGGGTTTAGGCCGCTGGCTTTGTGTCCCATTCTTTCGAACGGTTTACCTTTTACGGACCTTTAAGAAACAACTCTTCTACCAATAACTATAGCACACCGGGAGAAAAAGTCAAGGGTAGTAAGCTAACTTTTTTACAGACTAACGCATATGAGCTGTTCGGCACTAGGTTACAATAGAGGCTTTGCTTTGGGGTGTGTTCTGGAGCGACTGTATTGTGGGACGTTAATTGCTTTCAAGCGCTTTTTCAACCGAATCAATCAACACTTCAACGTTAAAGGGCTTAAGTATGAAATCCACTACATCAAAAGCCTCCCCTCCCTTCTTTACGAATACTTCAGGGTCCTGGGCGCTATATGCGATGATGGGTATTTTTTTGGTATCCCTGTCGTTCTTCAGAATTTTGTGAGTTTCGATCCCGTCCATTTCCGGCATGACGAGGTCAAGTATTATCAGGGAAGGCCGCTCGTTTTTGGCGATTTTTACGGCTTCCCGGCCGTTTTTCGCGGTAAGGCACGTGAAGCCGCGTAGCCGGAGGGTCTCCTTCAGTAACTCCCTGAAATCTTTTTCGTCATCCACAACCAGTATTTTTTTCATACCATCCTTTAAAAAACCTACGCGGACACTCCCTGATTATCCGGGATATCCGCGTAGGTTGTTTATTGTATTCGGGCGAAAATACTATATCAGTATTATATTTTTGCCCATCCTTCTTTGCTTTAATTCGGATTTTTGACCGCGTAGACTACCTGCTTTAGCTTTCGGACTACCTGCCTTAATACTGTCGCTTGACTCCTGGAATATCGCAGTGGGGGACTTTCCCGAAGCGGTCAGTGTTATTTCCGAAATGTCGTCGCTGGCCTTCTGAAAAAACGATGGAGATTTATCTGTAGTCTTCTTGGAAGCGGAGTCGCTTTCCTCTGCGGCAAACGCCGGCATCATGCTTATGGAAAAAACCAAAACAACTATTAGAACCATCAACTTCTTCATTCTTTTCACCTCCTTTATAAGGTAAGTATACCCAAAAAAACCCTATTTTGCAAGCGTTTCTTGAATTTTAATATTGCTCGAGTTTCCCGGAGGCGCAGACCGACGCGAATTTTCTGGCGCTTTCGCGCGGCAGGCGCCTTGAGGTATTGTAATCAATTTCAACAATCCCGAAACGCGGACCAAAGCCGCTATCCCATTCATAGTTGTCCATAAATGACCAGTAAAGATAGCCGAGGATCTTTACGCCGCGCTCGATTGCGCGGTGCGTGCTCACCAGGTGCTCGTGTATAAAGTCCCACCTTTCTTTGTCGTTTTCGGTGCAGATTCCGTTTTCCATGATAAACAGCGGCAAGTTGTATTTTTTCAGTTTCATGAGCACCTCAAAAAGGCCCCGCGGGTATATGTCCCAGCCCATGCAATTTTTTTTTAGGAGGTAGTGCCCTCTCCGGCAGGTCCCCGACAGAAGCGCGTTTAATCCAAGCCCGCGCACATCAAACGTACATTCTCACATAACTCGCTTACTATCTTTTCGACATACCGCGTGAACTGCCCGCACGCATTATTGCTGAGCCACCCGCCTGAGGCGGTAAACCACGCAGGGTTTGTAAAATGATGCAGAGTAACTATCGGCTCGATGCCGCGCTCCCGGAGGGCAAGTGTTACTTCTCTGTAGTGGTTGATTTCCTTGTGTGAGAATTGCCTTTCCCGCGGTTCGATGCGGCTCCACTCAATAGAAAAGCGGTGGGCGTTGTGGTTGAGCTCTTTGGCTAAATCGAAGTCCTTTTTGAATAACTCATAATGGCGGCAGGCATGGCCGGATGTTTCTTTCAGGCCGGCGGTTTTCTCCCATTCCCACCAGTCGCAGTTTTTATTGTCGCCCTCTACCTGGTAGGAGGATGTAGCGGCACCCCATAGGAAATCTTTGGGAAATCTAAGCATGGCGGTTTTTGACCGCAGCGGCCGTTTTCATATCTTCCGCCCGCGAAAATGCGCAGACGGAAGACGTGAAAACACATATGATCATGGCGATCCTTACCGCATTCATTTGCAGGTAGTCCGCCTAGTTCTCTAATTTTTTAATTTTCCCGACTTGTTTGGCCAGCTCCTTCTCCAGGTCGCTAACCTTTGCGTTGGCTTGCCTCAGCGCTTCCGCGGCCCTTGCCAGTTGCTTTTCCTTGGAAACCAGCTGACCTTCAAGGCGTACTTTTGTCGAAGAAAGATCATTGCATTTTTTCTGCACTTGTCCTTTTTCAACAAGCAGCTTATCATATTCGCTTTTTGGAGCACATCCCGCTACGGAAACCAAAAACATCGCTATCAGGAATAATGCTAATATTCTTTTCATATCCGCACCCCCTCCCCCTTTTTTTGTTCTATCATGAGACCGGTTTTGATCGAGAATTTTATATTTCCGGCTATTTTCCGGTAAGCTTGTTATAGATAAGCGCGAAAATGGCGCAGGCTATTCCCGCATCGAAAAATCCGTAAACCGCCCCTATTACGCTGCCCACAGGGCTTACCGTAAACCCGATGTAATATGCTTTCGCAATCGAAGCCGCGTCCACGTTTCCATAACCCCATAGCGCCAGCCACGTAAGTATAAAAACGCTCGCCCCCCACAAAATTCCGCCCGCTGCCGCAAAGGCCGTTACATTCAGTTTCATGGCGCACCCCCTTTTGTCTACAAATATACCTGACGAAAGCGTAATTTGCAAGCCTATCCCAGGATTTCTTTTATTTTTCTCATCAGTTTTTCGATATCGACGGGCTTGACGAAGTATTCGGCGACATCGAGCTTCCTGGCCTGCTTTTTGTACGATTCGTCCTCGAGAGCCGAAATGACTATTATCGGTATACTTTTCGTGACCGGATTACGCCTTATGGCCTCGCACGCCTGTAGACCGTCTATTCCGGGCATTCTTACGTCCATCAGGATCAGCCCCGGCAGTGTGCCTGCAAGCTCCATTCCGGCTTCAACGGCGTTGCTTACGGCAGTAACCTCGTAATCCCTCATTTCCAGGGCATCCTTCAGGATCGCGAGAAACTCTTTTTCGTCGTCTATTAATAGAATTCTTTTCGAAACCGACATAATGCCCCCTTATCGATTCACGGCTACATCACATGACTTTTACGGCTTCCGCGATTAAAGGCAGAACCGCTTCTACCTCTTCCCTGGTCATTCTTCCGAGCTTGGCGAACCTGAGCTCGCCCTCGCCCACCCTGTTTTCCCTGGCAACCTGAAGCTTCTTGACTCCTTTATTGTAGGAATAGACGCTTACAGTTAATCTTCCAGAATCGCCTTCCCACGTCTTTGAGAACAAACTTTCGTCGAGACTCATGTCGTACGGCATACATTACCTCCTTTATTTCCCTTTTTGTCTATTTATCTCGTGGCAGAAAATGGCACAAGCCATGGCGACGTTGAAAGAAAGCGCCGCGCCCCTCATCGGGAGGCGCACTTTCAGTTCAAGCTGCTTTTCTATACCGTGCCTTATCCCCTTTCCCTCGGATCCAAGGACAAGGCATAACGGAAACGGAAAAGACACTTTGTTTATCTCGGTGCCGTTTTCGACCACAGTACCCACAATCCAATGCCCGGCGCGTTTCGCCTTCACGAGGGCGGTTGAAAGATTGTTGACCATTGACACGGGCACGAAGTTTTCTCCGCCGGAAGCTACATGCATAACGGCGTCGGTAACTTCGCAGGAGCCATGCCTTGGTATGACGACCGCAAAGCCGCCGAAGCAGGCGGCCGTCCTTAATATGGACCCCAGGTTGTGAGGGTCGTTTATGCTATCGACGCATATGAATGACAGGTTTTTACCGGGGGAGTTATGAAGCAGGCCGTCGAAATCAGCGTAGTCGAAATTGTCTACCTGGGCCAGGACGCCCTGTAGGCGGTCCGCATTCTTTAGCTTCTTAAGAGCCCTTTCCGTAACGCGCGCTATGGGAATACCCGCGCCCCTTGCAAGGCCGGGTATGCGCTCAGAGCTGAAATTTTCCTGCAGAAACACTTTTTTTATACTCGTTGGGTTAGCCAGAAGACGTTCCAGGACGGAATTTTTACCGTATAAATACATTCAAACCCCGTATAAATATTGCATGAAGTGAATTGTAAAAATACATGTGCCGAAAATTATCCTCAGGTGCCTTATGAATTGGTTTGGGAAATAGGGCTCATTCGCGTACCGGTGGATTTTATAAAACCCGTCAGCCACCAGGACAACCGCCGCGAAAAAAGAAAAATAGTCTATCGTGCTGCGCGCAAAAGGCGTATTGAACAGGGCGACCGTTATTGCCCCTGCGATCAAAACGGTAAGCCCCGTGACAATCATCACCGCCGTAAATACTTTTCCGGTCATATTTTCCTACGATATAAGCGCGTTTCGTGTTAAAATATACAGGATGCCTAAGCTGAATAAAAGGCTAATATTCCTGTTCGCCGCACTAATATTGCTGACTGCCCTTTCCGGGTGCGCCATTCCCATCCCCTCCAAAATCCCCATACCGAAATGGCCTATTTTTTTAGGCCTTTTCTTATCACGTAGCCGATAAGGATGATGATGTAGAATCCCAGCACGACGGCCAAAACAATAACGGCGATAAAGAGGAGAATCGAGCCTACGCCGACGATAATGGGCCACAAAAGAAACGAGAGCCCTAACACGACGAACGCCCCCAGCGCGACAAAAAACCCCACTACAAAATTTTTCAGTGTTTCCATTGCTATAACGCTCCCCCTTTCCCCCTTGCTTCATTATCCTTAATTAAAGGTGATTGTCAACTTGATTTTTTGCGGTTTTTGGGGTATACTGGTAATGGATGACAACGGCATAACTGACCAGTTTTCTGGTCGAAAAAAACAAAAGAGGCTGTTGCCATCCACGGAATCATAAACCTTATTCAATCGATGCGGCCGCCGCGAAACGTCAAGGCAGCCGCGTCGATTTTTTTCATTACCCCGCCAATGATATCACCATGATGCCGCATAAGATAACCATGCTTCCCAGCATCCGGGAGCCGATGTCCTTTTCATGGAATATTATGCCGCCGTACAAGACGCTTATAACCAGGCTCAGCCTTTTGACCGAAACCATATAAGAAACGTTGGTAAGGACCACTGCGTTGAAATGAAAAAGCATTGCCGCCGCAAAACATACCCCCAGCCCAAGGAATAAGAACGTGTCCTTCATCTCAAACTTAATTTTTGTTTTCTTTTCTTCGGCCAGTGCCAACGGCGCGAAAATTACGAAAAAAATACCGTAATAAACCGCCGCGAAAGAAAGCGGGCCCGATAAAAGGATGGCTTTTTTGCCGAGGACGGATGTGGCCCCGTAAATCAGGGCCACAAAGATCATCAGCATGGAACCCTTTTCTCTGTAAATATTTTTTAACGGGGCCAAAAGGCCATCCTTTACAAATTTGATGTTCAAGAGATATGCCCCGGCTGTGACAAGGGCTATACCCGCTATCCCGAATAAGTTCGCCCTTTCCCCAAGCAGGAAACGCGAAAAGAATATTGAAAACGCCGGCGTCAGGCCGAGAAAAGGAAACGTGAGCGATAGCGGCGAGAGCTTCAGGGCCCTTAGGAAGAGCAGGAATGCCGTGAGTTCAAACGGCAGGAGAAATACGACGACTTTCCAGAAACCCGCTTCAAAAGAAAAATGTGGACGGAAGATGCATAAAAGCGCCACGAAGATAGGGAGCGAAAAAAGGAACCTCGCCCATCCCGTGAAAAATATATTGTACTTTTTTAGGATTATTTTGGATAGCGCTGCTGTCGTAGCCGTGAAGAACGCGCAGGCCAACGAAAGAAAGAACCACCTCATTTGCGATAAAAGTCTTCGATAGCGCCTGCCGTTTCCTGTTTTAGTCGTACCATGTGCTATACTTCAAATACCGAATCAAAGTCGCCATAGGGATTAGGTTCTTTTTCGGAGTTCCGGGGGTCCCATAGCCACAGCCCGTCGGCGACAAATTTATACCTATACCGCCCGGGCAGGAGATAGAATGATTTCTCCCATTCGCCCTCTTTAATCATTTCGAGTCTGCTGGATTTGTCCATTTTCCAGTTGTTAAAGTCGCCCACCACGTATACTTCTCTGGCGTTCGGGGCGTAAAACTTAAATAAGCGCTCCTTTGAATATATGTTTCCGTAAACCCCGTGAAGGACCTTTCGCATTTCATTATAGATGTTTTCGGCCGAAATATCCTTGTCGAACGCCAGGAGTTCATCGGCCAGTGCCAGGTAAGCGTGTGCCGCGCGGGATTGCGAGTAATTTTTAAAGACAGATTCCGATTTTTCCTGCGACTCGCGGATCGATATATCGTATGAAATAACCGTTTTCAGCAGCCTCTCCTTGAAGATGTATTTGATTTTGTGCAGCATTTTTTCGCAGAATTCGGAATACTCGTCATACATCGTGACCAGCCCTTTTACGTGCGGGGCGTGGTGCAGTTTTATCTTTATGAGCTCCACCATGCTTATGAGTTTTCCGACGCCCATTATTGAAAAGGCGCTTGTTTCTACGGGTATTATTATTTCGCCTGCGGCGCGCAGGGCGTTGAAAGTAAGGAATCCAAGGTTCGGGGGGCAATCGATAATTACATAGTCGTATTTGAGTTCACAGCGGCTAATGGCGTTTGCGAGTATCAAAAGTCCGTCTTCCCTGTTCTTAAGCTCATGCTCGATGGTACTTAATATGATATGCGACGGAACAAGATCCAGCCCGTCGGCGATATTTACCGTAATTTCGCTGATTTTTCTTGCCTTGTCCGTGCCGTCGGCAAATAAAGCGAATATCGAATCGGATGACTCGACTTTCAGCGCCCCCAGGCCCATTGAGGCGTGCGACTGGGGATCCATGTCGATAAGCAGGGCTTTTTTGCCCCGCTGGGCCAATGCCGCGGAAAGGCTTATTGCCGTCGTGGTTTTTCCGCAACCGCCCTTTTGGTTGGCTATGGCAAAAATTTTCATAGTTTACCTATCCTACTATAATAGCGTAATACGATATATAGTATAATGATTATCGCGGATAATGCAAGCGGCGCGGACAATTTTACTTAACGTCCGGGCTTGATATTTGTGCCGAGGAACCGGTCGGTATCCGTTAGAAAGCCCTGGATCCAGCCGTTCTCAAAACCGAGCTCCCGTACCACTTCGATTACCTGCTCGTATTCGTCGCTTTTTATGCGCCCGGCGATCTCAGGGTACTCTGCTGCTTTGTAGGCGGGATAGTACTGGCTCATTACGCTTAAATAAATATCGGTTGAAACCTCTTTTTTTAAAAACCTTAATGTCTCGATTGTGCCGGAGGCATTGCCGGGAAGAATTAATAGGCGCACAATTACGCCCTTTTCGGCTATCCCATCCCTCTTTATCTTAAGCGGGCCCGCCTGCCGAAACATCTCTTTTATTATAAGTCGGTTATTTTCGACATATCCCGGCGCGGAAGAATATCTTTGAGCTATGTCGTCGGAGGAATACCTCATGTCGGGCATGTATATGTCGATAATACCGTCCAGAAGTTTAATTAGTTCCGGACTGTCGTAACCCCCCGTATTGTAGATGACCGGGATATTAAGCGAGTTTTTAGCCGCCATATCTAAGGCCTCGGCAATCCGGCAGGCGTAATGTGTGGGGCTTACAAGATTTATATTATGACAGCCCGCGTTTTGCAGCTCCAGCATTCGCCCGGCGAGCTCTTCTGTCTCAATTTCCTCAAAATCGTCCCTCCGGTAGCCCCTCGCGGTCTGTACTTTTTGCCGCTGTGGTGCTCGGGACTCCCTCTGGTCGGATTTCTGGCTGAAGGTATGGTTCTGACAATATACACATCTCATACTGCAATGCGTGAAAAATATGGTGCCGGAGCCCCTCGTCCCCGAAATGGGCGGCTCCTCCCCGTGATGAGGCGAATAGCTGTATACGGCGGACTTTGAGCCGGAACGGCAGAAACCCCTTTCGCCTTTTTCACGGTTTATCATGCAGTTGCGGACGCAGAGCCGGCAGGATTTTGTGAGCTTACGCAAGGCGGGGAGTGAGGCCATGTTACCTCAGGTTTTGCTTCTTTGCGTTATGTTCTTATCAATAAATTCGATTATTTTTTCCTGGGAGCGTTTTTCCATGTTTATGAATTCCACCCCCATGCCCGGATAGGAATGCGGCTGAAGTTCCCGATCAGCGAGCCATATAACAGAGCCCATAAGCGCAAGCGGTTTTTGTTTGTTATCGAAACCTATTTCCATGTAAAGATGTGTTGAGGCCGGATGCGTGTGTTCCGAAAGAATAAACAGCCCGTCGGCGCTTATGTTCGGGGCCTTCCCCCTCGAAAGCTTGCCATCGGCCGACAGGCCGACTTTGTACTTCACCGGGATATTTGCGTCGATCCTTTTGAATCTTCTTCTCAACGTGAGCCTGTCGACCTTCGCCGAAAGCGCAAAACTCTCCAGGGCGTTTTCTTCGTCGGCATGCATTTCGAAGACAGTGTCAAGGCGCGCCGACTTGAAAAGCGCTTTTATGTGCGCGGGTACGTCGCAGAACTTCATCACGCCTTCCTGGTTTATGACATTTTTGTAGGCGATGGAGAGAATCGATAATCCGTTGTAGTCGATGATATTCACGTTCGCGAAATTACACAGGATTTTTCCGACCCCTTCTTTTAAGAGACGGCCCGTCTCCTCGATCAACGCCGCGGAGTCAATATCGATATTGTGCGTGATATACAAAACGGCGATATTATTAAAAAAACGTTTTCTTATTTCCATGATGGATGTTTTAAAGTCTGCAACTGCTACTCCGCATCCCGTACAAAAATCGTTTTGACACCCTTGCCTACCCTCTTTACGTCTTTGGACATACCATTGAACGTCTCACCGCAGCCTACCACGACAAAAGACAGCAAAACCAGCATTAGAACTAAAACAATCGCTCTTTTCATAACGCCTATCCTCCTTTATGTCTTACCAGTTCTCTCTCCGGATCAACGGGGTTTCCCATGTGCCTTATTTCGAAATGGACATGCGGGGTAATACCTTTCAAATCGGCGTTCCCCGTTTTTCCCACAAAGCCTATTACGTCATCCTGCCGGACCCACTGAAATCCCTTTATGGCGATTTTATCGAGGTGTCCGTAACGCGTTTCCCACCGCCCGGGATGACTTATGATTACAAGATTTCCGTAGCCGCCGGGAAAATAGCGCGATCTTGCCCAGCCGCTCTTCGAGGCATATACGGGGCTCTTTATCTGCGCCTCCAGGTCGATGCCTTTGTGAGACCTTCCGCCGCTTCTCTTTGCGCCGAACGCGCCCTCGCCGTGGGCATCATTTCGAACGAGAAGCCCCTCGCCCCCGGCGCCTCGGCCATCCTCTACGGGCATAGTGAAATAGGGCTCCTTTACCCTATATACAAGCGGAACCAAAACATGCAGTGTAAAAAATAAAAATACCCCCACAAGGCAGATAAGAAGAATAGATTTAACGGTGGGGCTCATTCTTTCGGAATGATTTTTCCGATATTCGACAACCTGCCGTAGCAAATCAGCGTATCGTCCAGCAGTATGCGGTCCGTCGCTTTGGGCGCGGGTATAACCGCGCCCTTTCTTTCGATCGCGAGAACGAGTATGTCATTTTTGCGGAAATCCGATTCGCTCAGAGTTTTGTCGAGATCGCGACAGGATTCTTTTATAATTACCTCCGCTATCCCATAATCTTTGGCGATGCGCAGCACCTCTTCCACGGGTCTTTTATGGAAAGGCGACCGCTTTGCCAGCCGGGATTCGATTTTTTTATTCAGAAATTTTGCCACGTTTTTGTTGGCAAGAAATTTTACCAGTAAAAATATTACAATGAGAAGAATGCCCACGTTTGTGAAAAGAGGCAGCGGATTCGTTTTCTCAAAAGATATCACAACCGTCGTTATTACGGTTATGAAGCCGGCGTTGCCGAGTATCATAAGGATCATGATGATCTTTCTTCGTATGTCGTTTTGAAGAACGAGTTCCGAATCACTCGTTGTAAACCCTGTGCCGGTAAATGCCGATAGGGCCTGAAAATAGGCTCTTTTCTCGTCGAGCCCCGTCATTTTTAACGCAACCGCGGCTATTTTAACCACAAAAATGGATATGGCGATGATCAGTATAACGGGAATGGCGAAGATTAGATTACCCATGAAAGGCCCTCCAGGTGTCAGGTTATAACCATTTCTTCTTCTTGAAGTATAAAAGCATGCCCACGGCTATGGCCAGCATAATGCCCATCACGATGAAATAGCCGTATTGCCATCCGATTTCCGGCATAAAACGGAAATTCATCCCGTATATGCCTGTTATAAGCGTAAGAGGCATCATTATTGTGGCGATGATGGTCAGCACTTTCATTATTTCGTTCAGCCTGTTTGATGTGGCCGACATGTAGCCGTCCACGGCGCTTGCCAACAGGTCCCTGTACGTGTCGAGGTTGTCATTGATTCTTGCCAGAAGGTCGGATACGTCGCGGAAATATATGGAAAGCGACCCGGGTATGATCGGCTGATAACTGCCTCTTGCGATAAAATTCATGGTTTCCCTCTGCGGGCCGAGTATCCTGCGCAATGTGAGGACGTTTTCTTTTAAGTCAAAGATTTTGTTAAGCACTTTGCGGTCCGGCTCTTCGAATATAATGTCCTCCGTTTTCTGTATTTCCTTGTCCAGCTTTTCCAGTATCGGAAAATAGTTGTCCACAAGCGCGTCGGCCATGCAATAGAAAAGGTAGGCGGCGCCGCGCGACATGATGCCCTTATTTTTCAGGCACCGCTCCCAGGTACTGGCGACACTGTCTATGGATTTCAAGTGCACGGTGACGACGTAATTTTCTCCGACAAAGCTGTCCAACTCAAGCGACGTGGCCTTATCTTTGTGCGCGGCCAGAAGCGCCGCGTGAAGGACGATAAAAAGATAGTTGTCGTAGGTGTCGATTTTTGGGCGCTGAATAGTGGTCATACAGTCTTCGATGGCAAGTGGGTGGAAGGAAAAGTGCTTTTCCAGAAAATCCATATCTTTCTGGACCGGTTTGCGGACGTCGACCCACACGAACACGTCTTTTTTGCCGAGATACGGGGAGAGTTCGTCCTGGCTTTTCAGGATCGTTGTCTCCTTGTCTTTCTCCAGAATCATTATACTTATCATGGCGTTACCCCAGTATGCTTGATACGATCCCGCTTACTTTCTTTCCGTCGGCCCTGCCCCCCACCTTTTCCATAACCGCTTTCATGACCTTTCCCATCGCGCTTTTATCCCCGGCGCCCGTTTCGCGCAGGACATCGCTTACTATTTTTTTGAGCTCTTCATCGGATAGTTGCTTTGGCATGTAGCCCAGCAATATATCCAGCTCTTTTTGTTCTTTATCGACCAGGTCCTGCCTTTTTCCTTTTTCGAACTGTTCAATCGAATCTTTATGCTGCTTTACCTGCCGCCGGATGATCTTTATGACTTCTTCGTCCGTTATCTTGTTTTTGCTTTGGTCCAGCTTGAAGTTGCCGATATCGGCCTTTACCATCCGCAGGGTCGAAACCTTGAGCTTGTCGGCCGCTTTCATGGCCGTCTTAATCTCAGTCCCAATTTTTTCTTCGAGTGACATGGCTACCTCTTTTCGGCTACGCGAGCAAAAAGTATGCTCACCTCATACAGTAAAACCAACGGAATCGCCAAAAGAACCTGCGTTACAAGGTCCGGCGGCGTCAACATCGCCGCGATCACAAACATTAAGACTATGAAATACCTGCGTTTTTTCCGTAAAATTTTCGCGCGCAAAAGCCCCACCCTTGTCAGGAGCACGATAACGAGCGGCGTCTCGAAAGTGACCGCAAAAGCGAGTATCAAAAAAGCGCTGAACGATACGTATCGCGATACGGATATATAGGGCCGCAGAAAATCCGAGGTGAATCCGAGCAGGAACCGCATCGCGGCCGGCAGGGCGACATAGTAGGAAAAAAGCGCGCCGCCGGCGAATAGAAGCGTTCCGATAGAGAGATATACGGCAAAAAAGCCTTTTTCCCGCCTGTTTAACGCTATCCAGATAAACTTAAAAGCGTTGAACAGGATTACCGGCGCCGAAAGAATCACCCCGCTTAGAAGCGCAATTTTGAGATATGCGAGGAACGCTTCCTGCGGGCTTATGAACACAAGCGATTTTACATGCACCGCCAGGACCTCGAGAATCTTTTCCGCGTAAATATATGAAAGAGCGCTTAATGCGGCTACGGAAATTATCGAAAAAATTATCCGTTTTCTCAGCTCCTCCAGATGCCCGAAGAAGGCCTTTTTCTCATCCCTTTGGAGGAGCATCCTTTTTTTCCGGCTCGCTCGCCTTTTTGAATTCCCGGATAGCCTTTCCGAGGGCCCGGCCGATTTCGGGAAGTTTCGCGGCGCCAAAAACCAGAAGCACGATGAGCAGTATCAGGATCAGTTCCCAGAAGCCTATCGTCGGCATTTTAACCCCTTTTTTTAAAGACTTTTTTATACCAGGGCAGATAATCTATAATAAGTTTTCCGTTTAGGTGGTCTATTTCGTGCTGTATGATCCTGGCCGTCAGGCCGCGAAAGGTTTTATTGTAGCGCGTTCCGTTTTCATCCAGGTACGAAATTGAAACCTCTTGCGCCCTTTCGACGTTAACCACTTTTTCCGGCACGCTAAGGCAGCCTTCTTCCAGCTCGGCGCGCCCTTTTTTCGAAAGGATCACGGGATTTACCATCTTTAAGAGCGCGCCGCCGGCGTCAACCAGAACGGCTCGTTTCGAAATGCCGACCTGAGGTGCGGCGAGGCCTATTCCTTGCATTGCGCGCATTGTTACTGTCATATCGGAAAAAAGCTTTTGTTCGGACGGCCCTACCCCTTCAAGCGGCCTACTTTTTTTCCGCAATACCGCGCTGGGACAGGTTTTTATTTCCAAACGGCCCATGCTTGCCTATTTAATCAGAATTTTGTTTTTTTCGTCGACGTATACAATTTTTGTCCTGAGGTTCGGCACTTCCTTGGCTTCCACCAGCGCCTTTGAGATGATGATGACGTTGTCACCGACCTCCCCCATTCTCGCGGCGGGCCCATACAGGACGATGTCTCCGGAATTCTCTTTTTCCTTGATCGCGTAGGTTTCAAAACGCGCCCCGTTTTGAAAATTCACAATCTGCACAATTTCATTGGGATAGATATTGCCGGTTTCAAGAAGCTTGGCGTCTATGCCTATGCTGCCTTCATAGTGAAGAAGGGTCTTTGTGACGCGCGCTTTGTGTATTTTGGATTTGCACATTTCCCTAAGCATTTGTAATTTTACTCCTTGGATTCGACGATATTCGTGAGGTTGTCCCCATCGAAATAAAGCTTTTTTGTTTTGGATAGGTAACCCGCGTCCACAGGAAGTTCCGTTCTTGCGCGATAGACCCACTCGACCCTGGCGCCGCCCCACCTCTCTTTATCTTCGACCTCATTTATCTGGTCGGGGTCCCCCCAGAGATCCTTCACCTTATTTTTTGTCATCCCTATTTTCACCGAGCTAGTGCCTATGGGGCGCTCTATTATGTAATCAGGCGAGGGTATCGGTAAATCCGCGCATCCGGACAAAGATAACAACAAGACTGGTACCAGAAATAATTTAAACGTATTCAAAATTATGCCTCCTTGCCCTGACTGTACAACAAATCACAAAAATACTTGAGAAACGTATTTTTATTGTCTTCCTCGATTTTGGTGAATTCGCACCCGATATTACATGAGGCGCCGTCTTCAGTGGAAAGCTTCTTTTTCCAGATCACTTTTGCCTTGGCGTGTACCGGTCCTAAGGCCCCGGGAATCCCTATCTTAAGCTCGATCTCGTCGTTTACGTTTACGGCGCTTTCGCTGGTCACCAACCGCAGCCCAATCGGAGAAACGTCCGTTGTTTGAAGCTCCTGTACGGAACTTTTCCCGATTATGGCCCTAATTGTAAGCGGGGTCCCTACCCTTATGTATTTTCTTCTCTCCCTCACCGGCTTAACCATGTTTTCCCGCCTTTTGATATTTCTGTGAGTATATCATAATTATACCATGTAGTCAAGCGCCTGTGTTTTTCAGTAATGTCAAGATAATTGGGCACCTTGCTTCTCCGTCATTGCGAGGCCGCCCTGTTCTTCGTTTGCGGCCGAAGCAATCTCAAACGAAGAGATTGCTTCGGTCTGCTTCGCAGACCTCGCAATGACGAAGTAAAGGC
>Ga0163203_1000212_pt1 | contig 15489 bp, 9 predicted proteins | sample PL_2010_330m_FD_113534 | JGI IMG/M metagenome (GOLD analysis project Ga0163203, IMG submission 113534) | Freshwater microbial communities from Powell Lake, British Columbia, Canada to study Microbial Dark Matter (Phase II) - PL_2010_330m | ecosystem: Environmental > Aquatic > Freshwater > Lake ... | reverse complement strand
CCCCTCTTCTCCGCGGCATCGACCGGCTCGAAACCGAGGCCGAGCTCCAGGCCAGGCTCGAGAAGTCGCAGAAGACCGGCAAGCCGCTTCGGGTTAAGCTGGGCATCGACGCATCCGGCCCGGACATCCACCTCGGGTTCGCCGTGCCCCTGCGCAAGCTCCGCCAGTTTCAGGACGCGGGCCACATCGCCGTGCTCATCGTCGGCGACTTCACCGGTAGCATCGGCGACCCGAGCGGCCGCTCCAAGACCCGGCCCCAGCTCACCGACGAGCAGATCCGGGCCAACATGGAGCGGTACAAGGAACAGGTCTTCGAGATTCTCCTGCCCGACCGCTGCGAGTTCCGCTACAACTCCGAATGGTCCAAACCGATGGACGGCGCCGACATCATCAAGCTCGCCTCCAGGTACACTGTCGCCCGGCTCATCGAACGCGAGGACTTCAAGAAGCGGCTGGCCGCCGGCGACCCGATTCATGTCCACGAACTACTCTACCCCCTGTTCCAGGGCTACGATTCGGTCGCGGTCAAGGCCGACGTCGAACTCGGCGGAGCCGACCAGTACTGGAATCTGCTCGTGGGCCGCGAGCTTCAGCGCGAGTTCGGCCAGAAGCCGCAGGTCGTCCTGACCATGCCGCTGCTCGTCGGCCTCGACGGCACCCAGAAGATGTCCAAGTCCTACGGCAACTACGTCGGCATCACCGAACCGCCGCGCGAGATGTTCGGCAAGCTGATGTCCATCCCGGACAGTCTCATCATCAACTATCTCGAACTCTGCACCGACCGGCCCGAGCCTGAGATTGCCGCGGTCAAAGAGAAACTGGCGGCGGGCGAGAACCCACGCAACGTCAAGGTCGAGCTGGCCAAGGACGTCATCGCGCTCTACCACTCGCGCGCCGCTGCCGACGAAGCCGCAGCCGAGTTCGACCGCGTGTTTCGGGACAAACAGGTGCCGGACGAGATGCCCGAGTACAGGATTCCCGCTGCGGGCATCAACATCATCGACCTCGTCGTCACTGCCGGGCTTCTCTCATCCAAGACCGAAGCCAGGCGCAAGCTGATAGAGGGCGCGTTCCACCTCGACAACCAGCGACTCACCGACGCGGCCCTGCTGGTCAAAGTCGAGTCACCGGCCGTGCTCAAAGTCGGCAAGCGCCGCTTCCTCCGCCTCGTCCCGTAGCCGCAGCCCAAGCGCAAGCTCAAGTCCGAGCGTCACGCTGACGCCCGGTGAGCATCGCTCAACGTCCGACGTGAAGCGCAAGCTCAGACCCGAGCTGTCATTCCGACCGAGGGCGAAGCCAGAGTGGAGGAATCTCTCAGGATTCGCTGGTCGCGTCCCGGGGACTACCCTAGGCTCTTCTCTATAGTCACCGACGAGCCGCGGAAATCGCCGTGCGAATCGCGTCGGAAACCGGCCTGCGAGTGCCACCGCAAATCACTCCGCAAGAGACTCTTCGAGTCAGCCCACCAAAGAGTCCGCATCTCACCGGCCAAGCCACGGTCGAGGTCACCACTCGTGTCGGTTCGGAAATCGGCGCCGGGAAAGCCGTGGGCTTCGCGGTCGGTTTGGCCGCGCAAATGGCGTCGAAAGTCGCCATGGGGTGCACCTTCGGAACCACCTCCTGAACCGTCCCGGGAACGGTTCTCAGGGTGGCTCCCGGAATCTCAACTTAGACGACTCTGATCACGTATAACGCGATATATTTTGGACACTTAGGTCAACCGGACATCGCCCAACTCAGCCGAAAAACGCTTTCGGCGTGCTCTGCCGGGTCTTGGCGCCCTAGGAGCTGCTTCTTCGTGGGCTGAGACTGCCAGCCGCGCCAGTTTGTCCCGAGGCTTCTTCCGGCTACCGCGTTACCACGACCTTGCGGACGGCAGCAAACGGTCTCCCGTCCTCGGTCTCCGGTCCTCTGACGAAGTACACCCCCGGAACCAGCGCCCGCACATCATTCGCGCCGGGCTTCAAGCCCAGCACCTTGCGCCCGCTGACGTCGAGCAGTTCCGCCCGGTCCCCGGTCTTCTGTCCCCGGTCTCCCTGCCACAGCACCCCGCGGACGATGGTCGGGCCGCCGTTCATCGTTCCTCGCTCACCGTTCACCGTTTCCTCCACCCCGGGTCTGGTCAGCCTGTATGACCAGCGGACGTTGGTCAGCCCGCCGACATTGTCATCCAGCCAGCAGCAGTGGATGCGACCGTATTCATCCGAGGCGATGACCGGGTTACTGCCATCCTGGCAGAGCGCGACCGTTTCAGGGATTGACCAGTAGCTGCCTGCATTGTGGCTCGCCAGAACAACCTGTCCGGCGGTATCGGTCCACGAAATCCAAGCCCAGCCAAAGGCATCGACCGCCAAAGTCGGCTCACCATACGGGCCGGGTATCTCGACCGGCGCCTCCCAACCACTGCCGCTGTTCACACTTGCGAAGATCTTGTCGCTGCCCATGAACACCAAGTACCTCCGCTCTTCACTTCGGACAAGCTGCCCTGACCCACCGGCAAAGCTCGTAGGACCGTCAACCAGCGTGTCGGCCAGCGTCCAAACCTGGACCGAGCAGGGATAGGGCGGCTCCAAGCCAGCGCTGGTGAATGCGATGTAGAAATCAGTACTGTCGCCGGGAATGAGGGAAGCCTGGCCGAAATCCATGGTTGCAGAACATCCAGCAAGGCAGCGGCAAGGCGTCCAGCCTTGCGTCGTCTTGCGGCTGAACATCACCGAACCAGGCCACGGAATGGGCGGCCCGGTTCCTCTCCAGGTCATGCCGATGCCGCCCCACCGGTCATGACCCAGCCGAATCTCAACGGGGAACGTATCTCTCACCTCATACATCATCTGTGGTGTCGTCCAGCCGGTATCAGTCCTAGTGACTGTGTAGATTCCCCATGAGTCCTGCGTGGCCGGACCCGACACCGGGTATGACCCCTCATAGTACGCCACCAGGACTTGCCCCGAGTCACCGAGTATCCCGGCGGGATAGTTGTACCAGGCCGAGTCTGGAGTCAGCCGTTCCACGGCCTCCCAAGAGTCGCCGGCGAACCGACGTCCCAACACAAGGTCGTGGTGGTCCGCCAAGTAGCGCTTCCACACTGCCCAGATTGTGTCAGCACCGGCGGGAACCAGAACCGGCCCCGCCGACCACTGGTACTGGAAACAAGAATCGCCCAGCACTACCGACTCTGACCACTGGCCCGAAGCCAGCGCGGCCAGCAAGAACACAAACATGACGACGCATTTCACGTTGCCTCCTTACTGCTGAATCACAACCTTCCGCACAGCTTGGGCTTGCGCTTGTGCTTCCCGCACGAAGTACACCCCCGGTGCCAGCGCCCGCACGTCGTTCGCACCCGGCTTCAGGTCCAGCACCTTCCGGCCGGAGATGTCGAGCAACTCCGCCCTGTATCCCGTATTCTGTCTACTGCCAACTGCGTCGAGCAACAGCACTCCTCGGACCAGGGTGGCGCTGGGCGTGGCACGGCGGGTATCGGCGATCGGGCGTCCTTCAAGTCCAGTCGGAGCCGAATCTCGAATCACCGAAACAGTTGAACTCAGCTGATTCGCGACATAGGTACGGCCCTGGAACGGATTCCAGGCAAGGGCACAGGGATAGTTATCTACCGCGACCGTGGTGACAACAGTATTGAGGCCCCCGTCAATCACCGTGACGTTATCGCCTCCCCCGTTCGCGCTGTAGACCTTGTTGTAGAGTGAATCGTAGCCCAGCTCCCGAGGCCCACCTCCGACCGCGACCGTGGTGATGACAGTATCAGCCACCCCGTCAATCACCGTGACGTTGTCGCTTCTGTAGTTCGCGCAGTAGACCTTGTTGTTGGTCTGATTGTAGACCAGAGCACTCGGCCCATCTCCGGCCGCGACCGTGGTGATGACCGTATCCGAGGCACCATCGATCACCGTGACATTATCGCCAACATAATTGGCGCAGTAGACCTTGTTGCCGGTCGGGTTGTACACGAGAGCCCAAGGCGTGCCTCCGACCGTAATTGTGGCAACGACCGTGTCGGCTGCGGCATCGATTGCCGTGACGGAACTGCTTCCGCTGTTCGCGCAGTAGACCTTGTTGTCGGTCGGATTGTAGACCGGCCCAAGAGGAGCATTCCCGGCTGCGATGGTGGTGATGACCGTGTCGGTTGCTCCGTCGATAACCGTGACGTTGTTGCTGTTCTGGTTGGCGCAGTAGACCTTGCCGGCCAGATTGAAGGTCAGGCCAACGGGGTTGTCTCCGACCCTAATCGTGGCCATGACCGCATTGGTATCCCCCGCGATCACTGTGACGGTATCATTCCCAGGATGAGCGCAGTAGATCTTGTTGTTGGTCGGATTGTAGACCATGGCTCGCGGGTCCAACCCGACCGGGTAATTAACCACCGGAATCGTCGCGATGACCGCGTTGGTATCCCCGGCGATCACCGTGACGTTGTCGCTGGTCTGATTGGCACAGTAGACCTTGTTCCCGGTCGAGTTGTAGACCAGACCACAGGGACTAAGCCCGACAGGAATAGTGGTCTCTAGCCACTGAGCGTTCGCCATCGGCGCAGCCAGTATGCAGATTGCAGATATGAGAATGCAGAGTCTCATCTCTCCTCCTTACTTCGCGACAACAACCTTGCGGACGGCAGCAAACGGTCTCCCGTCCTCGGTCTCCGGTCCTCTGACGAAGTACACTCCCGGTGCCAGCGCCCGCACGTCATTCGCGCCCGGCCCGAGGTCCATCACCTTCCGTCCCGTCGCATTCAGCAGTTCAACCCTGTATGCTGATTGCTGTCTGCTGTCTACTTGCAGACTCAGCACCCTACGGATGATGGTCGCTCCGCCATTCGCCCTTCGCACGTCGGGCTTCGCTATTTCCGCAACGGCCGGATTCGGGTCCATCTTGCCCCAGATGCGGTCGGTACTGTAGGCCTTGCCGCCGACCGAGCCAGCCCAGCCCTGATAGACGAGGAACAACTGGCTGCCGCTGCCGAGACACAGCTTCGGGCACGTCTGGCCTCGTTGCTGGCTGACGACCGAACCGGCATCGAATACCGTTCCTCCGCGCGTCACCCGCGCACCGTAGATATCACCCAAGGAATCGCTGCGCATGTCTTGCCACACTACGAGGAAGTTCGTGCCGTCAAAGGCAAGGGCTGGGGACTCCTGGGCGTTTGCCGCCTGCGAGATGACCAGGCCCGAGGTATCCAGCACGATCCCCTGTGGCGTCACCCGGGTGCCATAGATGTCGTAGCCGGTGGTGACGTAGTCACGGGCATCCTGCCAGACCACGAAGGAATTCGCGCCGTCGAAGCCGAGGGCAGGCGCGCTTTGGTCACCTGCGGCCTGAGAAACGACTAGGCCTGCGGGGTCAAGCACTGTCCCCTGCGGCGTCACCCGTGCGCCGAAGACGTCCGTGTACATGCCGCTACGTGAGTCCTGCCAAACAACGAAGTAGCTCGTACCGACGAACGCGACCGCGGGAAGCGCCTCCGGGCCGTTCGCGGTCGAGATAGCGATGCCTTGCGAGTCGAGCAGTGCACCTGACGACGACAGCCGGGCTCCGTAGATGTCGGCTTCGCCGTTCCGTGCATCCTGCCAGACAACAAGGTAGCCCGCGCCATCAGAGGCAATCGCCGGGAACTCCTGAGAGCTGTACCCTGCCGACACGACGAAGCCCTGCGAGTCAAGCACCGCACCCGAAGACGACAGTCGGGCTCCGTAGATGTCATGACCCGCTCGCAAGTCCTCCCAGACAGCGAGGTAGCCGGATCCGCCACCGACAACCGCGGGCGAGCCCTGCCGGTTCTCGGCAGTACTGACCGCCGCGCTAAGGGAATCGAGCACCGTGCCCTCTGGGTTGACCCTTGCGGCGTAGATGTCTGGATCAGAAGGGGCGCGTTCGTCCTCCCAGACCGTAAGGAAGTTCACCGCGTCCGTGGCGACTGCGCAGGCAGTCTGGGGATTCGCCGCGGTGGAGAAAGTGAGGCCTGTCGGGTCGAGGACAGTGCCGGCGGGAGTCACGCGCGCGCCCTGGACGTCGGAGTTGCGGGTCCAGAGGACCAAGTAGTACTCGTCGCCAAAAGCGACAGCGGGCAGTCCCCCTACAATGGAGTGCGCCACCCGAAAGCCGGATGAGTCCAGCACCTCGCCGTCCGGCGTGACCCGCGCACCGTATACTTCTGACCAGTTGTTGTCGAACCAGACGGCGAGGAAGTTCGTGCCGTCACACGCAACGTCCGGAGAATACTGGTGCAGGGTCGCCTGCTGGACGGGGATGCCCTCTGGGTCGAGCACTGCGCCTTCGGTTGTCACCCGCGTGCCATAGATGTCGTCGGTGCCGTTGCGTGAGTCGTCCCACACTACGAAGTACACCGTGCCATTGAAGGCCACCGACGGGTCGTGCTGGAGGTGCGGATACGAACAGATCGGTATGCCAGCCGTGTCAAGTACCAGGCCTTCAGGCGTGACCCGCGCGCCGTAGATGTCGGCGTTCGTTCCGCTGCGCGTATCAATCCACACGACTAGGTAGTTAGTCCCATCGAAGCAGACGTCCGGCCTCTCCTGGTAGCGCAAAGCCGTGGAAATCGGAGTGCCGCTGGGATCCAGAACCACGCCGGCCGGCGTCACCCGCGCTCCGTAGATGTCCCAGTCGTTACCGTCACGATAGTCCTGCCACACCACGAGGAAGTTGGTGCCGTCAAAGCCCACGGCAGGAGAATACTGGTGGTCTGCCGCCTGCGTTATGGCGATACCTGCGGTGTCAAGTACAGTGCCCTGCGGCGTCACCCGCGCTCCGTAGATGTCGCTGCCCCGCCCGTCTCCCCACACTACCAGGAAGTTCGCGCCGTCAAAACCCACAGCAGGATATACTTGATCGTTTGCCTCATGCGAAATGACGATACCCGCAGGGTCGAGCACCGTACCTTGTGGCGTCACCCGCGCGCCCCAGATGTCCGGGTAGTAGGCGCTACGTGTGTCCTGCCACACCACGAGGAAGTTCGCCCCGTCAAAGGCAACAGCCGGGTTCTCCTGGACATTGGGCGCGGACCAGTACATCGGGACCGTATCCAAGAGAAACTCGCCACCATCAAGATCAGGGCTCGAAGGGTCGAGGAGTCGCTGGGTCGAGTGGCCGGAGTGAACCTGACGGACGACATCCTGTGGCCCGAAGCTCGCCCGCGCGACTGACGCAGCTGACAACGACGCGGAGCAGCAGACGACCAGCAGCACAGATGCGGACTTCATGGGATCTCCCTGCCTCGTAGTCACCGCCTTGCGGATTCTGGCTCCTCCTTGCTCTCTGTTCTCTCCTCCCTCACGCCCGAAGTACTACCTCTGCACCACGAACTTGCGCGTGGCGGCGAAGCCGTCGGCCTCGAACCGGACCAGGTAGACTCCGGCTCCGGCCAGGCGGCCCTTCGCGTCCCGACCATCCCAAACAAGTGAGTGATAGGCTGGAACAAGGGAGGAGCTGCAAAGCGTTCGTACCACCGCACCGGCTGCGGAGTAGATTCTCAGGGTCGCCGATGACAGACGTGGGATGCCGAAACGGACAACGGTCCTGCCCAGGGACGGGCTGGGTGCGACCCTGTCCAGCGAGAAGACTTTGGGCAGTCCGGGCCGGTCGGCGACCCCGGTGAACGGGCTGACCACGACCGAGCCGTGGACCGCGTCGTTGGTCGTGTCGAGGTCGCCTGAGAGCATCGTGGAACAGGTTACCGCGAACGTGCCGAGCTCCAGCGCGTCCCAGTCCGCAAAGTCAACCGTATCGGTCGCGCCGGGCGCGAGCGTGAGCGACACAGTGTCGGCATAGTCAGCGCCGATGGCGAACCGGACGTCAAACGTTTCTCCCGACGAGCCGGAGTTATGCATCACGGCCTGCGGCGGGACGGTTACGCCGGAGTCAACCGTATCCGGGGGCGCGAGTATCTCGGTCACTCCCACGTCGTGGCTGGGAATGTCGATGGCGTAGTACTCGCTGACCTGCAGGCAAAGGGTGTCCTGGGTCTGCCGGCCGCCAAAGACCCAGAGGCCGGGAACGCCGGCGCCGCCCGCCTCAGCCGGTATGTATACACCGGCGTGGTTGCGGCGCCGCTGGGCCAGTCTCGGGAATGAGTCCCACGAGTCGCTTTGGACTTCGTAGATGTAGCAGTTCGCCGACTCGCTTGGCCAGACCCCGCGGCCAGCGATGATGATGTCACCGGCAAAGTCGCCCGGTTTGTCGGAGTCGAACCCGAAGGCTCTGGCCTGCGAGTTCGTCGCCGTCATGTTGGCCGTCAGAGTCCAACCGGCGGCGGTATCGTTGAGGTTGAGCCGCTGGACCTGGGCGCGGGGCAGGAGTGCGGCCGAGTCGACGTTCCAGGTGTCGCCGCCGCAGGCGTACAGGAACGAGTCGACAGTCGCGACAATCGGGTAGGCACGGGCCAGCGGCATGTCTGCCAGTTGCGACCAGCGAGTGCCGGCCGTAGCCAGCGGGTCGAAGGACCAGGTTTGGGCTGAGGTGGCGTTTGACGTCTGGCTGAATCCACCCATCACGTAGATCAGATTGTCGTAGACGATGGACGAGGTGGCCACGGCGATCGAGTCGCCGACACGGCCCGGGAAAGCATCGGTGTGCAGCATCTCGGCCGTGTTGCTGGTCGGGTAGTAGACCTGCACCGAATCGATGTAGTTCGGCGCTCCGTCATAACGGCCGCCGACGATGTAGAGCCCGAACGTGTCGCCGTTGAGCGTGTCGTGGTCGTCGCGCAGCAGGCAGACGTCGTAGTTGGATACCGCGAGTGGCATATCGACCCCGACGTCGGCGTACGAATCGGTCGAAGGCGTGTAGCTGTAGATGTCGCCCAGGGTGGTAGAAGTGCCGAAGCGGCCGCCGAGGAAGTAGACCTTGGCCGTGCCCGGGAAATACTCGCCGTCGAAGCGGCAGTAGGCGAACGGCGACTGCGGTCCGTTCTCCCAATCCTGGCCCGCCGCGATGCCGGCCAGCACGAAACATGCGAACAGAACCACGAACTTCTTCATCCCTTACCTCCTTGGAGTTCTCGGACCAATGACTGTCTGAGTTCGCTCGCACCTGGGGCACGAAGCCAACCTGCCGAGAACGGAAACCGACCCGGGTGCGGAACCCTGTAACCGCACCTGAGTTATACCGTCTCCGGTCCGGTTGTCAAGGCGCAACGCGCGAATCCGGCTTTGTACCACTAAGACACCAAGAGCACTAGGCAGACAAGCACATCTCCGGCTGCTCCCGACTTCGTGTCCTTGCGCCTTTGTGGTGAATTCCGGTCTCAGCTCGTGAGTGGCCTTCGCGACTCGGTGCAGCCCGCGCTGCCTTGACTCTCGTGCCTCTGCCTCTAGAATCTGACCCAAAGGAGCAATCAATGCCTCAGGAAGAAAACCGTCCAACGCCCCAGGGCCCGCCGGTCCAGATTGAAATCGGCGAGAGGGAGTCCGAGGGCGTATATTCGAATTTCGTGCTCATCGCCCACTCGCCGTCCGAGTTCATCATTGACTTCGCCCGGATTCTTCCCGGCCTGCCCAAGGCCAAGGTCTTTTCACGCATCGTAATGACCCCGCAGCACTCGGTGCTGCTGCACAAAGCCCTGACCGAGAACATCAAGAAGTACGAAGACCGGTTCGGGAAGATAAAACTCCACGGCAAAGAAGAAGACATCGCCCGCAGCATGGGGTTCTAGGCCGCGCGTGCCGCGCGGAAGGCCTAAGCCCGCACTTTTCGACAGGGGCCACGGAGGCCAAGTCATAATGACAAAGTCGCGGATACCGGCCGGGGCCGGAGAGACGTCATTGGCACTGCCCAACCGGGACCTGCTTGAGCGGCTGGGCCAGATCGCGCACCATCTCGGCACGCGGTCGTTCCTCGTCGGCGGCCCGGTCCGCGACCTGATTCTCGGAACAGCCCCTGGGGACAGTCCACAATGGGACAGTCCCCTGCCGGACCTCGACATCGCGGTCGAGGAAGGGTCACGCGAGTTCGGTGCAGCGGTCGCCAAGAAGCTCGGCGGCCGCTTCGTCTTCCACAGCCGCTTCCTCTCCGGTTCCGTCCAGCTCCTCTCTCCTCCCTCCTCCCTGCTCCCTTCTCACATCGACATCACCCAGACCCGGGCCGAGACCTATGAGCAGCCGGCCGTGCTGCCCGCAGTGAGGCCGGCCAGCATCGTAGGCGACCTCGGACGCCGCGACTTCACCATCAACTCAATGGCCCTGGAGCTCACGCCCGGTTCGTTCGGCGCGTTCATCGACCCGTTTGACGGCAGAGCCGACGTGGCGCAAGGCCGGGTGCGGGTGCTTCACGCCCGCAGCTTCATTGATGACCCGACCCGCATCTTCCGCTGCATCCGGTTTGCCGTCCGGCTCGGGTTCAAAACCGAGCCGCAGACCCTTGGGCTACTGCGTTCGGCGGTCGAGCAACGCCTGCCCGCGTTCCTCACCCCGGAGCGGATTCTCTACGAACTCCGGCTGGTCTGCGCCGAGCCGCGGGTAGCACCGATGGTCAGAGCGCTCATCCGCGAACGGGTGCTGGAAGCCGCATGGCGCTGGACCCCACCCCGTGGGTTCCTCCAAGGCATGGCGAAGCTGGTGCGGCGCGTGAAATCCCTGGGGACAGTCCCCGGGTTTCGCCCGGCCGACCTGCTCTTCATCTATTGGCTGAGCGTGCTGCCGGTGACCGACCGCTTCCCCATCCGCAAGGAGGAACGGGACGCAGCTGAAGCAGTTGCGGGATTCGGCAAGCTCAAGCCCAAGCTCAGACGCAAGCTCAAGCCGAGCGCGGTCTACCAGGCATTGCGCGGCGTTCCAGAGTCGGCCCTGCGTATTCTGGCCGTGCTGGAGTCGAAAGCCGTGAGCGCTAACATCCGCGCCTTCCTGGACGGTTACAGCAAGGTCCGCATCGCCACGACCGGCGCCGACCTGCGCGCGGCCGGCCTGAAACCGAGCCCGGCGTACCGCGAGATTCTGGACAAGTTGCTTTTCGCGCGGCTCGACGGTAGAATCCGCACCGTGACAGAAGAGCGCGCGCTGCTGCAACGACTCACCCGGCAGAAGGGCAGTTGATGTTCAACTTCCAGGCACTCATCCTCTCCGCGCCGGCGATCCTGTTCGGCCTGACCATCCACGAGTTCAGCCACGGCTGGGTTGCCTGGCAACTCGGCGACCCGACTGCGAAGATGATGGGCCGGCTGACCCTCAACCCGCTGAAGCATCTCGACCCGATCGGCACCATCGCGCTTTTCCTGTTCCGGTTCGGCTGGGCCAAGCCGGTCCCGATTGACCCGCGCAACTTCCGTCACCCGACCCGCGACATGGCCATTTCCTCGCTGGCCGGCCCGGCCGCGAATCTTCTCACCGCGGCCGTCGCCGGTCTCATCCTGCGCGTCCTCATCCTGTTCCATGTCGGCGGCTTCATCGCGACGCTCATCAGCTACTTCGTATTGTTCAATCTGATTCTCTGCTTCTTCAACCTGCTACCGATACCGCCCTTGGACGGCTCGCGCCTGCTCTATCACCTGCTGCCGCCGGACCTGGCTGCCGGCTACGCCCGGCTCGAGCGCTACGGCTTCATCATCCTCATCGGCATTATCTTTCTGGGCCAGCTCACTGGGATCAACCTGCTGTGGCTGTATATGGACCCGCTGCTGAGGATTTTCAGCCTGATCTTCGTCGGTCGCCAGATAATCTAGCATGGCTGCGAAACGCACTTCCCGCAAGGGAACATCGAACCGCGGCGCGCGCGCGGCGCTTACCATCGCGGCGGCCATCTTGATTCTCTTCACGTTCGCAAGCCTCATATTCCACTATTTCATCAATAGCCCCAACTACTGCGGCCCGCTCGGGTACTGGGTGGCCCGTGGACTGGATGTGGCGTTCGGCGTGACCAGCTTGTTCCTGCCGATCGTGCTGGCCCTGGTCGGCCTGCTCGTGTTGCGGCGAGGCAAGGGCTGGCGCCCGCTCAGCGCCGCGCTCGCGTGGCTGCTTGGCTTCTGCCTGCTCGTGGCTCTGCTCGCCTACCAGTTGCACTCAAGCGGCAACCCGGCCGGGGCGGTCGGCAAGTGGCTCGCGGGCGGGTTGTTGATGGGGCTCGGGTTTGGGACGTACGCGGTCGTCGCGCTCGCCGTTCCCTGGGGACTGAACCTGCTCCGGAAGCGGCCGGTGGCGAAGGACGTCGCGCAGTCCGGCTTCATCCTGCTGACGGGCCTGTATCTCGACCTGTTCCTCGCCTATTTCGGCGGCCGATGGTCTCTGTTCGGCCCGCCTCCAAATCCGGTGCTCTACCCTATCAGCGGCAAGGCCGGACTCGGAATTGTCCACGGACTCGAGAAGCTCATCGGCCCGGCCGGGAGTCTCATCCTCCTGATTGGCACGTTCCTGATGGTTCTCGCGCTCTTCACCAAGCTGAAGGTACCGGAACTGGGCTGGCTCCGCGCTATCTTCACCGGGCTCTTCGCACGCGCCGAGCGTAGACCTGAGTCGAAACCCTTGATTGCGGCCCCGAGTCTCGACCGGCAGGAAGCGGCCGCGCCCGGAACCGTGAGCCCCGAACCCCAAGCCGCAGGCCCGGGACCCAAACCAGAACTCGCACACGAACCGGAGTTAGTCCCGGCTTCGGCGAACGAACCCGGTGACCGCGAATCGCCAGTCGTCACTCGTAAACCGACAATCCCGCGCGAGCCGGAGCCCGTTCAACGACGCCACCCGATGAAGTTCAACCTGAGCGATTTCCAGAAGGTGTTCCTCGACCAACTCGACCAGCCGGGCGAGAAGGACCACGTATTCAAGGACCGGAAGGAGTCCGAGGCCGAGGCCCTGGTCCTGATTGACAAGCTGAAGCAGTTCGGCATCGAGGGCCGGGTGTCGGACATCCAGTCCGGCCCGATGATCACCCGGTTCGAGCTGGAGCCCGCGCCCGGAGTGAAAATCCAGTCCATCTCCAGCCGGCAGGACGACATTTCGCTCGCCCTTGCCGCCGAGCGCATCCGAATACTCGCGCCCATCCCCGGCAAGAACGCGGTCGGCATCGAGGTGCCGAACAAGGAACGCCGCACCGTCTTCCTCCGCGAGGTGCTGACCAGCGAGCCGTTCCGCGACAAGAAGTCGCCGCTCGCGTTCGCGCTCGGCACGACCATCACCGGCGAGCCCTACAGCGCGGACCTGCGCACGATGCCGCACATCCTCATCGCCGGCACCACCGGCTCGGGCAAGTCGGTCTGCATCAACTCGCTCATCGCGTCGATCATCTACCGGTCCGCGCCCGACTACGTCCGCTTCTTGACCATCGACCCGAAGCAACTAGAGCTGCCGGTCTACAACCCCATTCCGCACCTGCTCGGCACCACGACCATCGACCCGGACAAGGCGGTGCGGGAACTCAGCCGGGTCGTCGACATCATGGAGGCGCGGTACGGCGAGTTCGCCAACATCGGCGTCCGCGACATCGTCGGCTACAACGAGCGGGCCGAGCAGGAAGGGTTAGAGCGCAAACCCTACATCGTCGTCATCATTGACGAACTGGCCGACCTGATGCTCCGCGCGCCGAACGAAATCGAGATGCGCATCACCCGCCTCGCCCAGATGTCACGTGCCGTCGGCATCCACCTGGTGCTCGCGACCCAGCGGCCGTCGGTTGACGTCATCACCGGCCTCATCAAGGCGAACTTCCCCTGCCGCACCGCGTTCCAGGTCGCGTCCAAGACCGACTCACGCACGATTCTCGACATGAACGGCGCCGAGTCGCTCCTCGGCCGGGGTGATATGCTATTCCTGCCGCCGGGCAAGGGCGAGCCGACCCGGCTCCACGGCTCGTTCGTCTCGGACCGGGCGGCGAGGCGCATCGTCGACCTCTGGGCGCGGACCTACCTGACCGAGCTGCTCACCGGCCTCGTCGAGAATCCGGCCGAGTGCGCCCGGAAGATGGTCGAGAGCGACGTCGTCGACGTGCTCTACGACAAGGAGAAGTCCGGGGTCCGCCGCAAGCTCGAAGACCTGCGCACGATTCTGCCCGAGGACGTTGTTGACAATCTGATGGCCCGGAAATACTATGAAACCCTGCCCGAGGAGAGCCCGCAGGTGCAGGCCGAGCGGAGCCGGGCACAGGGAGTGAACCGTGAGCGGGACGAGAAGTTCGCCGAGGCCGCGCAAATCGTGGTCCGGCATAGAGAGGCATCGGTTTCCATGTTGCAGCGACGGCTTGACATCGGCTGGGCGCGAGCCGGCCGAATAATAGACCAACTTGAACAGGTCGGCGTGGTCGGCCCCTACGTAGGTTCGAAGTCCCGCAAGGTACTGGTGAACAACGAGGCCGACCTCCAGAAAGTGCTTGCCGGCGGGAAGGCGCAACCGTAGTGATTGACCGCAAGACCGTCATGGTGTGGGTCAATCAGATTGCCGACATGATCCCCTGCCGGACGTATGAAGACGTGATGCACTTCATCAAGTCCAAGCCCGAAGGCAAGGTCGTCACGCCCAAGCCCGAAATCAACATCGACGACCACTGGTTCAGCATCCGGCGCCACAACGACGCCGTGAGCGGGGAGGACATCCTCGAGATCTTCATCGGCAATCGCGAGTCCGACGACGAGTACATGGGTTACGACCGGATTGACCCCCGCTGGCACGACGCCGAGGGCCGCGACATGAAACGCTGGGAACTGACCCGTGCCTACATGCACCCCAAGTACCGGGGACGGAACTACTCGCTGTTCATGGCCGAGATGGTGGTGGCGCTCGCCCGCAAGAACCACGCCAAGTCGGTCGTCGCCTATCCGCGCCACGTCGCCATGCTCGTCACGCTCCTGAACTACGGCTTCCGCACGATGGAGGGCAACTACGATGCGACGCTCCATCGCATACTGAGACAGGGCAGGCACTGGTACGGCAACAACACCGCCCAGCGCCGCCTCTACTACGCGCAGGAGTTCCGGCCGTTCATCCAGGACGGCAGTTTCATCATGGAAAAGCCCTGCGCCAAGCCGGGTCTCTGGAACTACCTGATGGAGAAAGTCTGACCCGCGACCGGGTCCGCAATCTAGAATCTACAATCTGGAATCCTGGATGGTCCTGAGCCGGCTGGCGCCGACGATTCCGGCCTCCATTCCGAGTTCCGAGAAAACAATGTCCAGCTTCCTGCCCGGCAGGGCCTGGGTCCGGCGGAACACCGACTTGCGCACCGCCTTCAGCAGGGGCCGGCCGATGCCGCTCACTCCGCCGCCGACTACTATCCGCTCCGGATCCAGGAGCTCCACAGCATTGGCGAGCGCCGTGCCGAGGTAGTCACCGACCTCTTCAACCAACGTCAGAGCCAGCGGGTCTCGGGCCCGCGCGGCCCGGCCGATCTCCCGCATCGTAATCCGCGCCGTGTCGCCTCCGGCAAACTCCAGCATCAAGCTGGGACCTGCGGCCTTCGCCCCCGGGAAAAGTGAGGTCTGGTTCTTGTGGTCCTTCAGTCGCTTCAGTTGCGCGCGCACCCGCTTCCGGGCCCGGTCCTCTACGT
>Ga0163203_1000211_pt1 | contig 15519 bp, 14 predicted proteins | sample PL_2010_330m_FD_113534 | JGI IMG/M metagenome (GOLD analysis project Ga0163203, IMG submission 113534) | Freshwater microbial communities from Powell Lake, British Columbia, Canada to study Microbial Dark Matter (Phase II) - PL_2010_330m | ecosystem: Environmental > Aquatic > Freshwater > Lake ... | reverse complement strand
GGCTCTTTCGCAGAATGGCTGATGGAAAAAGGAGTTGCAACATGGGGAACCTTGGAGTAGTAACAGGTTACAAAAGACCAGAGGCTACTACCAAGGAGGCCCCCACCTCAGCAACTCTTTCATTTAATCCATTGCACCAGTTTAAAGGTTGGGTTGTAAAGGACATCTCAGTTAACTCAAGTGGCCATAAAGTCTGGGTTCATCTCCGTGTGGATCGTCGGCGCAACGGGTTTCGTTGTCCCAAGTGTAAGCGCCGGATGGGAAAGATGCGCGAACGTCACCGTGAGGTTTTAGATCTTCCGTTGGGAACAGCCTCGGTGGTTCATCTCGTATTCACAGCGTATCAAGGTCGGTGTGCGCACTGCAGGAACATTCATACGTTCCGTCCACCAGGGATCGATGCTAAAGCACAGGGGACCGGTCGGCTTAAGCACTATGTTAGTCTACTGTGTCGGTTCATCCCCACAGACAAGGTGCCAAGGATCGTTCCCATCTCAGCGGATACAGCCAGGCGGTGGGATAAAGAGGTGTTGATGGCCACATTACCTGAGCCTAAGCTAGATGGGATTTAAGCCATCCTCGTGGATGAGAAGTCCATCGGTAAGGGTCACCACTACCTCACCGTTGTCCTGAACGCAGAAACCGGTGAGGTTCTACACTTAGCTGATGGTAAGAAGAAATCCTCTCTGCAAGGATTCTTTGACAAACTGACGCAGAAACAGAAAGTATCCATTAACGCAGTAGGGATTGATCGGGCAGGGGCATACAAGGCTGTAGTAGAGGAAGAGATTCCCCATGCTAAGATCGTCTACGACAAGTTTCATCTCATCGCCAACTACAACACAGTGATCGACAAGATCAGGCGAGAGGAATGGCATAGTGCCAGCAAACAGGACAAAACGTTCATCAAGGGACAACGCTACAACTTGTTCCGCAATCCAGAGAATCTGAAGGCTGAGCAGGAGCTCTCATTAGCGAAACTGTTGTCAATGAATGAGAACCTAAACAAGGCGTACGTACTCAAGGATGCGTTGAAAGTGCTGTGGACATACAAGTATAGCAGGAGCGCCAGCAAGTATCTTGACCAGTGGATCTTCTGGGCAATGGAGACAGGGATTGAGGCTATTGACAAGTTTGCTCGTGGTCTTGACAAGGCGCGTGATGGGATACTCGCGTTCTGCAAACACCGTATCACCAGCGTAAAGATCGAGGCGTTCAACGCCACTATCGCACGAATCGTTCGCCGGGCATGTGGCTACCGTGACTTGGAATACCTCTACCTTAAGATCAGACAGGAGGCGTTAGAAACATGATCAGCCATTCTGCGAAAGAGCCTTTCTTATCTCTCTTGCTTGCGGTTAATTGAACTCTAGGTAAGAAGAAAGACCGGTCAATCAACTACATGAGCCGTTGAGACGATCTCAGAGTGCTTCAAGCAAGAGGAAGCATGAAAAGAGTTATAAGCATCGGGGTCAACTCTTGCAATAACACATTTTCTTGGGAATTCCGGTGGGAATTCCGTGAAGGCAAACCTCAATCCGACTACAACTCGCTCAATCAGTGTCGGTAGACGTTCTTTCGGTGACCAACCTTGACCACAACAACGACGCAGTCATCATCCTGAACCTCGTAAATGATGCGGTAGGAACCTTGGCGGACTCGGTATCGCTCCTGATCCGTGAGTTTCTCGCACCCGTTGGGGCGAGGGTTCACAGCAAGCGTCTCGATCCGCTTCAGGATTCGCCGAACGTCCTTCTTTGGAACGTCGTACAGGTCTCTCGCAACGGACTTCTTGACCAGAAGCCTATATCTTTCCATGCACTTTCAGGTCTTCGAGCAGCGCCTCGTACGTGATCGTGGGCTCGGCTGCCCGCTCCTCGAACGCCGCCAAGTCCTCTTGGTCCTCCCGAAGCGCTTGCCGTACGGCATCATTGACGAGGTCAGAGATCGAACGTTCCGTTTGCACCGCCTTTATCCGTAAGGCTTTGTGCAGCTTAGGATCGAAGTAAATGGTCGATCGCTTGTTCATCGGGCTCACCCCTTGTAACATTCTAGCGTCATAACACCGCAACGTCAAGTTGCCCCGAAACGTCTGCAGTCTCGCCCAGTTTAAGGGAATTCCAAGCACGAAGCGTCTGGTGCACGCGTGGATCGATCAAAACGGCGGGGCTCCCTGCTTCCCGCTTTGTCACTTAGGGTGGCTATCTTTCTATCCGTCTCTATTAATGTTTTCTGGGTAATAGTGGGAAAATGAGAGGAGAAATCTCTGTATAATCATTGCTGATCAACCAGTTACGTGTCCGCACTTCGGGCACTTTTGCGGATGACAGACACGACAGTAGACCTTACCGCATTGGGCGCATGGTCCATAGGCTTTGGGGGTCACTAGATGTAATTGGTCATCGCAAACGGAGCGCGGCCGTTCCCAAGTATAGCTATATTCGCAGGGCGCTGGTTCCAGTTTGCGGGTCAGTGGGTTCCAGTCCAGGGCGATACGGCGCTCGCCCTTGCGGCGTCGGATCGATATCTCAAATCGCTGTACCGGCATGATCAGCTCCAGCGTCTGTATCCACCTGCATTCCACGTTCATAGCATACTTCTGCCGTAGGTCGCCCACCTTAGCCTGATACTCGCGGAGGATAGCTTGTAGGCGTTGCTCAGTATGCTTCTGCTCGGAGCGTTGTCTCTCGGTCAGGTCAGGCTTTTGCTGGAGTTGCCGCATACGTTCAAGCGCCTCTTGACGTAGCTCCGAGTGATAATTGAAAATGCGTCTCAGATCGCGCTCCTGGCGCTGCCGCATGCTGCAAAGAAAGCGACCCAAGCAGTGGCGAATACGCGTTGGCAAAGCGCGGTTCAATACTGTAGTGAGACGCGCCATTCCCCAGGGGGAGCAGAGTTGTACCCTTTCAGGAAGGATGGTGTGTTCACTCGCTGCTTCCGCCGCGGCGTACAACAACGGGTCGAGCAGGTTGTCCAGGATGCTGCCATTGTTCAGATTGATACCCAGATGCAATATGCCGTCCCGCTTCTCGTCGGAGATCGCGCTGTAGCGGAAGGCGATGATCAGATAGCGGGTCCAGGCAGGGGTCACTCCTTTGAGGCGATAGGTGGCATTTGTCAGTTCCAGCGTGTGTTCTACGATCCGCTCGGGATTGGAAGGAGCGACGCTATCCACATCCAGGATTTGGCGGGCAAGGCGACCGTGTGTGCCCACGACTCGTTCCAGGCGGTTCATCCAGTCGGATTCCAGGGTCACGCGTTGCGCGTGTTCGGGCAATTCGGCACCAAAGCCGAGTCGCGCCAGTTCCGGGATCTCTAGCGCTTGTTGCAACGCCGGTGGGATCATCACTTCCAGACCGTCGGGCGCGATGCGCTCTGTGACTGCACCTTCTCTCTCCAGCACCTTCTCGACAAAACTCAGTAGCTCAGCCATCAGCTCTCAGTGTAGGATTCATTGCTTGCAACGCTCATCGTTAGGCAGTCTCGAATTCTTCGCCGAACAGTTCATCGTCCAGGACTTTGACCGCTTCGTATTTGCTCTTGGCTGCGACGATGCGCTCACCCAGGGCGTCGAAGACGGCGGGGCGTTCATGATCGGTGGTGTCTAGCCAGGCATCGAATACCATGTTGGCAAAATCCTCCTCGTCCTCCATTTCACCCAGGATGGCACCGATCTCACCGACCACCAGCTCAAACATGTTGATCTTCTCGTCCAGGATGCGTAGCACCTGTTCCTCCACCGTGCCCCGCACCGCAAGATTGAAAATAAACACCTCGCGTTGTTGACCGATGCGATGAATACGCCCGATCCGCTGCTCGATGATCATCGGATTCCAGGGCAGATCGAAGTTGATGAGGGTGTTGCAGAACTGCAGATTGCGTCCTTCACCACCGGATTCGCTGCATAACAGCACGTGTCTTTCCTCGCGGAAGCGGTCGATCGCCGCGTCCTTTTCCGGCCCGCTCATGGAGCCGTCGAAGCGTGCAAAGGCAATCTTGCGCTCGTTCAGCAGGCCGGCCAAATGTGCCAAGGTCTCCCGGTGGTGGACGAAGACCATCTTCTTTTCGTCAGGGTTCTTTTTCAAAAGATCGAGCAACGCTTGTTCCTTGATCCCGCAGGAGATGGCCATGTAGTGCTGGTGCAACGCCTGCCATGCAGGCTCTTCTTTACGACTCGTCGCAAACCGCTCTATCGCCGCGGCAGCTGCGGCCGGCGAGGAGCCGGCGGCGCTTAGCAGATGCTGCAATGCCAGCCGCTGTTTCCCAGCACCCTGGGCATGGGCGGCTCGGAGCCGTCTTGTGATCTCACGGTAGCAGGCTGTCTCTTCGTCGTCGGGGTCGAGACGTAGAGTCACGGCCTGTCGCGACGGGAGGCGCACATCGACGAGGGAACGGGTGTTGCGAATCATCACATCGCGCATCAGGTCGTGCATCCGTTCCCGATTGGCGGGGATACGGGGTTTCGCCGGCGTCATATAAGCACTGCGGAACTCCTTCTCCGTCTTGAAGATACCCGGCTTGAGTAAGGTGAGCAGGTTATAGAGTTCCACCAGGTTGTTCTGCACCGGAGTCGCTGAGAGCAACAACAGAAACCGCTTGTGCAGGCCGTCCACTAGTCTCCAGTTGTTGGTGCTGCGGTTCTTCAGGTGGTGGGCCTCATCGACGATGATCATGTCGTAGCGCTGCTTTCTCAGACGTGCGAAGTGGTCCTTGCGGCGCGCCGTAGCGATAGAGGCAATCACTCTCCGCTGCGCCCAAAATTCTTCCGGGGCGGTACGGACGAGAGAGTTGTAGCTGGTGGCAAAGTTGATGCCAAACTTGGTCTCCATCTCCTCGTGCCACTGCCCGACGAGTGACGCCGGGGTCAATATCAACACGCGCTCCACCATACCGCGCAGCATGTATTCCTTAAGCACCATCCCCGCCTCCACGGTCTTGCCCAGTCCTACCTCGTCTGCCAGCAGCACCCGGCCACGGAACTGCTTTAGCACCTTACGCACCGTCTCCACCTGGAACCAATAGGTGTCCACGCCGTGCAGTTGCGGCAGGCACAGCAGTTCATCGAAGCCACCCAAGAGGTTCAACCGCTCGAATTCCTCGCGTAGGTGATACCAGCGACCGCCATCGGCGTCTGACGGTACGATACCGTCGGGCAGGAGTACATCCTTCACGGCCAAATCAAACTGGAGAGGGACATTCGCTTCAGCGCGGGAGAGTTCGGGGAACTGCTCCTCAAGTGCGGCGAAGGCCGCTGGGGCTTCAATGGTAGCGGCATTCCTGGCGGTGACGACGGGCGCGTCTTCTTTCTTTGTGGGCATACGTGTAGCGTTGTAGGACTTCCTTTCCCCTTGTCTGGTGATCTGCTGCATCCTAAAACGAATCTCAGTAATCCAGTGGACGATCCACTCATCAAGGAACTCACCACAGGGGGTGCAGTCAACCGCAGTATCGAACCGGTCCAACCGGTGCTGTTTCAAGATGTTATTGGCCTGAGGCCAGCGACCCTGCTGCGCGAGGGCGAGCGCCTTGTACAGATGATCGTCGCACCGGGGAACATAGCGCTTATTCAGACGCCTCAGAAAAGTTAATGCCCGCGCCGGCTTTTCCTCAAGTAGGGCTGCCAGTGCGCCAAGATTGAGCAACGCTGCATCGGTCGGATAGGCACGAATCGCCTCTTCGGCCAACGCCAGCGCCCGCGCCCTTGCCCCCTTCTCTGCAACCAGCTCAAATATCTCGTAGTGCCGCTTATCGGAATCAGACAATATCAATTCCGGCTGACTATTCCCTTTATGCCTCATCTCAAGTCACGCCCCAGCTGTCACTGTAATAATATGGAGAGTTGAACACATTTTCGGCCGCTTGTGACAGAATTGCAACCTCTGCCTGAAGCTCTCCTCAAGCTCCTCTTGAGCGAACACCCTTAATCGGCACTAGGCCTTGCGATGCAACACCCCACTTGGCTCCTGCCCATAAACTTGTATGCTTGGAAGTTATGCGCCCCGGAAAACCAGTCTTGGCAGGCATACCCTGGGTATTCGAGGGACATCGCTAAAAGCGCGCGCCGTTTTTGATGAGTATCTCTTGAGTTTACCCTCGTGGTAGCCTTATTTGTGGCTCCTTATCATGTAGAATCAGGTAATTGGCAATGTGATTGAACTAAAGACCGGACTGCTCACTCCGCAAACCCTCCCACAAGATGGAACCGACCAACCAATCCTCCCGCAGGAGGCGCCTCTGTTCTAGTAGCAGAATCGGTCAACTAAGGTTCGCAACACGTCGTTGACAGGTGTGGCAAAAACAAGTATGTTAGTCTTTACAAAGTTTCTCTCTAGAGAGAGGAGATAAGACCATGTCACAAAACACTTCAGGAATTCATTTGGCAAGACCAAGAAAAAGTGTCCAAGTTCACCTACCGGATGGCAGGGTTTTCCAAGGAGCGCCAAATACATTGCTTGCCACGTTCTTTCAAAAAGCTTTTCCTGGCATGGCAAACCCTCCAGTCGCCGCAATCATCAATGGGAATCTGAGTGAGCTCACCCGGCCAGTGGTACATGATATAGAAGTAATCCCAGTTTTCCTCTCTGATTCAGATGGGATGAGGATTTACTGCCGCAGTCTTTCCTTCCTATTGATTGTAGCGGCATACAAGTTATTCCCACGAGCCCAACTGTTTATTGACTACTCAGTGCCACACGGCGGTTACTTTTGCCAGGTAGAAAGAGGGCGCCCACTTAGTAGCGCTCAACTCTCCAAGATCGAAAAGCTTATGCAGACAATGGTAAACGAGAATGAGCCAATCATTCGGGAGCGGCTTTCTGTTGACGAAGCAAAAGAGGTTTTTGCTTCACGCCAGGAGCTCCACAAGGTGCAGCTCCTGGAAGGGCTCAAGGAGAAGCACATACCCGTTTATTCCCTATACGGATTCCGCGACTACTTCTACGGATATATGGTCCCTTCAACCGGATACTTACAGATCTTTGCCTTGGAGCCTTTCTCAAAAGGATTTATCCTTCGTTTTCCTCGTCGTGAAAACCCGAGAAAACTTCTTCCCCCACAGCGGTTCACAGTTTTACGCAAGGTATTCGACGAATACGGAAAGTGGCTGAACCTGCTGGGAGTAGCTGACGTCAATTCACTGAACAAGGCCATTGATTCTGGAAGGATCGAGCAAGTGATCCTCATTTCTGAAGCACTTCACGAAAAGAGAATCGCTGAGATCGCTGGTGTCATTGCACGGCGACAAAAAAAACAACGTCACCTTGTATTTATCGCCGGCCCATCTTCTTCGGGCAAGACAACCTTCTCTAAACGTCTATCCATTCAGTTACTGGCTCAGGGATGCCGCCCTTACGCGCTACAAATGGACGATTACTTTCTATCACGGGATCAGATGATCAAAGGGAAAAACAAGGAATTCGACTTTGACTCGATCGACGCTGTCGACATTCCGTTCTTTAAACAGCAGCTCTATGCCTTACTCGCGGGAAACAAAGTTAACCTTCCTCGCTACGATTTCTACACTGGAACCCGAGAGCTGGGGTCAACAGTGACACTAGAACCTTCAAGTGTTCTACTGGTAGAAGGTATTCATTGTCTTAACCCCCGCCTGGCAGCAGATCTAACGGAAGGAGACGTACTCCGCATATTTGTCTCTGCCATCACTCAACTCAACCTAGATCGTCACAATCGTGTTTCCACTAGAGATACCCGCTTGATCCGTCGCATCGTTCGCGACGCAGCTTCTCGCGGGTATACCGCGGAAGAAACTATTGGTCTCTGGGAAAACGTGCGCCAAGGGGAAAAACAGAATATCTTCCCTTACCAAGAACAAGCTGATATAATGTTTAACTCTGCCCTAGTTTATGAATTGGCTGTGCTGAAACCCCTGGTTGAACCACTTCTTCTCCAAGTAGAAAACGTACGAGCACGCATAGAAACACAGCGGCTTCTTGCATTCCTGCGCTGGTTTAAGCCCTATACGGCCGGTATCATTCCCAGCAACTCCATTCTGCGCGAGTTTATCGGTGGTTCCAGTCTAGATAACCCTACCAGGACTAGTTAGGGATATTCCTCTCCCTACAACTTTGGCCTTTCAACACGCTTAGGTTTCTTCTAAACAAGACCTCGATAAGTTGCCGCTGAGCCCTACAGGTGCTACAATGTCTCAGGTTGCGGGCATAGCTCAGCGGTAGAGCATCGGCTTCCCAAGCCGGGGGTCGCGGGTTCGAATCCCGTTGCCCGCTTAAGAGTAGGTCTCACGCTGAGCTTTCCTCTACAACTTTGTCATGAACAAAGGGGTGCTATGAACCAGATCCAGGAACCCCTAGGTGCCTTGACCCTGGACAAACTGGAGGCACAGGTCAAGCAGTGCAAGAAGTGTGGCCTACAAGCCACACGTATAAGCGTTGTCTTCGGAGAAGGTAATGCTACAGCGAACGTGATGCTTGTAGGCGAGGGACCGGGTGAAGTAGAAGACAAGACCGGAAAGCCATTTGTTGGGCCAGCCGGACAGAAATTAGACGAGGTTCTTGCCTCGGTAGGCATTACGCGCGATGAGATTTATGTCACCAATGTGGTTAAGTGCCGACCACCAGGAAACCGTGCCCCAAGCAAGGAGGAGACGGCAAAGTGCACGCCTTATCTAGAAGCACAGATTGCCCTGATCAACCCAGGGTTGATCATCACGCTGGGAAACATTCCCACCCAATGGTTCCTTCCCAATACGCCTGGGATAACAAAAGTACACGGAACCTGTCTTTCTTGGCGCGGTGGGATCAAGATCTTCCCCATGTTTCATCCGAGCTACCTCCTCCGCAACCCATCGCGTGCTAAAGGAAGCCCAAAGTATTTGACTTGGCTTGATATCCAAAAAGTAAAGGAATGGATAAATGAACATGCAGGAACAAGAAACGTCTGAAGAACGGCAGGCTCTTGTCCAAGAAGCCCTTGTTCAGGCTGACAAATTGCGTAAGAAAAAAGACTACAAACAAGCAATAAAGCTTCTCGTAGAAGCCCTCAAGTACAATATAGACAAAGCAATGATCTACTATCGACTTGGCAATGTCTATATTGACGGAGCTGACCTGGGTCGAGCCGAATACGCGTATAAACGTGCCTTAGAGATGGATTCACACCATGTGAATGCGATGCATAATCTGGCAATCGTTTACAAACGCCAAAAGAAAACCTCTCTTTATGTAAAAACCTTCAAGAAATCGCAACATATGCAACTACGTTACCCACGCAACCCAAAACTCACTTCGAAACAGAAAACACGATTGCGTCGCTTAAGCTTTAAGACTATCCTGTACATGCTTCTTGGTCTTGGCGCTATCGTCATCATTCTTATTCTTCTCTTCCGCTAACAAATAACTCAACCAGGAATGAAACATCGTTTGACCCTATGTTCCCGATCGTGTATAGTTTTCTCGATTCCTATCTCAATAATCAGGAGAACATTATAAGTGGCAAGGAAAAGAATCTATGAGATTGCAAGAGAATTAGGTGTATCCAGTAAGGAACTAATCACGAAACTGGAGCAAATGGGGATGCCTGGTCTTAAGGCAACCAACACAGTCGATGAGGAAGAGTACTCTCTTATTCTTAACCTTTATCAAGAGGACGTGGCAGTTGCTAAACCAAAAGAAGGGCAACACAAGCCTAAGAAAGGTGTCCCTCGCGCGCCTATCGTCTCTGTTCTCGGCCATATAGACCATGGCAAAACAACCCTTCTCGATGCAATTCGCGAATCTCACCTCGCTGATAAGGAAGCCGGGGGAATTACTCAAACAGTTGGGGCGTACCAGGCTGATCTGCGCGGCCAAAAGATTACCTTTATTGACACTCCCGGGCATAAAGCATTTACCGGAATGCGTGCTCGTGGTGCGATGGCTACCGACATTGCCATATTAGTGATCGCCGCTGATGACGGTATTATGGCACAAACAGTGGAGGCAATTGACCACATTCGAGCAGCTAACATCCCAATGATCGTAGCAATCAACAAGATGGACAAACCGAATGCCGACTTGAAGAAAGTGATGAATGACCTCGCCCAACGTGGCCTCACCCCAGAAGACTGGGGAGGAGACACTGTCACGGTACCCATTTCAGCTACCAAGAACGAAGGGATTGCCGAGCTGCTGGAAATGATCCTGCTTGTTGCAGAAATGGAGGACCTGCGCGCTGATCCAGATGGTTTACTCGAAGCAAGTGTCATCGAAAGCCATCTGTCCGTGAGTCGTGGCCCAGTGGCAACCACAGTAATCAGCCAAGGAACCATACATCAAAGCGATTGCATCGTTGTAGGATCAACCCATGGACGAGTGAGGACTCTAATCAACCAAAACGGGAAGCACATACGGGAAGCGACTCCAGGAACAGTAGTGGAAATCCTTGGCCTTCAAGAGGTACCACCAGTTGGAACACCGATCGAAATTGCCAAGAACATTACTCAAGCAAGGCAAATCGCTGCCAGCCGTGCCGCAAAACAGGTAACTAGACATCGAGCAAGAGAACAGATGAACGTGGAAGATCTGTTCCGCGAAGCAATGGAGGGAGAAAAGCTTAGACTCATTGTGAAAGCCTCGTCAACTGGAGCCCTAGAGGCAATCCGTCACGAACTCAACTCCATCACAGTAGACAGCATAGAGCTAGAGTTTCTGCATACAGGAGTAGGAGCAATTTCTGAAAGCGATATCCTTCTAGCTTCTACAGTAGCCAAAAACTGTCTAGTTGTTGGCTTTGGGACAAAGCCAGGCTCTAAGGCAAGCAAACTGGCCAGCCGCGAAGGAGTACTTATCCTCTCCTATGACATTATCTATGAACTGGTCGAGCAGATTGAGCGTGCTCTCAAGCAAATGGTCCCTCCAAAATACGAGGAGGTGAAGCTGGGTGAAACAGAGGTACGCGAGCTGTTCAAGGTACCTGGCGGTATAGTAGCTGGTTGTGCCGTTACCGCAGGAAAGGTAACTAGCAATGGAAAGATTCATGTTGTCCGAGGTAATGAACAGCTATTTACCGGACAAATTGCATCACTCCGCCGATTCAAGAAAGATGCTCGTGAGGTACAAAGCGGACAAGAGTGCGGAATCTGCATAAAGGACTTCGACAACATTAAAGTAGGGGATAAGTTCATTATCTTTACCCTGAAAGAGGTCGAACCCTAGCTCTCAACAAAGGTTGCCCTTCTTACCCAGTACTCATGTCTTCCTTGTGTAGTTTTCGTCAAGCCGAAACGCTTCAAATGACTCCCACTATGGCAACTCTACCCGGGCATGGTTGTGCGCTATACTGGGGCCATGGTATGAACTACGTAATACGAAACTATCGGATTGGAATCATATGAGCAAGGGATATACACAGGCCAGATTATGCGAAGAGATCAAGCGAAACCTTTCTCAGATCATTGAGTTTGAGGCTCGCGATCCGCTAATTAAGACAGCTCTCCCCACCATAATGGCAGTAAAGCTATCTTCTGATGCACGTTATGCCAAGGTATATATTGCCCTGGATTGCCCAGAAACGGATAAAGAAGCAGTAATGAAGGCTTTCCGGCACAACCAAGGGTTTTTCCGTAGCGCACTCGCCCATCGAATGTCCCTCCGCTATATCCCTGAACTCAGTTTCATCCTTGATGAAACCCTGGAATGGGCTATGCGTTTGGAACACCTATTGCGGGTTGATGATAGTGAAACCGCTACAAATTAGCCAGATCCTCTTGTTTCCATTTCGACACCTAGCCCTACTCTGGCTGGCTGTGTGTTTCTCCGTCATTCTTTATCTCGGCAACAGCCCAGCAAGTATCTACGACATACAAGATCCATACTGGGTAATCCCAATAGCTACTCTCATCCTCTTGTCTCCTCTATGGCATGGTTTGTTCATTCTGTTAATGAACGGCTATTACAGTAAATCCCCAATTAGCATCACTGAAGCGCTAAGTCAGGCTATTCCTCTTTATACTCGGCTCTTTGTTGGAGAAATCCTGGTTAACTTACTGGTAATCGGGGGAGCGTTGCTCTTCTTCGTTCCCGGAGTGTACTTCGGGTTGCGTTCAAGTTTCTATAAGCAGGCGATTTCAATAGGCGGGAGCACTACCCTTGCCGGAATAAAGGACAGTTTCACGCGGACACCGGGATGGCGGATTCCCAGTATGCTCCTACTGCTTCTTAGCCCTTTCTATGCACTTGCCTTCCTTTTCTCTTACTTTGTCTCAGCCATTACATCTGGCATAGTTGGCGAGGCGCTTGTTGTCCTTGTATCAGCCCTCATGTTCGCATGGACCAATACCTTACTAACCGTTATCTACCTAAGCCAAGAAACTCATTAGTTGTCAGGAATGGCAGTCGTCAGACCGTTCGTAGCGTCGGGTCTTGCGCCCGACGTTAAGGATAACGGAGCAAGAATACGTAGACCGTTTGTGCATCGGAAATGAGAGCGAGTCTCGAATTGCAAAGATCGAATTGCAAACCCGGTAAGACAGTAGAGAGAAGTCTGAATCTGCAATTTCAAGATTCGTGCTTCGAGATTTCTGTTTTCAAATCCGCCATTCGCAATGCGCCATTCGCAATGCCTTACGCATCCCCCATTGCCCATTACTGTCCTTCTACCCATTACTGTCCTTCTAACCATTACTGTCCTTCTAACCATTACTGTCCTTCTAACCATTACTGTCCTTCCGCGCGTTACTGCTTACTCCTCAAACACCGGGGAACCAATAATGGGAAATGTCTCAGCACCATGAGGCATCACAAGAACACGATAATCCTTGCCAAACCGTTTGCGGGCTGCGTTAAGTACCTCTGCGGGACTGCTCACGGGTTCCAGGAAGAACCGCTCAACACATGAACGATTCCCTTCAGAAAGAAGATAGATCTCTGCTCGCTGTAAATCCTTAGCAAGATAGAGCGCCTTATGGCCGCCTAGCTTGAACCCTTCCCTGGCAAAGATATCAAAAACATCCCTGGGGTGCTTAGATCGCATTGCCCAATCAGCAAAGACATCATTGCCTGCGCCATCGGGGCATGCGGCAACAAGAAGAATGATACCTCCACGCTTGACAGCCTTTCCTGCATTGTAAAGAGCCTTGTACGACTGGTATAGATCGATATCCTTAGGGTGTCCACCAGCAGAGACAACCACCAAATCTGCACGCTCAGGTACGGTCACCCGAAACAGCGAGTCCCAGAACGCCCGACCAACAGCGTGTGCTTCCTCTAAGTCACCGATAACCACCCGCCCTACTTCACCCTGTCCATCAAGTACACAGTCCACGATAAAGTCAACACCAACCATCCGCGCCGCTTCGCTCATCTCTTCGCTGATCGGATTTCCTTGATAAACACAGCCCTCACAGCCAGGATCCGTAAGCTGCGCATGGTTCTTCTCAATCGTCTCCCGCCCAGCCACACCGGGAAGTATGTTCTTCCGTCCACCAGAGTAACCAGCGTAGTAGTGCATCCCGATATGGCCGATAGTCACCACTCGGTCAGCCTCAGCAACATGCCGGTTAACAAGAATCGGTGTTCCCCGTCTGCTTGTCCCTACCTGCAGCAAATCTTTATCACAATCATGAACCTCAACCCTGAACCTGTCCAATAGATTGCCAAACATCGCTTGCAGCTCTTCCTTTGTGGGAGGTCTATGTGTCCCCGTGGCTACGATCAAGACAACGTCGTCTGACCGTACATTAGTGTGTATGCACTCCCAGAGCAGCGAAAAGATCTCTTGAGTCGGGGTCGATCTCGTATGATCCGTAACCACAAAAACAACTCTTTCTCCTGGTTTGATGAGTTTTGCTGGGTTCTCAATCCCGATAGGGTTCTTCCACGCGTGTTCGAATGCCCGTTCAATCGTTTGACCTGGTGCATGCTTTCCAGTCAGAATACCAACCAAATTATCCTTAGGGACATCTATTTCCACCAGGCTCTTCCCATACGGCAACTTGATATGTGGCATTGTCTATCTCCTTCACATGCAACCATTTTAACGCTCGGTAACAAAGACTCAAACCTTGCAATAGGAATCAATAGTGGCTAGCATCTCCAACGAAAAAGAGGAGGGAGTATGCAAAGGCAGTTTCTCACATCAGAATCCGTAACCGAGGGGCATCCGGATAAGATTGCCGATCGGATTTCAGATGCTGTGTTGGATAGTATACTAGACAAAGACCGCCACGCCCATGTTGCCTGCGAGACCTTTCTCACTACCGGGCTTGCGCTTGTTGGTGGGGAAATCTCCACAGGGGCATATGTCGATATCGATCGGATCGCGCGTCGTGTAATCAAAGACGTTGGTTACGACAAGGCTGAGTATGGGTTTAACTACTTTGACTGTGCGGTGATATCAACGATCAAAGAACAGTCAGCGGATATCGCTGCCGCAGTAGGAACAACCAAAGATCTGACAGATATCACAGTCAAAGACCCGTATGACGTCATTGGTGCCGGTGACCAAGGGATTATTTACGGTTATGCATGCACCTCCACACAGGAATTAATGCCACTTCCAATAATCCTTGCACACCGACTGACAAAGCAACTATCCCAACTGCGCAAGGACGGAACGCTTCCTTACTTGCGACCAGATGGAAAGTCACAAGTGACGGTCGAGTACGAAAATGATAAACCGATCCGCGTCGCCACAGTCCTCATTGCCGCTCAACACGACCCTGAAGTTGAGCAAAAAATCCTAGAGCAGGACATAATACAGCAACTGATTCGCCCGGCCATCGATAACTGGATCGATGACAAGACGAGACTACTTGTCAACTCCTCAGGGCGTTTTGTCATCGGAGGACCGGCATCGGATACCGGCGTAACCGGTCGTAAGATCGTCGTCGATACCTATGGAGGATACGGATCCCATGGGGGTGGAGCATTTTCAGGGAAGGACCCAACCAAGGTTGATCGCTCAGCTTCCTACATGGCCCGCTATATCGCCAAGAACATTGTCGCTGCCAAGCTAGCAACAAGAGTGGAATTCCAGATTGCCTACGCAATCGGCCGTGCTGCCCCCCTTGCAGTAAACTTGAATACATATGGGACAGGCATTGTTTCAAACGAACAACTAACTAAAGCTGTCCTTAAAGTATTTGACCTACGCCCTGGTGCCATAATCGATCACCTGAGGCTACAACGGCCGATATACGAGCCTTTCTCTTGTTATGGACACTTCGGACGAATTGACCTCAATCCTACCTGGGAGCAAACCGATCGCACTGAGAAGCTAAGGCGGGCAATTCCTCGCCTTGGAAAGATCGCATAATAGGATGAAACAGGGTTCGTTGGGTTCGTTGAGTTCGTTGGGTTCATTGAGTTCGTAGAGTCCATAGGGTTCTTTGAGTTCGTAGGGTTGAAAAGATAGCCAGGAGTTGTGACTCGAAACTCCAGGTCAAGAAGCAATCGCAGCGGGCGCGGAAGTGCTTGGGTGCTGGGGAGCAGAGGTGCTAGGGGTGCTAGGGGAGCAGAGGTGCTAGGGGTGCTAGGGGAGGCGAGGTGCAGAGGCGCTAGGGGAGGC